>Ga0134126_10000349_pt1 | contig 60303 bp, 53 predicted proteins | sample KB31752_FD_96881 | JGI IMG/M metagenome (GOLD analysis project Ga0134126, IMG submission 96881) | Terrestrial soil microbial communities with excess Nitrogen fertilizer from Kellogg Biological Station, Michigan, USA - KB3-175-2 | ecosystem: Environmental > Terrestrial > Soil > Unclassified ...
CATACCCACGGTGAGCCTGCGCTATACGAAGCGCGCCTCGCCGTCAGCCTCGACGGGCTCGAGGATGAAATCGACGTCGACCTGGGCCGCATCGGCTTCCGCACCCTCACGCTAGACACGACCGATGGCAACTTCGCGCTGCAGGTGAACGGCGTCCCCGTGTTCTGCAGGGGAGCCTGCTGGACACCCCCCGATGTCGTCACGCTGGACACAGGAATGGATGAGTCCGGCGGCACTAACGGTTCGCCGGCGTTACATCGGACCATTGAGCAATTCCGCTGCGCCGGTCTGAACATGCTGCGCCTCGGCGGCACCATGGTCTACGAAAGCGATGCCTTTCTCGACCTGTGCGACGCGAACGGCATCCTGCTCTGGCAGGACTTCATGTTTGCCAACATGAATTATCCCGAAGGCGATGCCGCCTTCACGGAGTCGGTCACCACAGAGGCACGCCAGCAGCTGGCGCGGCTCGCCGGCCGCCCCTGTCTGGCGATTTTGTGCGGCAACAGTGAAGGCGAGCAACAAGCCGCCATGTGGGGCGCGCCACGCGAGGCCTGGTCCGCGCCGTTGTTTTATGAAACACTGCCGACGCTCGCGCGCGAGTACTGCCCCGATGTCCCCTACTGGCCCTCCAGTGCCCACGGCGGCGCATTTCCCCATCAAGGCAACACCGGCACGACCTCGTATTACGGAGTAGGCGCTTACCTGCGTCCGCTGGACGATGCGCGCCGCGCCGAAGTTCGCTTTGCTTCCGAATGTCTCGCGTTCGCCAACGTCCCCGAAGACCGTGCGTTGGCCAAGATGCCCGGCGGGTTGTCCACCCGCGCCTACCATCCGGCCTGGAAAGCGCGCACACCGCGCGACCTCGGCGCCGGCTGGGATTTCGACGATGTGCGCGATCACTATCTGACACGCCTCTTCGGCGTGAATCCTCTCGAGCTGCGTTACGCCGACCACGAGCGTTATATTGCTCTCAGCAGGGTCGTCTCCGGTGAGGTCATGGCCAGCACCTTCGCCGAGTGGCGCCGCAAGCGCTCCACCTGCCGTGGCGCGCTGATCTGGTTCTGGCGCGATCTGTGGTGCGGGGCGGGTTGGGGTGTAGTCGATGCGCTCGGCCTGCCGAAGGCGGCCTATCACTACCTGCGCCGCGTATCCCAACCGGTCGCGATTTCGATCAGCGACGAGGGCGGCAGCGGCCTCTACCTGCATGTCAACAACGAGTGTCCGCGGCCGCTGGCGGCAAACCTCGAGGTGAGGTTATATCGCAGCGGCGAAGTCAGTGTCGGCACCGCCCGCCGCGCGCTCACCCTCGCCGGCCATGACGCTCAGGAGATCGCCGCCGGCGCCCTCTTCGAGGGCTTCCTCGATCTGTCCTATGCCTACCGCTTCGGGCCGCCCCAACACGATCTGGCGGTCGCCACCCTGATTGACGACAGCGGCGTCCAACTCGCACAGGCCTTCCACTTCGTGCAAGGCCTCAGTGCCATGCGTGAGCTCGACATCGGTCTGACGGCGAGCGCGGACGCGACCTGCGGTGAAGTCAAAATCAGCACGCGCCGCTTCGCCCAGTCAGTCTGGATCGAGGCGGACGGCTTCATCGCTGAAGACGCTTACTTTCATCTCGCCCCGGGGAGCGAAAGGACGGTCCGCCTGCAGCGCTCGCCACATGATCCGCAGAAGCCGCTGCGCGGTCGTGTGCACGCTCTGAACGCGCATACGCCGGCAAAGATCGAGATTGTCCATGTTGTCGCCTGAGGCCCGCGGACCGCAGCCTGAGTGGAATATCGAAATCGCCGGCCTGACCACGACAGCGGTGGGAACCGTTGGCGCGCCGCTCACGCTGGTGTTGCTTCACGGCTATGCCATGCGTTCCGCGGACCTGACCCCATTTGCTCACTCGCTGGGCGTCCCTGCCCTCTTCCTACTCCCGCAGGGCCCTATTGCGAGTCCACTTGGAGGCAACGCGTGGTGGTCTGTTGATTTGGATGCGCGCGCAGCTGCGCTTTGCCGCGGCCCTCGGGACCTGGCAAACGAGTACCCGACCGGCCTGAGCGCGGCAAGAGATCGATTGGGGCAATTTCTCGATGGCGTCACCGAGCAGTTTCAACCGCAGCGTACGGTGCTCATCGGATTCTCCCAAGGCGGAATGCTCTCGCTCGATTGGGTACTGCGCGGCTCCAGGTCTGTTGCGGGGTTGGCCTTGCTCTCCGCTTCACGCCTCGCCACGCGCGATTGGCAACCACACCGCGCGCGGCTACACGACCTGCCGGTATTCGTCAGCCACGGCGAAGCTGACCAGGACCTGGCATTCGCCGCGGGCGAGCAACTGATGGGCTTTGTGTTGGAAAGTCAAGCGCGCGTGACCTGGGTTCCATTCTCAGGGGGCCACGAAATTCCTCTGGTGGTGTGGCGCGGTTTGCGGAAGTTTCTTGCAGCCTTGCTAGAATAACCGAAGCGTCCGAAGACCCGACTCGCGCGAACGAGCTCAGGGAAGAGCATATGAGCGAGCAACACACCGAGCGACTGGAAATTCTGGATTTGATGCGGCTGGTTGCCGCGCTGAGTGTGGTGGTCTATCACTTCACGTCCCAGCCGCTTTATCTCGGCCCCGCGGAGGCCGATCGATTTACTCTCCTGCAACAGTTCACGAAATTCGGCTTCCTGGGTGTGGAGCTGTTCTTCCTCATCAGCGGGTTTGTCATTTTCTGGAGCGCCTCCGGGCGCACCCTCGCCGCTTACGCCGCCTCACGCTTATCGCGATTACTGCCAACCCTATGGGCGGCCGTACTGCTGACGAGCCTCCTCCTCGTGCTCACCGGCCAAAGCGCTGGAATCGTAGAACCCAAGGTGCTCGCGGCCAACCTGGCTCTGGTCGCCGGCCCATTGAACCTCCCGTACGTAGACGGCGTGTACTGGACGTTGCAATACGAGGTGAAGTTTTACGCGTTGGCATGGCTAGTCATCTGGGCCTCCAGAAGGGTGCGCCTGGAAAACTTGTTGGCGCTGTGGCTGCTGGGGCTCGCCAGCGTATACGCCGCATTTGCACCCAAAGGCGTCGCGAGCCTGACGCTCTTTCCGTACGGATCGTATTTCGTTGGCGGGAGTCTTTTCTTCGTCATCTGGCGCGAGGGTATGAGCCGGCTGCGCCTGGTTCTGCTGACCGGCTCGCTGATCCTGAGTCTGCTGTGCCTGAGAAGTGAGACCGCGCATTTTACCGCCGGCGACGTATCGACCCCGACGCTGCTCATCGCAGCCACGATTGTCATCGCGCAGTACTTGTTCTTTGGCGCAGTCGCACTGCGAATGTTCAAACTGCCAGCGTCCGAATGGTGGATAGGGTTGGGCTCGCTCACCTACCCTCTCTACCTCATTCACAACGTCATCCGCAGAACCCTTACGGTGTACTGCGTTCCCCTGTTGGGCGATGTCATGGCAGTGGTTTTTGGTATCGCGGTATCGCTGGCACTCGCCGCGATTCTCGCGCGCACCACGGAAACTCAAGGTTGCCGTTGGCTGCGCCGCCTGCTGTTGAATGTCTTCAACAGCCTCAAGACCGAGCGCCTCCCCCAGCCCGAGCCCAGCCCCCAAACGCCCCCGTAGCCCACATCCCTTACGGTTGTGTGGAGGGGTTTGCGGAAGTTCCTATCAGCCCTGCTAGAATGAAAGCGACCTGAAAGCTAGAAATACGCCCACGCTCCGCAAAAAATGAGAGCGGCGTCACACAAAAACTCGTCTAATCCTTGAGGTCGGATCGCGCGATATGACCAGTCAAACCCCCGAATTCAGCGCTCACCTTGCCGCGCTCAAAGCGATCGGCAGCGAGGTCGCGGCAGCCAACGCCGCCGACGTCGATGCGAAAGCTCGTTTTCCTCGCGAAACCATCGCGGCGCTGCAGAAAGCCAAACTGCTATCGGCGCCGGTACCGCGCGAGCTTGGGGGCTCCGGCTACAGCATGCGCGAGCTGGCGCTGCTGTGCTCGACTCTGGCGCAGTCGTGTGGATCGAGCGCCATGGTGTTGGCCATGCACTACATTCAGGTGGCCTGTATCGCCCGCCACGGCCTGTCCTCCGAATACTTCCGCCGCTATCTGCAGGAGCTGGTCGAGCATCAATACGTGCTCGCTTCCATGACTTCCGAGAACGGCACCTTCGGTGAAACCCGGACCAGCATCTGCGCGGTCGAGCGCAACAACGGCCAGTTCAAGCTCGATAAAGACGCCACCACCGGCTCCTACTGCGAGCATGCCGATGGCATCCTTGTGACCTGCCGCCGCGGCCCCGAGGCGGCCAGCAGCGACCAGGTGCTGGTGCTGGTGCGTAAGGGCGAATACAAGCTCACGCAGACCACTTCGTGGGACACGCTGGGGATGCGCGGCACCTGCAGCCCGGGTTTCAAGCTCGAGTCCTCCGGACCTGAAGCGCAGATCATTCCCGGCTCATTCGCCGATTCCTCGGCGCAGACCATGGTGCCTTACTCCCACATTCTCTGGGCTTCCCTCTGGTGGGGAATTGCCGCGGATGCAGTGGGACGCGCCGCGGAATTCGTGCGCGCCGGCGCTCGCAAGAACCCAGGCACGGTGCCGCCGGCGGCGACCCGTCTGGCGGATGTGTCGACGCAGCTGCAGTCGGCGCGGCACAACTGGCTCGCCCTGGCGATGGAATTCGATGAAATCGACGCCCGGGCCAGTGGCCGGCAGGACCTGCTGTCCATCGGTTGGGCGTTGAAAATGAACAACCTCAAGATCAACGCCTCCGAGACCGCGCCGCAGATGGTCCACAAGGCGCTGCAGATCACCGGCATCCTGGGCTACAAGAACGACTCCAAGTTCAGTCTCGGCCGCCACTACCGCGATACCTTGTCGGGGGCTCTCATGATCTCCAACGACCGCATCGCCTCCAAGAGCGCCTCCATGCTGCTCGTATTCAAGGACAACTAAAATGGAATACGACATCGACCGCTTTTACGCCGGCCTGGTCGAGCACGGCTTGATCATTCCCACCGGGGTGCAGGGCGCCTTCGGCCGCGGCGCCCTCTTCGAGGATGTTCTCGAGCGCTTCAACGGCCTGGTTTCGCAGCTGTCGAAAAACGACAACGCGGAAGTTTACACCTTCCCGCCGGTGATCAACCGCCAGGTGTTGGAGAAGGTCAACTACCTGGATTCGTTTCCGCATCTGTGCGGCGCCGTGTACAGCTTCTTCGGCAAGGAGTTGCAGGCGCGCCAGTTGTCCGAGCGCGTGCACGAAGGCAAGCCGTATGGCGAGATGTTGGGCATCACCGATGTGGTGATGAATCCGGCCGCCTGTTATCCGGTCTATCCGAGCTTCACCGGCACGGTGCCCAAGGGCGGCCGACTGGTCACCATGTTGAATTGGGTATTCCGGCACGAGCCCTCGCCGGAGCCGACCCGGATGCAGTCCTTCCGCGTGCGCGAATTCGTGCGCGTCGGCACGCCGGATGAGGTGGTCGAATGGCGCGACATGTGGCTCGAGCGCGGCGTCGATCTGTTGACTTCGCTGGACCTGCCGGCCAGATCCGACGTAGCCTCGGATCCATTCTTCGGCCGCGGCGGTAAAATTCTCGCCGCGGGGCAGAAAGAGCAGAAGCTCAAGTTCGAGGTACTGGTACCGGTGATCTCCCAGGAGGCCCCCACCGCAGTGTGCTCATTCAACTTCCATCAGGAGCACTTCGGCTCGACGTTCGACATCCGCACCCAGGACGGCAAGGTCGCCAACACGGCGTGCCTGGGCTTCGGCCTGGAGCGCATCGTCATGGCGCTGTTCAAGACTCACGGCTTCGACCCGAGCAGGTGGCCCGCGCCAGCTCGCAACAAGCTCTGGCCCTAGAGAGCTGCCCTTTGAGCCACTCAACGGTAAGCGTCCTGGCGGGGCTCGACCCCGCGAGCTATCCGCGCAGCGTGCTGCATGCAGAGAGCTGCGTCTGGGTGGAGAAGAACTGTTATATCGACGTCTGGATCGAGATGCTCCATGCGCTCGGCCTGGAGCCGCGCGCGGTTTTGCCCTGCGTCGCCGCGATCGACTTCGAGGGCGACCAATGGACTTTCTTCAAGCCGCCGCACGCCGAGCTGTGGGACCTGTACGGGATCGACGTCCAGGAGTTGAATGTCTGGAGGCCACTGATAGAGCATGCGCTCGAGCACCTGGGCGGCGGCAAGTTCATCTCCACCGAGGCGGATGCCTTCTGGCTGCCTGACACCTCCGGCACCGACTACCGGCGGCAACACACCAAATCCACCATCGTGTTGAATGAGGTCGACCTCCAGAAACGCACGCTCGGTTACTGGCACAACGCCGGGTACTACCGGCTCGAAGGCGAGGATTTCGCGCGCACGTTCCGCTTGGACCAGCCGCACGATCCGACTTTCATGCCGCTCTTCGCCGAGCTCGTGCGCATCGACCGGCTGATCCGTCGACCCGTGGCCGAGCTCACTGCAATGAGCCGGGGACTGTGGCGGCGACACCTCGCGCGCCGCCCTGCCTCCAATCCCGTGAGGCGCTTCCAGGAACGTTTTCAGACAGACCTGCCCGCCATCCAGGAAAAAGGACTGCCGTACTATCACGCCTGGGCGTTCGGCACGATCCGTCAGCTCGGCGCAGCTTTCGAGTTGGCCGCCAGCAACCTGAAATGGTTGGGTACCAACGCGGTTGCGGAGTTGGAAGAGGCGGCGCTCGCCTTCGAGCGACTCGCGAATGCGAACAAGACGCTGATCCTGAAGGGCGCACGGGCAACCAACAGTCGCAAGCCCTTGGATAGCGCGGCCCTGTTTGACGAGATGGCCGGGGCGTGGGAGATCGGGATAAGGAGGGTCGAGGATGCTATCTGAGGTCCCGCTCGAGCCGACCCTGCCCACCAACGGATTGGCAGCGGACTCGCGTTTCTATCACCGTCTCACCAAACCGGGAGCTGGCGATGGATTCTGGGACCTGCTTAGCGCCTGGTTTCACAACAGGGGACTGTGGCTGCTCGCGACCCATCGGATGGTGAACTTCTGCAGCACTCACCGCGATCTGCGCAACCCCTTGTGGTGGCTGGCGCGGCTCGCCGAAACGCCCTCGGCCTATCTGAATATGATCTTCAGCCGCTCGGAAATTCGCGGCGATTGCCAGATCGAGTGCCCGGTTTACCTGTCCAATCGCGGTTATATCATCTGTGGAGCCCAGAGCATCGGCGCCGGCTCGGTGGTGCACGATCACTGCACGTTTGGTTTCGCGGTTGCCGACCGTAAGGAAGGCCGCCCGGTGATCGGACGAGACGTCTGGATCGGGCCGGGCTGCATCATCGCCGGTACACTCACGGTGGGAGATGGCGCTACCATACTTCCCGGCTCGTTCTTGACCTACAGCGTACCGCCCCGGTCGGTCGTTAAGGGGAACCCGGCGCGCGTCGTTCGCGAGAACTTCGACAATACGGAACTGCGCCGCACACTCGCGGTAATAACGGACGTACCACCTCCACACGCATAAATGCGTAACCTAAGCGCCGACCTTCGCCGCTGCTTCTCCCAGGGCCGAAGCATTACGCTGAAGTCCGCTCTCAAGGTTGTACTTGGCGATAATCACGGAGTGAAAGCGCTACTGGCCTATCGGCTGGGCCGCTGGCTGTTATCGAAGCGGCGCAATCCAGGCGTCTGGTTGTTATGGCCGGTGGCGTGGCCCGCGTACTACCTTGTCAGCAGTTACGCGCGGTTCGTCTTCGACATCCATCTGGAGCTGTCGGCGGACATCGGACCGGGCCTCTACATCGGGCATTTTGGCGGCATCGTGCTGCGCAACTGTCGCGTGGGAGCCCATTGCTCCATCTCGCAGTCGACACAGATCATGGCGGGCGAGGATGGTGTTCCTCCAGTCATCGGCGATCGAGTCTGGATCGGCGCCCAGGCAAAGATCATCGGTCCTATGCACATCGGCGCCGGCAGCACGGTGAGCGCCGGCTCTGTGGTCCGGCGCGACGTTCCCGAGCGGACGCTCTATATGGGTAACCCCGGCCGCATCGTCATGCGCGATTACGACAACTCCAGCATACTCGGCATCACATCCTGAAGGCAGCGCCGCGCAGTCGGCGACCGGACAGTCACCACTTGTCACCCGCGACGCTCGACGGCTTCGTCCGGCGGCTCGGTCCCATCCCATTGTGGATCGCGGCCGCCGCGGTGGTGCTCACTGTCATTTTTGGCGATTTGCCCGGTAACACCCAGTACATGGCAGTCTTACAGAATGGTTGCCATGCACCGGCTTTTGCCGTCCTGTCGTTGATCGGCCAGGTGCTGCTCACCAAGCGGGTACGCCCAGCGCTCGCACGCGCCCTCACGGTAGTGCTTGCCATGGTGTTGGTCGGGATCGCTACCGAAGGCGTACAGAGTCTGATTGGACGCGACGCCGAGCTCGAGGACGTGAGCAACGATCTGGCCGGAGCGGCCGGCGGTATGGCCCTGTGGCTGAATTGGCAGTGGCGCAGGCGCACCGACACCAGCGCGCGAATCGGGCGCATCGCCGGGCTGGTGGTTTGTGCTGCGGCAGCGGCCTACTGGCTGCTTCCTTTGGCGCAATGCGCGCAGGCCTATTGGGAGCGCTGGACACAATTCCCGGTCCTCGCCCAATTCCGCTCTCCGCGCGACCTGTATTTCGTCAGCAGCAGTGGCACGGATACACGCATCGTCGCAGTGGGCCCGCACGATGGCGGACTCGCCTTGCAGACCGTCCTCGACTCGGGACCCTGGCCGGGAATTACTCTGTTCGAGCTCATGCCCGACTGGCGCGGCTACCACCGACTCGAGGTCGACCTCAGCAATGCCGGTCAGACCGCCCTGCCCTTGAATCTGCGCGTCAACGACCGTGCGCATCGCGGTGAGACCGACGACCGGTTCAACCTGGAGCTGGTGCTGCAACCCGCGGAGCGTCGTACCCTGAGCATCCCCCTGGAAAGCATCGCGAGCAGCCCCCGAAGCCGCAGGATGGACATGAGCCAGATCTCCCAGCTCATCCTGTTCCGAGGCGGAGGCGCCCCGAATCAGGTGGTGCGCCTGCATCGCATCTGGCTGGAATAGCGCCGAACCGCAAGAAGACGTTAACGCCGTCACAGTTTTGCCGGCGGGAGCCCGTAAGCAAACGCTATACTTCCAGCACTTACAAACCAGTATCGTGTCATGACCCTGGTTCTCGAAGCCCTCTTCTGGGGCGGCGCATTCATTGCCGTCTACAGCTATCTGCTCTATCCACTGTTGCTGACGTTGATCCAACGTCGTGCTTCGCCCGTGCGCGATACTGGCGCCGGACTGCCGCACATTACGGTGATTATCACGGCGCGCAACGAGCAAGCCCGTATCGCCGAGAAACTCGAAAATACTCTGGCAGTGGATTATCCGCAGAATCTGTGCAACGTATTGGTCGCCTCAGATGCCTCCGAGGATGCCACCGACGCGATCGTGAATGGCTTCGCGGCCCGGCGGGTGCAGTTGGTGAGATCCGCGGAGCGCAAGGGCAAGGAGCACGCCCAGTGGCTCGCTATCCAGGCAGCGACTGGCTCCATTCTCATGTTCACCGATACCGCAACACGCTTGCGGCCCGACACCTTACGCCTCCTGGCTGAGGACTTCGCCGACCCAACCATCGGCGCCGTATCGAGCGAGGACGAGTTGGTATCGAAGGATGGAAGCGTGCGTGGCGAAGGCGCGTATGTGCGCTATGAGATGGCACTGCGAAGGCTCGAGAGCCGCGTAGCCGGCCTGGTCGGACTGAGCGGATCGTGCTTCGCGGTTCGCAAGAGTGTCTGCGCAGGCTGGCGGACCGACACCCCCAGCGACATCACGACAGCGCTCCTGTGTGCCCAAAGCGGCTTGCGCGCAATCAGCGAGGGGCGCGTCAAAGGCAGCTACGAAGACCTGAAGGACGACTCGAAAGAGTTTGGACGCAAGAAGCGCACCATCATCCGTGGCATGACAGCCGTGTGGGAATTGCGCGAATCGCTCAATCCATTCCGCTACGGGCTGTTTGCACTCCAGGTGTGGAGCCACAAAATTTTTCGCTGGCTGGTACCAGTCGGACTGCTGCTCTCCATCGCTACCAGCGGCGTACTGGCTTCCTACAGCCCCTTCTACCGCGCACTGCTCCTGCTGCAGGTGGCGGGCTACCTGGCGGCGCTTCTGGCTTATGTTTCCGGAGGCGCGCGCAGACTCATGCCCTTGCGCATCGCGCTCTACTTCGTAGTTGCGAACATAGCAACCGCCGCTGCTACGTGGGATTTCCTGCGGGGCGTGCGAATCGTGACATGGAATCCATCTCAGCGGTGAGTCAGCCGACACTCACGCCACCGCGGACTGAGGCGCCCCCGTCCGGGCGGCCCCCGGCTGAATGGCCCCCGTCTGAATGGCACATTCCGGCGCTCGATGGCATTCGCGCACTCGCGATCCTGCTCGTCGTTCCTCACAACGTCGACATGGCGAACGCGCCATACCCTGCGTACCTGTACCCGATCGCCACGGTGTTGCACGCGGGGTGGATCGGTGTGCAACTCTTCTTCGTACTGTCAGGATTTCTGATCACGGGAAAACTGCTCGATTCCCGCGGCGCCGACAACTACTTCCGCGGCTTTTTTGGCAAGCGGGTGCTGCGAATTTTTCCGCTGTACTACGCAGTGCTCTGCATCGCCTTCGTGATTGCGCCGCGGTTTCTAACCATGCCGGAACAGCTGCACGCGAGCGAATCGCACGAAATCTGGCTGTGGCTGTTCGTAGCAAACTGGACCGAGCCGTTCACCGGCGTGGTTTACGGCTTCGCCCACTTCTGGTCTTTGTGCGTCGAGGAGCAGTTCTATCTGCTGTGGCCGCTGGTAGTACTGCTCTGCGGTCCACGCACGCTTGTGAAGGTCTGCGTCGCGACCGCAGTCGTCGCGTTGGTGGTGAGATGTGCCCTGGTGGCGGCACACTTCCCGCACGAAGCCCTTTACCTGTTTACCGTCTGCCGGATGGACGCCCTCACGCTGGGTGCAGCTGCAGCGGCCCTGATCCGCATTCCTGAGGCTGCTGCCGCCTTGCGGCGCCTGGCCCCTCGCCTCACCTGGGTCACGGTGGCGCTCCTAGTCGCCACGGCAGCGGGAACACGCGCTTTCGCGATGTACGATGTCAGCACGCAGACCATAGGGTACACACTGCTGTCGCTCACATTCATGCTTGTGATGCTCCTCACGGTGGTACCAACGACCGGTGCTACTGGTTGGACAATGCGCGTGCTTTCGACAACGCCGCTGCGGCTCATCGGACGTTACAGCTATGGCATGTACGTTCTACATTATCCAATCCACATGTTCCTCGGCGTTCCCTTGCTCGGTCGCCTCGCTCCCCAGCCCACGCCTTGGGAATCGCTGGCTTACGCCGCGGTGATCACCCTGGTGTCTTTCTTGCTTGCGGCACTATCCTACGAGTTTTTCGAACGTCACATGCTGAAGCTCAAGACCCGATTCACACCGAGTTGGCGTGCCTACACGCCAGGCCCGGCGTAACCGAACTTGACTCACTTCAGGCGCGACGAAACCGCTACCGCCAGTCGTCTTCCGCCTTGGGCCGGCCACGCCATGAAGTCATTCGATGTTGAGAACGTCCGTTGCGGCAGCCCGGAACACCTGGCGGACCTGCAAGCCCTGCAGGAGCGACAGCTGGCCATCCCGCACGACTACTCCAGCTGGCCTTTGCACTCCCGGGAGGGAACGTGGGTATGGTGCCGTGTCCTCGGCGGCTCCGGCCAGCTCATCACCGGCTTTGCCATCCAATTGACCCTGAGCCGGGCGATGCCCGGGACCCGCATTGGCAGAATCGAGCGGGTGGGCCGTGAGCTGCATGAGGAGCTGGCGGACTCCATGGGCGCGGTGTTGACCGAGGCGGCCCGCAAAGTATCGCGACTGCTCTATCTTGATGTCAGAGTTTTCGACGAGGACCCGCTACGGCGACACAGGCTGTGCGACTCGCTCGCGGCGGCGGGCTGGACCTCGGGTCCGGAGCGGCGGCAGTATCAACATACCCTCGTGCTGAAGCTCGCCGCCTCGACCGATGAGGTGCTCAAGGGCTTTTCCACCAGGGTGCGCCGCACAATCAAGAAAGCGGTCACTTCTCCTGCGATACGAATCGAGCCGGTCATCGGGGACGCGTACACAGAGCGGGTGCGGCATCTGTGTACTCTCGCCTTTGCGCGCACCGGCAGCGCGTTGCCGCCGATCGACGTTGAGGGCATTTTTAGAGACTCCGCCTCCGGCACGAGCTCTTTCCTCATAGGCGCCTTCGCGCGCGAGGTCCAACCCCCTGAGGATCTGGTCGCGGTGCTGTGGGGCCGGCGCCATGGCGACCACGTCACGGTGGAAGTCAACGCCTCGGACCGCTCGGAGCTGTTCCACAAGCTCTCGCCTGGCTTCGGGCTGATGTCGGAGCTCATTGATTGGTCGATCCGCCGCAACGCACACTGGATCGACATGGGCGGCTTGTCCTGCCTGCATCCGGCGGCGGAGGACCCCATGCGCGGCATCATTGAGTTCAAGACGCGCTTCTCGTCGGATTTTCGCGAGGTCGCGGAAGAGTGGCGCCTCACGCCCAACCCAATGCTGGCGAGCGCCGCCAAAGCGGTGAGCTCGATCGCGAGATCGATGGGCGGCAGTTAGGTGGTCGTCACCTAAGGGCGCGCATACAGGCCAGGGTCTGCTGGACGGCTCTTTCCGTAACCCAACTATGCGTGGGTAGTGTCAGCAGCCGGTTGGCCAATGATGTGGCGTTCGGGAAAGGACCTTGTCGAGTGATCTCCTCGGGCACGCCCGAGACACGATCGATCGAAACGGCGTACATGTTGGAAGCGCCCAGCCCCTGCCTCGTCAGAGCCAGCAAGACAGCATCGCGACGTTCGGCGGTGTCAGCAAGCAATGCGAGACGCAAGCGCCGCGTACCGAGAGACTGTGTGGAGGATGCACAGGGCAGCAATGAAAATCCGAAGCGCTCGCACTCGGCAATTACCTCAGCGGTCCACGGCGAACTCGGCACCTCCTGCAGATATTCAACGAGCGCCGGACCTGCTTGCCCCCAAGCTGACGAGGGTAAGGCCGTGAGCCTCGAGAACTCATCATAGGTGGTAGCACCCACGCCCAGCCCGGGCAACCGTGAGATCAAACCATATAGGAAAGGATGAGTCGCCGCGTTGAATGCGACGGCGGCACCGCGACTGCCCATGAGCGTTTCCCGCATGCTCGCCCCGTTTTGCAACAGCGGAGCCGCGAACTCACCTCCCGCGGGCACCAGCAGCGCCCCGCCCCGCAGCAGATTCAGCGGCTTACCACGACCGAAGCTCAAAATGACATAGTCGCCGCGCCAGTCCGACTCGTTCACACTGGCAAGATGTTGCGCGCTGTCTTGTATCAAACACGCGCCGGCCTCGCGCGCCAACGGCAGCATTTCGGCTACCTGGTCCCCAACACCCAACAGGTTGACGGCAACGATCCCGGCCGTATCGGGGGAAAGCGCGGCGCGCAGACGCTCTGGGTCGTAACCCCAACAATCACGCCCCGCACTGTCGCGCGCGGTATCCACCACTCGTGGCCGTACCGAGGCGTACAGACAAGCGGAAACCAGTTGCGGACAACCGTACGCCGGTATGATGGCTTCAGCGCGTGAGGCGCCGTGACGCCGTCTGGCATCGAGCAATGCAAGAGCCAGAGCGGCCGTACCGGAGCTCACGAGGTGGACATGGTGGCCCGGAAAAGCCTCGCCAAATAGTCTCCGCCCGCGATCGGCGCCGACGCGGTGCAATGACACAGCCCGGCGCACCGGCGGCAGGGATATCAGGCTCATCCAGCTCGCAGAACCCCTAAAACCCGCCGCGAAGCCATACCGGTATATCTGCGAACGATGCCGCGCTCGCGCTCACTGGTTGCGGGCGAAATAAAGATCAACAGCGTGGCAACCGCGAGAATCCCGGCACGGGCCGCGATTGAGGTGACGGTACCCGACTCGAGTGGAATGCTCGTCAGGAAGGCTGCGATGGCGATTGCGAACCCCAGTATGAACCTGCCCCACGGCAGCTCCATGTTGTAGTAGGCGCTCGCCGTTCTGTGGATCCAGAACATCTCGGTGGTGAACCCGGCCAGAGCTGTCACGGCCGAACCCATGATCCCATAAGTAGGAATCAGGAACAGGTAACCGGCGGTCATGACACACGCCGACAGCCATGACGCATGCGCGACGTGGCGCGTGCGCTCGTGAACGAGGTTACCGAAACCAACGTAATCCGTCAGAGGCCGTATCACGAACGCGATCATGATGAGGGGCACTACCATTGCCGCGCTCTGGTATTCGGGACCGACGAAGATATGCAGGAAGTCCTTGATGAAAAGGCTCACGCACAGGGCCCCGATGATCAGTCCCTTGGAAATGAGGCTGAAGATGAGCTGGAACGTCGCCTTGGCATCGGGTTGCTTGTAGATCTCGTACTTCTGGCCGTCCCAGGCGCGCTGGAACGGCGAGTAGGTCAGATTCCAGAAAGCGAACCCGAACCGGTACGCCAGTCCGTACAAGCCGACAGCGGCAAGGCCCCAGGAGCGGCGCAAAAAGAAGCGGTCGCCGAACACTACGTAGAACGAGGCGACACCGGAAAGTACCAGCGGCAGGCTGAACGAGAACAGCCGCTTGCAGATCGAGCGATCAAATTGCCAACCCACCTGGCGCAGTAACGCGAAGGTGAAAACCGACCCCAGCAGCAGCTGTGTCGTGATGGTGCTGTAGATCACGCCTCGGGCCTTCAAACCCAGCCCGACAACAAACAGGATGTTGAGACTCACCTGCAGCATCAGCTTGGTGATGCTCAGAATCAGGAACAAGCCGGGGCGCGCGATGAGCCGGGTATAGGAGTACGGAACACCCACCAGGGCCGGTGCCAGGAGACACAGGGAGTAGATGGCCAGATACGTCCACAGGGTGCGATCACCGAGGAAGGAGCTGGCGAGCACCGGGCTGAACAGCACCAGAAACACGGCACCGATCACATTCAAACCCAGCGTCAGGAACAGAACCGTGGAGACGACCGCCTTACGGCGTTGCGGATCCTCTTCCCCGTAGTAATAGCGAAACAGGCCTTGATCCACCCGCATGCCGAACACGATGAGAGTGACATCGAGAATCATGTTCAGAATCTCGATGACACCGTAGTCCGCCGGAGCAAGAAAACGCGTGTAGATGGGCAGCATCACCAGGCTGGTGACGTTCTGCACAATGACGCCGATGGCGTAGATGCCGGTGTGCGACAGAGTCCGGGAAAGCCGCTGGCTCATGCGTGCACCGGCGCGCCCGAGGGGACGCCAAAGCGGCCCGGCTGGGCCGTAATCCTGCGCTGGGCGACATTGTGTAGCGCCACGACCAGGGCGAGCTCAATCCATAGATAGGGGTAATACAACACGGTGACGAACTGTGCGCTGATGAGATAGCCGATCATGCCGGCATCGAGTCCTCTGACGAGATTGGCCAAAAACTCACCGTCCGGACGCTGCGCGAGCAACTTGCGGGTGCGTGCGGTGAGGACGAATATCGAGATGATGATCGCGAGCACCAGCACGACGCCGGGGAAGCCCAGCTCGGAGCCTGCCTGCACGAAGATGTTATGGCACACCTCGGGCTTGCGAGTTTCGCCGATCGCTATCAGGTGCGCTGCGTAAGTGGGGAACCAGTTGAAATAGCCGACCCCGAGCACCGGATGCGCTTTCATCAGCTCCCAACCGTAAGCCCAGTATTCCAGGCGTGTGGTCGAGCTGTTGTCATCACCCATGGAATCCAGCCGGCCGTAGAACTCCGGCGGCAGCACGAGCGCCACGAGTGTGATCACGCATGCTACGGCGATAGTGCCTTTCACCTTGTAACGGCTGTGCGCCAGAATCCACAGCAGCACCACCCCGGAGCCGATCAATGCGCCGCGTGAGCTGCTGCCGATCACAGTGCCGACCGCGGTAACCGTGACAGCCAGCATGAAGAGCCGCCGCCACAAGCCCCAGACCTTCCAGCCGGCAAACATGAAATACAGCAGCATGGGCAGGAAAATGCACATCTGGATGCCAACTTCGCCGGAGTTCTGAAACCACCCCGGAGCACCGTTCACGCCATCCTTGTTGAAGTGAAATCCGTAACTGGCCCAGGTCTTGAATCCATGCTGCGACATCTTGAAGCTGAACAGCAGGAACAGCGCGTAAAAGAACATGTAGCGCCGCTCGTTGTTGACGCCCTTCGTGATGAGGTAGTAAGCCATTATCCAGTTGATGAACAACGACAGGTTGTTCCAACCAAACTGCGGATACTCCGAAGCCAGGATCGACAGCACGATGAGACACAGCATCGTGATGAGCAGCGGCATCTGTGACCCGAAGGTTTTGGCGTTGCGCTCCGCCGGGCTGATCAGCACCACGAGCACGCCGCCTGCAAGACTGGTGATCCCCAGGGGGATGATGTCCAGCATGGGCCAGATGGTTTGCGGCCGGACGTATTCAATCAGCAAATAGATGCAGGCCATCTTGAATGCCAGGGATTCCCGCCGGAATACCTCGACATAGGCGCGCCAATCCAGCTGCCGGAGCCCGGCCAGGACCCTGTCCGTATGAGCTGCTTCCGGCTGAGCCGCGCTCGCCGGATCGACTGCGGGTGCATCCTCGGGAGCGGCCCTCTCGCGCCGTGCTCGAGCGACATGAGCTGGCGCCGGCGCATTTTCGCCCGCAACTCTTCGCACCTCACCGGCATAGGACCTAAGTTCTTTCACGGGCGCCTTCGTACCATAATCACTGCTGATCTGCTGGGAATCGTGTCTCGGGGCCGAAAAACTACGCGGACGATTTGCCCAGGACTTGCCGGTAGAGCTCCAGATAGCTCGCACTGGTGCGCTCGATCGAATAATTCGCCAGCGACGAGCTCGCGGGTCCAGATCGCCGTTCCGCGCCAAGGCTCACGCTCAGCAGCTGCGCGGCAATGACAGTCGGATCACCGCTGTCGATCGCTGTGCCCCAGCCCGCAGTCGCCATGAATTCCGGAATACCCCCCACGGCCCGGGCAACGACCGGGACACGGAGCACGGCTGCCTCCAGCAAGACCATCGGCAGGCCCTCATGGTCCGATACCAGTATGACAGCGTCCATCTGCCTCATGAGGGCGGCTGCGTTGGGCTGATACCCCAGAAAGTGCACTCGCTCGGGTGCGCGGACGCTGCGGGCCAACGCCTCCAGATCGCTCCGCAGCGGTCCTTCGCCGACGATATGAAACTCGAAAGGTCGCTCGGTCGTGGCCGCCAGCTGGTCAGCCACCTGCAGTAACAGATCGACGCGCTTGACGCCAACCAGCCGGCCGAAAAAACCAACTCGGAACGACGTTGGCGCGACCCGTGGCAGCGCAGATGCCTCACCAGCCGCAGCCGTACGCACGGCATCGAAGGAAATCCCGTTGGGAATCACGGCAAAGCGGGCCCCGGGAAGCAGCGGCTCGAGCTTGTGCATGAGATCCTGTGACACGGCCACCACCCTACTCTGCAGGCTGCGGGCTACCCAGCGGTCCGCGGTGTTCAAGACCGTGCGGCGCAGCCCCTGGCTCGTTTCCGGCTCGGGCGCCCCATGCACCGTGCGCACGCTAGGTATCCCCGCGACGGCGGCCGCGATCGAACCAAGTACATCCTCCTTGAGCCGATGAGTGTGCACGATGTCCGGCCGCTGCGAGCGCAAATAGCTCGCAATTTGCCGTAACAGAGCGGCCATGGAGGTTCGAGTCTCATCCAACTCCAGCAAAGGGATGCCGTTGGAGCGCAACTCGCTCCCCAGCCTGGAGCCACGGTTCATGAGCACGGCCGAGACCCGGGCGCCATGTATCTTGACCAATGCCGCCGCGAGAGCGCTGACCTGTGCTTCAGCGCCTCCCCACAAATCGGCGGAGGCGATGTGTACGACTTTCATGTAATGGCCGTCACGTCCTGTACTGCGTCACCGCGTTCACCAGGCGCGCATACTCTCCAACCATCCGGGCACTGTCGAAACGCTCGGTCACCGCGGTTCGCGCCGCGGCCGCCAGTCGCTCACGGCGGGGCTCATCCTCGATCAGAGCCAGGATGGCATGAGCTAAGGCTGGCGGATCGCGAGGTGGAACCAGCACCCCGGTATGACCGTCCGCGAGCAGCGTCTCAGGACCACCGCTGCGTGTGGCAACAATACCGCGCGCGCTGGCCATCGCTTCGACCAGCGAGAGGGAAAATCCCTCCGTGTCGGAGCTCAACACGTACAGATCCAACGCAGCCAGCACCCGTCCTACATCGCTGCGCAAGCCGAGAAAGCGCACTCTGTCGGAAAGATTGAGACTGTCACGCAGTTGCTCCAGTTGTGGAAACACCTCGCCCGAGGTGTCGCCGGCGACCACGAAGCGAACCTGCGGGTGCTGAGCGCAAACAATCTGCGCACTCCGCAACAACGTCTCGTACCCCTTAGCGCGTCGGACGTTGCCCACCGCCCCTATCAGGAACGTGTCGTCCGTTATCCCCAGCTCGGCACGGACGCTTCGGTCGCCAGAGGGTGTCAGAAAGGCCGTATCGATACCATTCTCGATGACTGTTGCCTTGCCCTGCGGCAGCTCGAGCCGGCCCTGCAAGTGCGTCTGCAGCGCTTGCGACACGAATACGACGCGCCGGGAGCCTTTTGCGAGGATCCAACGTTTCGCCGCAGCGAAGCGCTCGTCAGAGGCGATGTCGGACTGACCATGCAGAACGGTTATGACGGGCACGCGTGCCAACAGCCCGGCCAGACTTCCGTACACGCCCGCACCGAACAGGTGCGCGATGACTACGCGGACATCCCGGCGACGAATCAGCTCCAACAGCCGCCGCAGGTAGCCCACACTGAGCGAGCCTTGCGCCGGGACAATCTCCACCGGCAGACCACGCCCGCGCGCCTCGTTCGCAAGCCAGCCGCCGTCGCGGCCGATCGCGAGCTCGTTACGCAACCCGTCCACCTGCAAACGTGAGGCGATTTCAAGAAAGACCTTCTCGGCGCCTCCCGGCCCGCCGGTCTCAATCAAGTGAAGAATGCTGCTCATGAGCTCTCTTTAGGCACTATCTCTTATCAGGCACTAAGGCGCAGCCAGCGGCGCAATTCAAACCAGGCCGGCCATGGATCCGCGGCACGCAGGACTTCATTGCGAGCGCGCGCATCAAAAGTGGTACCGGCGAAGCTCAGCAGGGCCGCAGCGCGCTGGCCGACCGTGCGGGCCTTGCCCCGGCCGCGCAACTCCAACAGCAGGTTGTCAACATCCCCCATGAACCATCGCAGGCGACGCTGCAAGCGATAATCGCGAACGGCCCGGACCGGTTGCCCCTGGGACGCACACAACATGAGCCAGGGGAAATCGATACCGCTGTCGATCGCCAGCTGCAACGAGCCCCACAGCCGACCGTTCACCTCCATCAAATAGGGCGTGCCCTGCGGATCGACACGAAACTCGACCATCGCCGCCCCTTCCCATTGAGCCTCGCTCAACAGGCGCTGTGCGATTGATTGCAGCTGGGGATCTACCGCCACGCTTTCACTCAGGACGCTGACGCCACCCTGCGGTGGTTTTTCACGCACGCGGCGGTGCGAGAACCAGGCAACGGGTGCGCCGCCGCAATACAACGCAAAGACGCCTGCCCCAAAACCGGGCACGAACTCCTGCAGCAGGCAGGGAATGACCCCGATCCAACGCTGCGCGCGCGCGTAACTCAGCGCCTCCGCCGCAGAGCGGGCGACATACACGCTCGTGTCGACTATCCGTCCCCCGACGAGCACCCGCGAGCGGGCGGGCTTCAATACCAGGGGAAAACGCGCTCCGACGAGGTAGTCCTCGATTTCGCGCAATGAGGCGGCCGCCACGGTGGCGGGGGCCGGCACACCGCAACGGCGGGCTATTTCGAGCAGCCGGCCTTTATCCGTAACACATTCGTAAGCGGCGGCGGGCGCGCACACAATGCGATGTGGATCGTCGCCATCGCGAGCTTGCGCCAGCAACATGGTCGTTACGTCGGTGGCGGGGAACACCCGCTCGATGTTGTGTGAGCGAATGGTTTCCCGGACCCACGTCACAAACTGCAGAGGCTGCGACTGGGGGTCCGGGTACAGAAGTTGAGATTTTGCATAGCGGGAAACTCCCGCCAGCGACGGGGTCTCGGTGTCTGCAACATGCACCTCGACCCCTCTGCGGCCGAGACTACGTACCACGGCCAGGGCGCTGCGCTGACGGCCATCGAGAACGAGCACTTTTGTCATTCGAGCGACTTTACCGGTTGCGAACCCGGTCGCTTGGATGGCAGGCGCGCTCCTGTTATACCATTGCGGGCTTGCAACACCTCGAGATAGCCATTGCGTCTGCTTGCTTTCATCGCCAATCCCAGGGCTTCACGCCGGCTCCTGACTGACGCGGCGCGCACCTGCGCTTTGCGTATGGCGCCATCCTTGCTGTTGCTGATCCGCAAGCTCGCCCTGGCGGCCGGCGCGACCGGGTTGGGGCTGCGAGTTCTGATGGCTGAGCATCGCCTGAGCGGTGGAGCGCGGCTCACGGCGGAGGTGCGCCGGCGGCTGCCGCAGATATTCGATCACCTGGACACACTGATCGCGCCAGCTGACATCGCTCACCTGCCCCGCATCCTGCACCATCGGGCGATCGTACTGCAGGCCCCTACGGTCAGCGGCGGCCGGATCCGCCGCGGTGTGCTGCTCATCAAATTCACGGAAAGCTTCCGGTTCTTCTACCACCATGTCGATGTCGAGAAGCTGCTGCGCTACTTCCGCGTCGTGTTGGAGCCGAGTTGGAGCGGCTATTGTCTGCCTGACATCCTGTTCTGGTGCCGTTACGGCAAGCCCGTCGTGGTGCAGGCCAGCGAGCCGTTGGACCGGCGTTTTCTCGAGGAGCTGGACACTTCGCTGGTGCCCATCTGCGTCGGCGCGAGCGACTGGGTCGACCATCGGGTATTCCAGCCGCTCGGGCTGCAACGAGACTTCGATGTGATCTACGTTGCGAACCTCTCGCCCATCAAGAGGGTGCATGTGTACCTGAAGACCCTCGGCGAGATCGTGGCGCGCCGCGGCTCGGTACGGGCGGCCCTGGTGATGGGCGGCTGGGGCGGGGACAAGAGCACCTTCGACGAGCTCCTCAACCTGTATTCGCTCCACGACCAGGTTGAGGTCTTCATGAACCTCAAACAGCCGCAGCTCAACGAGTTGCTCAACCGCGCGCGAGTATCGGTACTGCTGTCGAAGAAAGAAGGCAGCAACAAGACCCTGTTCGAGTCGATGTTCGCTGACACACCCGTACTGCTCGTCAAGGACAACATCGGCGTCAACAAAGACTACATCAACGAGCACACTGGCATGCTCGTGGCGGAAGACGAGTTCGCTGCGGCGATTGAGCGTTTCATGGACGCACCGCCGCCGTTGTCGCCCCGGACCTGGGCGATGGCGAACATCGCCCCGGAGATCACCGCGCGCAAGCTGCAAGCGCTGCTCGACGAGCTCTATCCCGAGGACGCCACGACCACAGCTGCGCTGTGGCCGAAAGTGAACACGCCGGAAGCGACCTACATGGACCCGGCAATCGCGGCGCAACTGCCCGACATCGCCGACACCATGAGTTGCTTCCTGCGCCGCGACGCGAGCGACGCATCCGAAGAGTCCACCGCGCTGCACATGCAAAACCTGTTCGGTCAGGTCCCTGCGGGTCGTGCCGGCGCGGGCCGTGTCCTTGCGGATTAGGCAATCAGACGCCAAAGCTGCTGCGCCAGACATATAGATTCAGCAGGCCCCACAACAAGGTTGCGTTATCGCGCGACCCGTCGCGCTGCTGTGCGAGCAGCGGCGCGAGCGCCCGGGGCTCGAACAGCTCGGTGATTTCCCGACTGGCCAGCGCCTCGGCCAGCAACTTCGCCACCGGACCCTCGCCGGCGAACCAGTTCGGGAGCGGCACGCCGAAGCCTGACTTGGGCCGGTGTACGACCTCCGGCGGCAGATAACGCAAGGCGACATCCTGCAACACACGCTTGCGCTGCTTGGCTGTCTGTTTGAAGCCAAGCGGCAGACTGCGCGCGAAATCGATGACGTTGTTATCGAGAAACGGCACGCGCGCCTCCACGCTTGCCGCCATGCTCATTTTGTCCTGACGATCCAGGATCGAGGCGAGATACGTCTGAAAGTCGAGCGCCATCAGAGCGTCGATAGGTTGGAAGCCGCGCTGGCGCGCAGTCTCCAGCATCGCGTTCCTGGCTCCCAGCTGGGGGCTTGCGCCCTTGCCTAGAATGCCGCGCACGGCATCGATTTCGACGTTCGCACAGTTGAGAACGATGGCCTCCTGCGCGGAGCGCCCCGCGAAATAGCACAGCTTCCTCACCCGGTGATCCGCGAACGCGCCCGCAAGAGCCGCCAATCCCCGGCGCACCGGCGCCGGCAAGACATGCACCGGCGCGAGGAGCCGAGGGATGTAGTAGCGTGGATAGCCTCCGAGCAGCTCATCGGCGCCCTCCCCTGTCAGCACGACGGTCACGTGTTTCTTGGCGAGCTCGCTGACGGCGAAGATGTGCACCGAGTTGGCGAAGTTGAGCGGCAGATCCAGGTGCCAGACGAGTTTCGGCAATAACCGGGCGTACTCGCTCTCACTGACCTTGAGCTCGTGGTGGCGGGTCCCGCAGGCGGTGGCGACCTGGCGCGCGTAGGCGCTCTCGTCGTAGCTGCGCTCCTCGAAACCGACCGAAAACGTGTTGATCGGCTGGCTCGCATGCCGCGAGGCGATCGCCGTCACCAGGCTCGAGTCGATACCGCCGCTGCAGAATGTGCCGAGCGGGACATCCGACATCATCTGGCTCGAGATCGCGGAATTCAGTGTGGCGTCGAGCGCATCCACGGCCTGCGCGTACGTGCCGGCAAAGGGCTCGATCCGGTCCAACACCGTCCAGTACTGACGAGGTGTCGCGGGACGTCCCTCAACCACCTCCATCATGTGTCCGGGTGGCACGCTGGCCACACCGGAAAACAGCCCAGCCGGGTCGACCACCTGGTTGAACAGCAGATACTCGGGGATCGCGCTCTGATTGAGCCGCGGGGTACACAAACCTGACTTGAACAGCGCCTTGATTTCGGAGGCGAACGCTACACCACCAGGAGCGACGGCGTAGTAGAGGGGCTTGATGCCCGCCCGATCGCGGACCAGGAGGAGGCGCCGTGTGTGCGAATCCCACAGTGAGTAGGCGAATATGCCATTTAGCCTGGCGACGGCGGCATCGCCATCGCGCACATGCAACCGCAGGATGACTTCCGTATCGGAGTGTGTTTTGAAACGCACCCCGCTCGACTCCAGCTCGGCGCGCAGCTCGCGATAGTTATAGATTTCCCCGTTGTAGGAGAGCACGAAGCGACCATCCCCGGTCTGCATTGGCTGCTGGCCGCTGCCCAGATCGATGATACTGAGCCGCCTGTGACCCAACCCAACGCCATCGCCAAGGTAGTGCCCGGCTTCGTCTGGCCCTCGATGGGTCAGGCAATCGCGCATGGCGAGCAGAACGCCCTGATCACAGCGTTCGCCCTGCAAATAAAGTCCGACTATTCCACACACTTGCTTACAGCCCCGTCGCCACGTGCGAGATGACCCACTTGAATTTGCCGCTCTTGGTCCGGGGCAGCGTGTCGACGAGCTCGATCGCGATCTGCATCTCCTGTCCCAGGCGCGCTTTGAGATCCGACACCAGGCGTGTCCCGTCGCTCTCAGAATAGTCCGGACGCGGTACCAGCCGGATGGTGATCTGGTTGATTTGCGTCTGCACGATCTGGGAGGCCTCGATCGAATTCAGCGGCTTGAAAGGATGCGTGAGCGCCGAAGGGGAAATCACACGTCCGTCCGCAAGCTTCAAAAGATCCTCGGCCTTGGTAGCGACATCCTCCATCAGAGGAAGCTGCCGCCCACAGCTGCACGGCTTGGTTTTCAAAGCGCTCAGATCGCTAGTCTGGTAGCGAATCAAGGGCATACCCGTGTTGTGTAAGGTTGTCCCAACGAGGTATCCCTCGTCGCCCGGGGACACCGCGCGGTACTCGGCGTCGAGCACTTCGGTAAAACCATACTCCTCACAAAGGTGATGACCCTCGTGCCGATCGCACTCCACCGCGAATATGACACGTTCGGCTGCTCCGAAATAATCGAAGATCCGACACTGAAAGGCTTCCTCGATCGCGGCGCGCTGGAAGTCGAAAAGCGTTTCCGAGGAAGTCAGCACGGCGTGCAAGGGCAGCCGTTCACCGCGGTTCAGCAGCACTTTCGCCAGGACATAAACGCTCGAAGGATAGCCGTCCAACGCGCGTGTGCCGTGCTCGCGCAGAGCATCGAAGTAGTACGGAATGTTGTCGGTCGTCAGATGGAAGTTCGATAGCAGCAGCTGGTTGTGAACCGCATTCGTCCGCCAGAACGGTGGTTTCTTCTGCTGTAGCGGCACGATGATATTGCCTCTGAGCATCGCCACCGGATCACCGCCGCGGCTCAAGCGAATGCCGGCCCAGCGATACTGGCGATCGAACGCCGCATAATTCATATGCATCATGTCGGTGCTGTAGCGCATCTCCAGCGGTGATCCTGTCGTACCGCTGGTATGGCCTTGCGCAAGGGTTCGCTCCGGGTGCTTCCTCGAGATCAAATCCTTCATGCGCGACCGCAACGTCGCGCGGGTCAACACCGGAATCTTCGCAAGATCCTCCTGCCCACGGAATTTGTCAGCCCGGACACCATGGCGATCGAACAGCTCCTTGTAGTAAGGAACGTGCTCGTAGGCGTGGCTGATGATCGCTCTCAGCCGCTCATCCTGCCAGGCAGCCATCCGCGGCCGATCCCACCGCTCACTCTCCTGCATCAGAGCACTGAATTGCGCGAACCGTCCGCCGTAGCGCTGTCGGTCGAGTTTGGCGCTGAACCGCGAGAGCAGGAAATTCTGGGCCGCGACGGGGCTCGCGTCGTAGAGCCGTTTGAGGAGCGGATTCATGCGCGGGCCTCCGCGATGACGCGCTGGTAACAGTCAGCGAGTTGCGCTCCAAGCAGCGGCCACGCATACACTGCCTCGGCGCGCTGGCGCGCCGCCCGTCCCAACTCTTCGCGCGCCCTGGCGTCGTTGAGCAGCTTGATAGTCGCCGTCGCGAAATCATCCGCTGTATCCCGCAGCAGGAAATGCTGGCCGTCCTCGCCCTCGATGCCTTCCGCGCCGACCGTGGTGGCCACGATCGCCTTACCCTGTGCCATGGCATCGACCATCTTCAAACGGGTACCCCCTCCCACACGCAAAGGCACGATATAAACCGACGCCCGAGCTACCCAGGTCCGCACGTCCGGCACAAAGCCGGGGGCTTCCACGTCGGGGTCGGCGGCACTGGCGGCCAACACCTTCGCGCTGGGATGTTGCCCCACGGCCAGGAACTTGATTCCGGGTATGGCGGCTTTCAACTTCGGCCAGATGGCCTCCAGGAACCACTCCACGGCATCTCTATTGGCAAACATCTGCATTCCGCCGGTATAGATCACCGCGGGCGCATCGCTACCCGCGCGGGGAACGAAGTAGTCGGTATCGACCCCATTGGGAATCACGGCGGTCTGAATACCCGGACAGGCGGCGCTGAGCACTTCGGCATCGCGCCTCGAGACCATGATGTTCAGCGCAAAGCGCGGACACTGCTCGCGCTCGTACCGCTCCAGCCGCTCCGCTTGCACACGGATATAGGTCCTTGCGAGCGCGCCCGGTTGGACTTCCGCCCGCCGCGCCATCAACTGTGATTCCACATTGTGGTGCGCGAGCACGACCGGGACACTGCCGCATGCCGCCGCCAGGGGCGCCAGGGCAATAGTATCCAGGTGCACGATGTCGGGCGGATTGCTCCCCGAACAGATCACACGCACCCGATGCGCAAGAGCGCTGCTGGTGTGCGTCAGAACGCTATAGGGCTTTGTATAGAGACCAGCGGCCAGGAGGCCGGCGGTTTTGTGCAATTTCGAGCGCTTCACCCAGAGGGGAAAGTACTCGAGGGCGGCGCAGAACCGCCCCAGCTCGCGACGGCTTGCCTCGTAGGGCTCCCCCATCGGGAGCTCGTCGAGGTGCTGGAACGCCAGCAGATGCACTTGGTGGTGACGTCCCAGCTCGCGCACGAGGTTGAAGCCCCGCTGCAAAACCCCTCCATGGGGGGGATAAGGAACGATCTGCGTCACATAAAGGATTTTCATTCGAACTTTTGTGTGCCCGGTGAGTTCCGCGTGGGCGCGAGATATTGGCCTGAAAACGACAATTCTGCGCAAATTTCTGTCGCAGAATTCAGTTTGCTGCGATGCAGCAAACTGGCGTCACAAAAAAGGCGCGGCTGCTCACACAGCCGCGCCTTCGATGTCTGCGCTGACGCGCGGGACGATTACTGGACGGTCACACCACTCGGCGGATCAGGGATTGCGGCGGTGGTACCGCCTCCGCCCCCCCCCGTGCTGGTGCTCCCGACGCGCTGGTAGCCATCGATACCGAGGTACTTGGTGTAAGAACTCGTAAGATTGCCGGAGCTATCCAGGATTCCCGTGGCCGTAGTGCCGCTCAACAGATTCGACTTCAACAGCAAGCTGCTGACGACAGAGGTGGCGCTGTAGACGAGCCCGGTGTTGGTGACCATGACATCGTTAGCGAAACTGACCGGACCGCCCGAGGTGAGATTGTCGACCTCGACGGGCGCACCCTGCCAGGTGTTGCGGAAGGAGGTCACCGCACCATAGGGCACGGCAGCCTGACCGAGCAGGAAGGTATTGCCGCTGGCGACCTGCACCAGATTGTAGGAAACCTCGATATCCTGAGTCTGGCTGGTGCCGGTATTGGAGGCGTCGATCCAGATACCCTGGCCGGCCGCCATGTTGATACGGTTGTCGCGGATGAACCAGCGCTGCGTACCTTCCTTCGGACCGATGCACTTGCTGTCCGGGGTGGTGAAGTCGGTGCAGGTGTTGCCTTGCACGAGCACGTTGGTCGAGAAGTAACCGAGGATGCCGTAGCCGACGTCATGCACGTGTTGGAACGTGTTACCGACGACGGTATAGTTCGTACCCATCGAGCCGCCGCGGGAAATGAACAGGCCGGAGGCGTTGGTACCCTCGCCACCCCAGCCCGGGTTGATGTTCTGGAAGATGTTGCGGCGAATGACCACGTCGTTCGAATCACCCGAGACGGCGATTCCGAAATGCGTGGTGAAATTCTGGATAGTCAGCTTATCCACGTAGACATTGTTCGTATTGCCGTAGAACGCAACATTGCTGCCGGTGGTGTCGATGACCGCCGTCTCGCCGGGATAGCCCATCCACACCAGGGGCTGGGTGGGGATCACCGCCAGACGCGTTCCGTCCTCGATCGGCGCTACGTTGGTGTTGTAGGTGCCGGCGCGGAAGTAGATGAACCAGTTCGCGTAGGTGGTGGTGTACTTGGTGACGTAAAAGTCGGCGATGGTCTTCCACGGGTTGCCGATCGTACCGGTACCGCCCTGGGCCGCGGTCTTACCGTTGACCGCATCGACGAACCCGAAGCCGGAGGTGGTGACCGTGATGGGCCAGGTCACCGAGCTCCTGGTTCCGTTGGAGTCGGTCACCCCGACGGTCACCGAGGTCGAGCCCGTCGCGGGCGACGGCCAGTCGATGACGCCGTTCGCATCGACCGTCATGCCCGAGGGCGCGGAGGTCAGGGCGAAGGTATAGGGATATGCGCCGCCGACCACCGAGACCTGCACGTTATAGTCCAGGCCGGGGTATGCCTTGTAGTAGCGGTTCGTCGTAGTCATGCCGGCGCGCGGCGCGATGATCTGCATCGCGTAGGAGGCGGCATACGCGTGCGCCGAAACTAACATCAGCAACAACAGCGCCAGAGCGCTGCTGCCACGCGTACGAATTGCAGAGAAAGCCATGTTCATTGTGTACGCCCTAAAATTGACAGCGGAAACGGTTGCGACTCGGATGGAGTCTGGATGAGAGGCCAGTATAAACAAAATGTGCCGGCTTTCGTCTATGTCGTCGTTCGGCGTCACTCCGCGCGAGTGTCGTGACATACAGACAGTCAGCCACTACATCGTGTGCGCAAGAGTGAGCGGGCGCGCGGCTTTTTTCAGGAACGAGCGCACACTTTGACAAACAATGCCTGGAATTCCGCTGCCGGAAATGCGCTGCAGGCGCGCCGCCCGATACGCAAAAACACCTATGCCGAACGGCCCACGCAACCATCATCCATTGCCTCGTCACACCGATGTTATGTTGGTGTTATATAAAAAAAGCGGCGCACAAACCCACACGAACGACCCATACAACCGCCACGCTTGACCGGCCGCAATGACGAGCTGGCCGGCAAGTGCGACCGGCGCGCGCGCGCCAACACCAGCGTCGCGGACCGGCCCAGTTGGCGCCGCAGGCGCAAGCGACTCTAGCCGCGTTTCCGTCAGCGCTCCCGAGGCGCTTCGTGCTGCCGAGCGCTTGCGCACCGCGGCACTGCGGTTGCTGGTAAATCGAAGGGAATTCCAGCCCCGACTGATGCATGATTCGCCGGCGACGGTAGCGCATCACAGCTTTACCTTGTGCACGACTTTATACTGGGTTGCGGACGCAGCAAACGCGTTTTGGGTGGGCGCTCGAGACAGGCCTCGGCCACCCGTGGTGAGGTCGAGAATTGACCAAAGACTTCGTGAAAATCGTGACCGCCGGCCTCTTTGCGAACAAAGCCGGCGCCATGCTGCTGCGGCCTCTTTGGCGTGGGCGCTCCACGGTATTCGTGCTGCACCGGCTGAACGCCCCCAGCACCCCGGATTCGATGAGCCTGGAGAACATTGCCGCGAACCTCAACGCCCTGCGTAAGGCGGGCGCGCGCTTCGTATCGCTGTCCTACCTGGTCGACCTGGCTGTCCGCGGGTTGGACCTCGAACCGGGCTGCGTTGCCTTCACCATCGACGATGGTTATGCCGACCAGGGTGTTATGGCAAAAAGGGCCTTCGCCGACAACGGCGTCCCGGTCACCATGTTTCTCATCACCGGCCTGATCGACGGGACCTTATGGCCCTGGGATCATCGCGTCGATTACGCGTTACGCAACAGCCCCAGAAGCTCGATCAGATTCGCACCCACCGGAACCACCCTGTGGCTGGTGACGCCGGAACAAAGAAACGCGGCCGTTGAGGCGGTGCAGGTCTACTGTAAAACCATTCCGTCACATGAGGTCGATGCGGTGCTGGAAGCAGTTTTCGCGGCCGCCGCGGTGCATCCGCCCGAACGTCCGCCGGAATCGCAACGCCCGCTGACCTGGGACGAAGTGCGCGAGCTCGAAGCCGCGGGCGTCGACTTCGCGCCTCACTCGATCACCCATAGCATCACTTCCAAGCTGGCCGCGCAGGATGTACGGCAAGAGATACAAGGCTCGTGGGATCGCCTGAAAAAGGAGCTTTCGCATCCTGTTCCGATCTACGCATGGCCCACCGGCCGCAGCGGCGACTTCTCCGAGCGCGACCTGGAAATTGCGGCCAATGTGGGCATGCTGGCGGCGGTGTCAGTCACCAACGATTACGCCCGCATCCGCCCGACCGGGCGCGCTTCCCTGCCCTCGCTCGATCGGTTCTCGATGTCCCCTTCCCCGTTGGAGACCATTCAATACGGCACAGGCCTCGAGCGCCTCAAGCAGATCGTCAGGTCCGGCTGGTAAGCCGCGACTGCCCCGCCTGCCGTGGCTGCGGCAATTGAGCCTCGATGGCTTGCAGCGCCTCATCGATGAACGAGAACACGAACCGGAAGCAGTCATCAATGTGGCCGTAGGGGTCCGGCAAATAAGGCCGCCGGCGCCGGCACCACAATCCCAACAGACTCGCCTGCACCCCCCCGTCGACGACCAGCGCGCGAACCGCGGCGAGCTGCGGTGGCTCCATTGCCAACAGCAGGTCCGCGGAGCTCGGCTGGTAATCGGCCGCCCGGGTCGAGACATGGCCGCTCAGGTCGACGTTCGCCAGGCGGGCGATCCGCGATGCGGACGGGTCCGCAGGCGCGATACCGTTGGCATGGATTCCGAACGACACCGTGTCGATACCCCGCATCCGCGCTAAAGCTTCGGCATACGGGCTACGACAGATGTTTCCGGAGCAGACAAACACAAGACGGCGCACCCGGCTCCAGTCCACCTGTCGGTCAGCCCCGTAGCCTCCCAGCACACCCAACAACGAATAGCCGACAAAGCGTGCCGCCGGCCGCAGGCCGCCGCATTTGCGCCTGAGGCTCGTCACGGCAAGCCGCTGATGCGGGCGAGGAAGGCGGCCGGGCGGCTGCTGATGTCCTCGTGCACGCCTATGCGACGAATCAGATAGGGGTCCGCGGCCGGCGTGTGCCAGCCCTTTTGGGTGGTCACCGCGCCGAGGTAGTGCTGCCGGACGACATCGACCGCAGCCGAAGTCAGATCTCCGTTCGGATAACAGAACAGGCGGGTCGCGCTGCCCGTGCTTGCGCTGATCTCGGCGCTCGAGCCGGCAATTTCCTGTTGCAACACTTCGGCTGGAACCTCGCCGCGCAGCCGATAATGGGTCCGCGTGTGCGATCCGAAACGCACCAGGCCCGAGGCCGCCATCTGGTGCAGCTCGCCTTCGTTCAGCACGGCTCGTGTAACATCGCACGCTGCCGCCGGCGCCTGCAACTCATCAATGGCGATGTTGATCTGCGACTCCTGCAGTTGTTTGGCCAGCCCGACAGCGTGATCGAGTTGCTCCAGACTCCAACGCCCGCTCGCTCGCACGCCGGCAGTCAGCGGCGCAAGTACTTCGCCCAGCGGCCCGGCGAGCTGCATATCGACCGGCAGCCGCAGCAGCGTGCGCGCGAGTCTGTTAGGCCAGAACTCCCCGCGAGTACCGGTCATCGCCGAGACCAAAAAAATCGTGGCGGGGCAGCTGTGGCGCTGCAGAACCGGGAACGCAAACTCGAAGTTATCCTGCCACCCGTCATCGAAGGTGACCGCGCACGACTGCGGCGGCAACGCCTTCGCCGCAGCTGCCGCGCGCAGCCAGTCATCGAGATGCACGATCTCGAAGCGGCGCTTCAACAATGTCAGGTGCATGTCGAGAGTTTCGGGGGAGACATACATGCCGGGCTGCTCGATCGCGCGATCCGCGTGACTCGCCGGCAGCACCCGGTGATACATCAACACGAGCAATCGGGGGGCCGGACGCGTACGCCACGTGAGCGGCGCGAACGGCGCCAGCGCGTCCTCCGCAATCCGCTTAAGCTGGCGTTTCAGGCGAGCTACCATGGCAGGCTCGGACTCACAATCGGGCCTAACGTATTGGCGACCCCGAGCGGCAGATGTTTCCACACTTCCGTTGCGCGGCGCATGAGCCCTCCCTCGGCACCCGGCTTTGCCTGCGAGGCGCAACTGTGCTGCCCGCGCTCCCAACGGTGCCAGTATAGCTGGCGTGGCTGGGCGCCCCATTGCAACTTGAACTTGTAAGTACCGCTGTCGGCTGTGGAACGGCCGAAGTCGAACTGCCGGCAGCCGCGCGCGAGCACCGCCCGCAACACTTCCCAATATAACTTCATGTTGAAGCCAAGGGGCTTGGCGTCCTCACGACAACCCGCCCAGGGGATCTCGGCAAGGCCGTTTGCGATCACCAGAAACGCCGCCGCCGCCGGCTGCCCCTGGCGATCGATCACAACCAACTGACACGCTTCGGGAAAGCGCTCGAGGATGCATGCGAAAAAGCGCCGCGGATACACCGGCGTGCCCAGATCGCGCATGGTGCGGCAGAAAATGTCGTAAAAATCATCGAGCAGCTCGCTCCCGCCGGTGCGCACCGAGGGGTTTTCGCGGTCGGCGCGTTTCACTTGCGAGCGCAGCTTCGAGCCCAGTTGCTTTGACAGCGCCTCGAAGCTCGCAGGCAGCTCCAGTAGCAGGGTGACCTTGTCGGTGCGCACGCGCCATTCGCCGGGACGCGGTTGCGCATCGCGAAACTCGAGGTAGCGACAGCCGAGATCCTGCGCCAGCGAGCGCGCCTGCTCCATGAGGACGAGCGTCACCTCCTCAGTGTCGGCCAGCGCGCCTCCATAGTTGAAAAACGGCACCGAAGTGAGAAAGTCGCCGAACAAAAGGCTCTTCTGCCGCACCAGCGGCAGCACACCCGTCAGCGTACCCGCCGGATCGCGCGCCTCCAGGAAGAAAGCCTGATGGCCGAACGCCTCGCTCGCCAACAGCGACCAACCGCTCAACAGATACACGCTGGCCGTCGGACGGGCGCGTACGAACCCGTCCCAGTCCGCGCTGGGATGGCGCAGAGCGGCCAGGGGCGGTCGCGGCGCTTGCATCGTGCCCACCGGCGACTAGTAGAGCCGCGAGGTGCTGGGCAGCGGCGGGGTCGCTGGGCCCGGCGGAATCTGCGCCGGCCGGCCATAGCCGATCAGCACCCAGGCGCGGTTATCCGTATAGGCCGTGCCCGGAAGATCGCTGTGGCGGATGTCGTGGTTGTAGTCGAATGTGAGCGTGAGCCTGCGGGCCATACGCCAGGCGACGATGAGGTCGGTGTTGTTCTCGGTAAAGAAGCCCGCGGCGTCGATGAAGGTCTCGTGTTGGTACTGGTCCTGCAGAGTCACGGATAACGTCGGCGTCAACTGCCGGGTGACATGACCCATCAGCGCAATCCGTTTGTCGTCCTGCGACGGAAAGAGCGTGTGGTAAGAGTCCTTATTGTAACTGGCCTCGAGACCGAAACCGGTCCGTTGTTTCTGGAAGTTCCACGCCAGGCTGGCCAGATCGCTGGTAAAAGGCGTGCCGGAAGCGGTGACGCCCTGCGGGGCCACCACATTCGCGCCGCTGAGGGTCTGCCCGAGCCGGAATGAATCGGCGGCATCCGAATACTGGCGCGCGATCATCAGGGCGAGCACGGAAGAGGCGGAAATCCTGCGCGAGGCTTCGACCCGCGCCAGCAGGCCCGTGGTCGGAGATTGAATGCCGCGCAGCCTGCTTACGCCCAGGTCGATGGCAAGAGTGGTGCGGACACCCTTCGCATCGAGGCGCCCAAACGCATCCTGGCGCGAGTAATCCTGATTCGCGACGAGGTTCGCGTAGTCGACCCGCTCGTCACGCACGTTCACCGAGACGCCGCTGTTTGCCGAAAGTTGGTGCAGAATGCCCACCTGGCCGCTGAACCGATTGCTGTTCAGCGGACTGACCTGATAACTCACATGGGCATAGTGGGTTTGCACATCGAGCAGCGTGTCCCCGCCCAACGGCAACTTGAGCTCCGGCCCGGTGCTCAGGTAATTGATGTTTTCCTGATTTCCCGGGGTAGCCTGCGCGAGCGGGTTGACCCGGCCCTGTCCGAAATTGTCCGAAATATCCCAAAACAACACCGGCGCCAGGGTGAAACGCGCGTCCCCCAGAAAGTTGCCCAACAACTGGTTGTTGAACGTATGGTTGAGGAACTCCAGATAACTCAGATTGGCGTCGATATCCGCCGTGAGGCTCGGCCGCTGGTCGTGCCAGGTGAAATCGACGCCCTGCGTAAAGAGGGTGTCGCTCTTGCGGTTCGCCGACGTCAGGTAAACGTTGTCGGACTGGCCCACGCCAACCGATATTTCATACCCCGGCTCGGCGCCCTGGCTTGCAGGCGCCACAACCAGTGCGACACAGGCCGAAACCTCAGCCCAACGATGCCACCTCATTGTCGTATTCCCCGAGCTTCGAACGTTGTTGTTTTTGGCGGCAGACGCCTGCCTTCGTAAGCGGGCGTTAACCGCCGTTTCTGGAGTCGGCTGACTCGCCGTACTCGCCATACGCGTAGTAGCCATGGGTCGGGGCCGAGCGGCAGTGATTGAGAATCAGGCCGATCGGTTTGCCCTCCCCCACGAACCTCAATGCATCCGACACGGCTTGCTGAGTTGTGTGTTCGGCGCGCACTACCATCGCGATCTGTCCCGCAACCCCGGTCAGGGCGCGCGACTCGGTCGTCAGCAGCAGTGGGGGCGAATCGAACACCACGATCCGATTCGGGTCAGAGCGCAGCAGGTCCGCCACGATCCTCTCCATCCTCGTGCTCGCCAGCAGCTCGGTTGCAGTATCCGCTCCCCGCCCCGCGGGCAGGACGTTGAGTCCACGGACCGTGGTGGGAAGAATGACGGAACCAATATCCCTCGTCTCGTCCTGGAGAACGTCCATCAGTCCCGGCTCGTCCTTTACGCCCAGCATACGACTGAGGTGCGCCTTAGCGAAATCGCCGTCCACCAGCAGCGTCGTCGTATCCCTCTCCAGAGCCAGGCTCAGAGCGAGATTCACACAGGTAAAAGTCTTGCCTTCACCTGGAAGCGCACTCGCTACCATGATGACTCTGCCGTTTGGCAGCGCAGGCACGCCGCGGGCGAGCGCTGCCGCAACCAGCGGGCGTTTGATCTGCCGGTATTCGGCAGCGATCCGACGCTCCTCATCCGCGTTCGGCAGCAGCCCAGCGCTGCGCAGCTGATTGTGGTTGATCGTAACGACCTTATCGGTGCGTATTGTCGGTATGAGAGGGTCGCGAAGCGCTGCAGCCGCCTCCGACACCGAATTGCGCGTGGGCGTTGCAGGGGATCGCGCGATGTCAGGAGGTGCATCGCCCGTACGGCGCGCGGGCACAGGTGCTGCCGACGCCTGGGCTCGTGCACTTTCCATCTTTTTCAGCGCCTTCTCTACGAGGCTCACGGCTAGCGACTCCCTAATGATGATGTAGCGCAGCGAAACTAAGCGGACTGAAGGTCTTCCCTACTACCACAACTATGACGAGCGCAGCGAATAACGTGCCGAAGGCCATCGTATACCTGACAACCTGGTGGCGCGCCGCCAGCGCAGTACCGGCATTGCGCGTTGCGCTCACGACACCGAGTACGGCCGCGCCGGTGATTGCGCCGAGCTGACGCGCAGAGTGGAACACCGGCCAGAGCAAAGTCAGGACGTAAGCGACGCCGCCGCCCGCGGCGATCGCACCCAGAAACACCGACAGCAGCAGTAGCGTCCGCTTGGGCGAGACCGGATGGAAATCCGCCGAAGGAGCATCAATGACCTCGAAACGCACCGACCCTGTCGCATCGGCCTCACCGCCCAGACGAGCCTTTTCGAGGCGGTCGACGAGCGCCGTGTATTGCGCCTTGTTGACGGCATAGTCGCGGTTCAGACGCGCGAATTCGGCCTCGACCTGCGGCATGGTATCGACCATCCGCCGCAATTCGACCACCTTCTGCTGGTGATCGCTCAACACCCCACGCAATCCGGCAATCTCCACATCAGCCTGGTTCAAGGCGAGCTGGATGCTCTGATAGACCGGATTCGAGCTCGCCCCAGTCATCGCGGCAGCCGCCGGATCACCACGCTTCAGCGCCTCCAACTCGTTGGCGCGCCGCTCCTTGAGGTCGGCGAGAGTTTGCCGGAGCGCAATGACGTCAGGATGTTTCTCAGTGAATCTCAAGAGCAACTCATCGAGCTTGGCCTGAGTTTCCCGGATTCGGGACAGAGTATCTCCGCCTGACTGCGAGCCGTTCGGCCCAACGGGCCCTTGTAGCGAGGCGGTGGCCGCGAGCGGCCCCTCACCCCGCAGCTGTTGCGACAGTGCGGTGCGGCGATTCTCCGCCACCCCGAGCTGTGTTTGCGTTTTCTTCACTTCATCGATTTCGTTTTGCAGCCGCGTGAAATAGTCCGACTGCTGATCCCCGGGGACCATGCCCACGTTTTTCTTCTTGAAGTCCGCCAGACTCTGCTCCGCCTGCGAGAGCCTGCCCTCATAGTCTTTGATCTGACCCTCGAGAAACTTCTGCGCGGCGAGGGATTCGGTCCGCTTGCCCCCGATCGTCCCTTTCATGAACGAATCCAGGAGAATCTGCACCACCTGGATGCTGCGATCGCGAACGGTGTCCTGATAGGAAATCGTGTAAACCTTGCTCGGCACCTCATTCCCGTTGGTGCTCACGCTCGAGGGTTGCGCGACGATCTCGATGCGAAAGCCCAGCGCATCAACGACCCGTGCTTTTTGCTCCGGGGTGATGGCCTGGGCACCCAGACCGGTCTTGTCGACAATCATCTGCAGGTGTTGCCGGCTCATCAGCCCCTGGCGCACGAAGTTGAGCTCGGCGTTCACGTCCTGCTCGACCGCCAGGCCCTGGATGACGGGCTTCAGGGCAGTACTGGGATCGACGAAGACGCGCGCGCGCGCCTCGTACTTATCAGGGAGGAAGAGCACGACCGACCAGGCGACCAGGCAAACACCCCACGCCACCGCCATCGCAATCCAGCGATAGCGCCAGATGTCGCGACAGATTCCAAGAATTTGAGTGATTATTTCATTCATGGGGCGTCAGAAACGCGACTCGGGGACCACGAGCACATCGCCGGGTTGCAAATCCAGATTCTGAGACATATCGCCCTTGTTCACGAGCGCCTCAAGTCGCACTTTGATCTCTTGCCGCCGGCCATTCGTGGTGCGCTCGATCTTGGCACGATTTCCAGCCGCAAACTGTGTCAGGCCTTGCGCTGCCAGCACGGCATCCAGCACCTTCATCCCGGCGCGGTACGGCACAGCTCCAGGCTTGGTCACCTGACCTATGACTTGAACCTGGCTGTTCGCGCCCACCGGATTGGTGACGATGATATTCACCGTGGGCGAGCGAACGTACTCCGATAATACCTTCTCAATGTCCCGCGCCAATTGCTTGGGGGTCTTGCCGACGGCGATCATGTCCTCGACGAGCGGCGTCGAGATCCTGCCGTCAGGCCGGACCGGGACCGTGGTGGTCAGATCGGGATTGCGCCAGACAAATACCTGCACCGTGTCTCCCGGTCCTATTACATAGGTCTCCGGGTCGACGGGGGATGCGGCCGGCGGTGCTTGCGCGGCCGTGCTGGCCGGGGGCTGAGCGAGCGCGAGTACAGGCAAAAACAGCAGCAGGGCGAGCCAGGCCCTTGTGGCATTGAGAATCATATCTGCACGTGTTGGGATCGGTGTCCGTGAGTCACGGCAGCCAGCAAATCGGGTCCCATTGTTTCTACAAAGCTCCTCAGTGTATTGCGCGCCGCATCGCAAGAACCCTCGCATACAGCCCTGAACGCGAACAGGGCCGAGTATGGCGCCCCACTGAGTGATCGCATCCCATACCAGAGTTGCGACATCAAAGGTGCGGCGAATTCCCGCCCGCCGATATCATAGACCGACCACATGACCGAACGGCTGCCGCGATCATCGTCGGCAAGGGTCTCGATGTAGGAATCCCGGCCGAGCTCGACAGTGCTTTCGCCCAGGGTGGTCGCACTGCCTGCCCCTAATAAGGAGTTTTCGGAGCTGACCAGCTCGCGACCTTGTGCCTGGCTCGTATACCCGATCACCATCACCTCGACAGCGTGTCCGGCCGGGTCCCGATACGAGATATGCCACTGGGAATGGGAACCAACGAACTCCGGCTTCCATGAGCCGCCCTCATCCGCCAGCGGCCCCTGCCATCCCGCCCGCGCCGGCGGCGCAACAAAAGTGATAGGCGCGAGACCGGAATCCAAGGTCGCGACCACCCCATAGGTTGTCAACGGCATCAGTGCCAGCGCAGCAATCACCAGGACGTAAGCAATCATCGGGGCCGACGGCAGCGCACCGGCGCCAGGCGAGTTGGGTGGGCGGGCGTCCCTCGAGGGCCGCATGAAGAACCATACGAAGCCCGCCATGATGATCATAAACAACACCCAGCCGAAGGTGTAATGGCTCCCGGTCACCAACACATGACGCATGTTCGTCGTGTATCCCGCCTGAATCACCACCAACACCCGGATCCAGTTGCTCACGATCGCCAAAGCACCCATCACAGCCACCAGCAGAGCGCGTCGTGCCACCGATGCCCGCTCGATCTCGCCGACGAGCACCGCGAGTGCGAGCGCCACGGTAAAGAAGTTCGCGCCACTGCAACCGCCGGCGATCTCGAACACGCCAACACCCGGCAACTGCACGAGGTTTCCCTGCACCTGTGCGGGTACCCCGATCAACGGCGCCAACACAGCTACGGCTTTGACGGTCAATCCTTGGAGAGGCCCGACAAAGATCCCCCAGGCGGGGACGGCGAAATAGAGAAAGCCCAATGGCAGGGCTACCTGCATCGCCGCCTCGAATCCGAGCGTGGCCAGCACCGCAAGTCCCATGAGCAGTGGCAAAAGCAGGATATGCAGCTCTTGGATGCCAGCGCGCCAGAACACCAGCCACGCGGCACTACATAGAAGGAGAAGGCCGCTGGCTGCGAATGAGGGCCGCACCCGCACGGCCGCCAGCTGGTGCCGCGCGCGAAACAGCAGCCACGCGCAGATGGCCAGTACCAGAGGACCATGCGAACCCCGGTGGTTATCGTCGACCCAGAAGTCCCACAAAGCCGAGGTACTCGGCCAGTAAACGGCGCCAGCCAGAATGATCATTCCGGCGCTCACCGCGGTATTGCGAAGCGACTCCCTCATCGACCTTGGCTCATTCAACCTGACGCTTTCCGGCGACAACGGACCATGATAGTCCGGCCACAAACTCGAGGCCTAAGTGGCTGCGACGAGTGTGACGGGGCACACGTCGAGTAAATGAACACTGCGGCGATTTACCAATATCACCGTCGCCGTTTTGCAACTCTTTGTTCTATATGAAATTTATTGCGTTTGCGGTAAAATTTGCGAGTGCAATAACGTGAGCTGCGTCACGTTACCCGACGAACGTCTTGTCGATGCGCTTTACATCGGTTTGAGCGAATGGAAGGGTAGCGGGAGCGGAACCACGTGTTTTCCTGGGGCAACGCGGGCTGGCCCGCCGTTTGCAAGGACTTGGCCGTCAGGCAGGTATTTGGCTTTTGAGTTTTTGCATTTCAGGGTAGGAGACAGTTTCATGCGGAAATTAGGTTGGGCTCTCATTGGTGTTTCGGCGCTCATGGGAGTGGGCCTGCAGGTTGCAGAAGCCGGAGCCAGCTGCAAATGGGTTAAGACCTGGTGCCCACACGAGACGAAGCACTACGACAACGACGGTCATCCGGGTAAGCCGCATCCCGTTCCTGAGCCGGCGACTTTGATGCTACTGGGTGCCGGCGTCAGCGCGGTTGGCGCAGCCGTGCTGCGCAACCGTAAGAAGAAGTAAGGACTAAGTCAGACGTTTGCGGCCCGCGTCTCACGCGGGCCGCCCTTCACTCTCACTGGATGGTTTTGCTCACCATTGAGGAGAGCGCGCTTAGGGTGCCGTCACTCGCAGTGGCACTCAGCGCGAAATACCACGTGCCCTGTCCTAGGTTTTGCACGGTGTAAGTTGTCGTCGCTGGATTGGTGATATTGATCGTTTGCGACAGCGCGGTCGGGCTCGTACCGTAAGAAATCACATAACCGGCGAGGCTGGCGATCGACGACCCGTCGGTATTCTTCGTCGGCGGCGTCCATTTCAATGTAGCGGTTCCGACACTCGGCGGCGGGCTCGTCGAGGCGGCGACCGTAATCGTGAACGGAGCGAGGGTCGCGCTAGTCGTGCCGTCACTCACGGTAATCACAATATTAGAGTCGGTGCCCACATCCGCACTGCCCGGCGTACCGCTCAGCTGGCCGGTGGCGATGCTGAAGCTCGCCCAACTCGGTTTATTCTGCACGCTGAAGCTGAGTGTCTTGCCGTACGGGTCGCTCGCCGTCGGCGTAAACGTATAGGCGGTGCCTGCCTGCGCCTGCGTTGCGGGAGTACCGCTGATGCTCGGCGGTATTGCCGGCGGCGCAGTCACCGAAATAGTGAAGCTGGGCAGTGAAACGCTCACCTTACCGTCGCTGACGCTGATAGTAATGTTCGCGTAGCTTCCGACGTTCGCGGTTGCCGGCGTGCCGCTCAACTGGCCGGTCGAAGAGCTGAACGTGCCCCAGGATGGCTTATTGGCAATCGCAAAGGTCAGCGTATTGCCGTCCGCATCGCTGGCGGCTGGCTGGAACGAATAGGCCGATCCGGCCCGCACACTGGTGGCCGGGGTGCCCGTGATCTTCGGCGGCGTGTTGGTTGGCGTGGTCGACACGGCTGTCACGGCGATCTTGAAGGCCGCGAGCGACACGCTGGTCGTGCCGTCACTGACACTGATGACGATGCTCGAAGAGGTCCCGACGTCGGCGCTCGCAGGCGTGCCACTCAGCAATCCGGTCGAAGTGTTGAATGAAGCCCACGACGGCATACCGGTAACAGAAAACACCAGCGGGTTTTTGTCTGCATCGGCTGCGGATGGCTGAAATGCATAGTGCGATCCGGCTTGCACGGCGGTCGCGGGGGTGCCGCTAATGGTCGGCGGCGTGTTCGTCGGCGTCGTGGTGGCCGGCGGCGTGACCTGGATGGTGAAAGACGCGAGCTGGGAACTGCCGGCGCCGTCGGACACGCTGATGACAATGGATTGGTAGCTACCGACGTTGCTCGCTGACGGCGTGCCTGTCAGCAATCCCGACGAGGGGTCGAACGAGGCCCATGCGGGCATATTCTGGATGGAGAACGTCAACGCATCACCGGCGGTATCGGTGGCGCTGGGTTGAAACGAGTACTTCGTGCCCGCTACGACCGTCGTGTCCGGCGTACCGGAAATGGAGGGTGACGTGGCTGGCGCGGTGTCGGCCTGCGTGGAAGACGCTGTGCCAGTGCTGGCAGAACCGCCTTCGCCTCCGCATCCTGCGGCCAGGATCGCCACTGCCGCACACAGAACATAACGCGCCAGTCCCGGCGCGCTCCAGCGTTGCATATATTCCATCTGTCCACCCTGCGAGCCCGTCAGCCGGGCACCGACCAGCACTTGCTTCGAAGAAAACCAACTCGGAAGCGGACAGCGGATGACGACGGCGCTCGTGACCCCAAGCGCTTGCCGGCAACCCCGCTATCTTGAGTCAAGCCCGCTGACAGACCCTTGTCAGAAGCTCTCCCGAGACCGGAGGCTTTGCGTCCCCACCTCGCGGCGGGTTTGCCTCAATGCACGCAACCGTTATATCCGTTAAACGGTGTTAGAAATACGTGCATACATCACACCTTGCAACTCGTCGCAGTGTGCAGACAGAGGCACTTGTACGTATGTCGCGCATCGCAGACAGCGACGCCGGCCGCGAGGTTTTAATGTTGAATTCGGCTCATTGCGCGAGTGCGGGAATCGGCACACGCATCTGACATTGCAATGAACGTCGTGCGACACGCGCGGTCAGGCCCAGAACTCGTTCCTGCCGCAATGGCGATAGGCTGCATCGTTGTCGAGCATTTGCACCCGCACTTGCGCGCTCTTCAGGTACGGGTAACGCGGCTTGAGCATCTGCACCTGCAGATCGCCGCGGGCATGAAAACCGCATTCCTGCAGCCGCTTCGACAACTCCGGATCGCTACCCCAGGCGGCGAGCTCCGCCGCCAGCGGATGGCGTTTGGCCTGCAGCGCGGCGCACTCGATCAAAGCGCGCCAGTCGTCCGGATTGTCGGAGCTCATCCACAAATCGGCGAGGCGTGCCTGTCGCAGCGCAAACGCCAACAGAAAGTAGCCACGTACGTGTCCGGCGCGCTCCACGGCATACAGGTGCATCGAGGCGATCGGACAGGCCAGCGCATAGCGGAACATCGCCTCGCTGCGCTCGAATACCTGCATACCGGGCGTCGGCGCGGGGAACAGGGGCATTAGACTGCGCAATTCGCAAAACTCGATGCGCCGCGCGCTCCATCCATCAATCTCGACGGCAGGCGCCCGAAGCTGCCAAAGCAGGCTGCGCGCCAGGCGAGGCAGGACTCTGCATGTTGGATGTGTGCTGGGGCACAGAATGCGCATCGGGTGTAACGGGCGCACATAACACGTCGCGACACCGAGGGACTGGAACCCGAGGTGCGGCAGCAACTGCAAGGTCTGTGCGCTGCCGCCTACCGATACCACCGCATCGGTGGCTTGCCCGATGTGCTTCATCAGCGACACGCCTGCTCCCGAAGCCTTCGGCAGCGCAGCCCAATCGATGACGTTAATTGTTCTGACACGCCGCACCTGATTGGCGTGAGCGACCGACAGGCAAGCTCCGGGAATGATGGCCGCGTGCGCGAGAATCTCATGGCCGCGTGCCAGCACGTACGAGCGCGGCCCCGGCCAGTCGCAGCGCGACTGCCAGTACTTCCACTCGAGGTGCTCGGGCTCGGAGTTGGGCAGCAGGCCGGCCGCTGACATGAGCTCACTCAAACCCGGAGCATCGGCGGGGGTGGCCGGCCGTATGGCAGTCCTGATCACTTGTGGGGCTCGCTGTTGAGTCCCACGCGATTATGCCGGCTATTTAGAGCTCGAGCTCGAGCTCTGAGTCACGCAACACACAAACACGCACTGCACCAACATGCAGTGCGGCAAAAAACACGCAGTGCATCAATGTTGTTCTACTCGGGGCAGAACCCTCTCAGGTGCTCTTGCTCGAGAGGGCCGATGGAGCGCTCTCCTCGCCCGCGGCCGTGTATGAGGTGACCTTGAAATACCAGGTGGTGCCCGTCGACAGCCCGGTGATGACGTAGCTCAACGCGGACGGATTGGCGACCTGGATCGTCTGGGTCAGAGACCCTGAGTCCGTACCGTAATAAATGTTATATCCGGCAAGATTGGTCAGGTCGGTGCCGTCGCTGTTATGAGTCGGAGCGACCCATGACAACTTGGCGCTCGTGGTGACAGAGGTTGGAGCTCCGCCGGATCCGCCGCTTCCACCAGTTCCGCCCGTTCCGCCAGTTCCACCGGAGCTACCGGACGGGGCAGTATCTGGCGCGGTGGCCAGAGGATTCTGAGTAACGCCGTCACCCCCTCCGCAACCCGCAAGAACGAGCGAGACGACCACGATGAACGCGCCACTGGCTCTGATAAGCCTCAAATGATGTACTCCGCTGATGGCTGCGGAGGACGTGTGCAAAATGTATACCGTCTGAAAAATTTACTTCCTAATCAAAAGGTTAACCCGAACGTTAGGGTCATGGAACGTGCGCCGACCCGTCCAGACTGTCGTTTACCAACGACAGTTTCGTGCACTGCACCGAGCTAGCTTCCGTAAGCTACTGAATTAACTAGAGTTGAGGTTCGTCTCCGATTGCCGACATGGAGAGTTGAAGGTGACGCTGCAAAGTACCTTGGTGACCCAGACACCCTTGCCCGAGCTGGTTACGCTCGACCCTCACGTGCTGCTCGCCTCCTCGGGCCGCTTGTCGATTGAGCCCGATACTGTGCACGTGTGGTCCTTCGACCTTGAAGGCCCGACGGAAGTGGTCGCGCGTTGCCGGACGTTGCTTTCACCCGAGGAGCGACACCGGGCCGACCGTTTCGTCTTCGAGCGGGATCGCGTGCGCCACACTGTCGCTCATGCAACGCTCCGCCACCTTCTGAGCCGTTACTGTGGCGTAGTACCGACGTCGCTGGCCTTCGCGACAAGCCCCGCGGGCAAGCCTGCTTTGCACCCCGACGCCGGCATCTGCTTCAACCTCACCCACTCGGAAAATCGCGGACTACTGGCGGTCAGCGTCGATCGCGAGCTCGGTATCGACCTCGAACGAGTGCGTTCCAATATCGAAGCGCTCGCCATCAGCAGCCATTACTTTTTTGGCACCGAGCGCGACGCCATCGAGGCGGCCCCCGAAGCGGAGCGCGACAGCACCTTCTTCCGTTATTGGGTCGCCAAGGAGGCGGTGCTCAAGGCCCAGGGCATCGGGCTGGGCTTTCCGCTCGATCGGTTTCGGGTCGATTTTCAGCCTGACGGCACCGCGGCGCGCATCGAGAGTCTCGACCCCGCCGCCCTGGCGCCAGACTGGACCGTAAAAATGCTCCGCTGCGCGGTCGGGTGGCTCGGAGCAGTCGCCGCGCGGGGAACTGGATGGGGCATCAAGGTTGTAACAGACCCGTCGCAGTTGTAACCGGGCGGCCCTGTCTTGAAGATTTCAAAAGAACGGTAAACGACCGTAACCGCGGTCAACTTTCCGCTCTCTGGGCCGTCTGAGCTTACGAGCCTGATGAAGGCCGACTGTCCCGGTGTGGCGATGCGCGCTCCAGTTTTCCTCCCTCCCTGAGACTCGAACGCCGTCGCCAGTCCCCGCCGACGAGGAACCTTTCGGGTTTGGCGGGCACCGTAGGAGACCGCCCTTGATTTAAGGGCGGTTTTTTTTGCACGCTCAAGCCGCGGCGGTAGCTTCCGCCTCCGCGACAGATGGCGCGACGTCCCGAGCAAGGGACGGCAACAACACTGATACCACGAGGCCGCCCGTTTGCCGATTACGTGCTTCGATCACACCCTCGTGTAGCGCTACAGCGCGCGCTGCGATCGCGAGCCCCAGCCCTTCCCCCCCTCCGGCGCGATCACGCGCCGCATCCACCCGGTAGAACGGCTCGAAGATCAACTCCAGGTCCTTCTCCGGAACTCCGGGCCCTTGATCGTAGACGATGACCTCGACACCATTGTCCCGTGGGCCGGCCGCCTGGATACGGCGCGCAGTGATGCCAACCTGCGCATCCGCAGGGCTGTATCGCACGGCGTTACGAATGACATTCTCGAATGAGCTGCGCAGCAGCTCCCGGTCACCCGAAACTTCCAGTCCGCTCTCGGCTTGCAAGCTGACGCTGCAACCTTGCGCATCCGCTTCGATCGCAACGTCATCTGCTATGTTCTTCAACAACCCACCGATATCGACGCAGGTGTGCTCGATACCGCTCGCCGGACGCTCGAGCCGGGCGAGCTTGAGCGTGCGCGCGATGAGCTGTTCGAGCCGATCAGCCTCGCAGGCGATGCGTGCCAGGTGCCGCTCTGCCGGGTTGTCGTGGCGGCGCGCGAGCGAGAGCGCCAACTGCAGGCGCGCCAGCGGCGAACGCAACTCGTGTGACACGTCGCGCAGCAACTGCTGCTTCGACTCGAGGAGGTTGCGCACCCGCTCGGCCATGGTGTCGAGATCCCTGGCGAGCAGCCCGAGATCGTCACTCCGGCCGCGCATGCTCTGAGCGACGTGTACATCGAGATCTCCTCCGGCCATCCTGCGCATTGCACGACGAAGTCGATCGACCGGAGCGACCAGATAGCGGGCCAACAGAAAGCACACCACGGCGCTCACCACCAGCGCCAGCATCAGCGTCACCCCGGGCACACCCGGCTGCTCGAGCGCGCCGAAGAGGCGCGGACTCACTGAACCAACCATAACGTGGTAGCTGTCGCCGTGCGCGCCTACCAGAACCAGCGCGCCTCCGACCGCCGATATCGTGCCAGGTGGCGAGCTCGTTTCGCTGGCAGCGCCGGCCTCGTTCGCGAGGTTCAGGAAAGATGGCAGGTGCCGGCCGAGCATTTCCTTACCGGACGAGTCGATCACGAAGGTCCTGCTGAACAGATCCCCAGGCGCGAGACCCTCCAACCAATGCCTCAGAGCCGGGGCTCCGCCAGCTTCGAACGCCCGCGCCGCTTGGGTGTAGAGCCGCCCTCGCAATGGCCACAGGCTGTCGGCGCGGCGTTGGGCAGCAACATTGACGGCAATGGTTACCGTGCCCACCAGAATCAGCGCCAGCGCCAACCAGAAGCTCAGGAAGATCCGCCAGTAAAGTGAGTGCATAGGAGTAACTCTGACCGGTGTAGTACCTATGTCTCGCTCCTTGCGCGACCCGCGGTCGCTCACCTTCGCTCCGGGCCCGAACGCTCGCCCTCTTCCACCGCGCCCCTGTTAGAGGCAAGTGCGAGGGCATACCCGGTGCCGCGAACGCTTTGCACCGTTACGCGGTCGGTCGCCTTCAGAAGTTTCCGCCGCAAATTACTCACATGGGTATCCAGACTCCGGTCAGTCGGCAGCAGCCGCCGTCCGAGAGCCTGGGTCATCAATTCATCGCGGGTCACCGTCTTGGTATCGGCACGAACCAGCAACTCCAGGATCCGCAGCTCCGCCGCGGTCAGCTCCAGATCGTGATCGTTCACATCGGCACGGCGTGCCCTGAGATCCAGACGCAGCGGGCCCCAAGAAAGCGCCCCACCGGTTTGCTGTCCATCGCCGGACATACGCCGCAACACCGCACGGATACGTGCCACGAGCTCACGCGGACTGAAGGGTTTCGCGAGGTAGTCGTCGGCGCCCATTTCGAGCCCCACGACCCGGTCGACCTCTTCGCCGCGAGCAGTCAACATGATCACCGGAATACGGCTCGTCGCGCGGATACGCCGCAGAACCTCGAACCCCGAAAGCTCCGGCAGCATGACGTCCAGAACCACCAGATCCACCGGTCCACGCAGGACTCTGTCCAGCGCCAAAGGGCCGGTGCCGACCGTTTCGGTCGCGAACCCCTCCGGTCCGAGATACTCGGCCAGCATGGAACACAGCTCATGATCGTCATCGACGATCAACAGCTTCGAACGGTTGTCACTGATGCCTGATTCCGCCATGTCCATGACTCCTGAAGATACGCTGGAGCGCAGGTGGCTGCCTCGGAGGAAGCTGGTTCGAGGCAATACTTCTTTACATTTCTTCGGATCTCAGGCGGGGTTTTCCAAACTAAACGCCTGCCGGGCGTCATCGTAGGCGAAGACCTCGGCGTAGCGCCCCCAGCTGATGATGGTCCGCAGAGTCTGCTCCGCGGCATCCTCGGCCATATAGTCCTCGAGCTCGTCGAAGAAGCGGCTCTTGGGCGCCGAGTGGCTGGCACGCTCGTCCAGTACCCGGCGAACGTGCGCGGCCAGCGGTACATAGGTCAGCAAGTGACGGGCGAACAAGCGCTTCCGCTCATCCGTTTCGCTCTTGACGAACTCGCTCCCCTCACGGGTGAGTTTGATGTCGCCGCCCTCGATTTCCGCAAAGCGCAGCAGCTGTAAGGCCTCGGCCACTGGGAACAATTCGTCCACGTCCATGCTGAGGGCCTCGGCGATCACCGGCAGGTCCGCATGCCCGTTGTACGGCGGCTCGCTCACCGCCACCAGCAAACCTGACAGCAGGTTGGATGACACATGCGTGAGGGTGGTACCAATGCCTGTTCCCGGAAAACGTTCCGCCTTGTGCCCTACCCGATCGCCGCGCGGCTTCGAGGTCATCTCCACGTACACACGCTCCACGAGCGCCCGGAAACGTGGATCCAATGCGTGCCGCGGATGCGGCAGGTCGATGTTGATTTCACTCACCACGCGACCGGGGTGGGTGGAGAAAATCAGCAGGCGGTCGCACATCTGCACCGCCTCCTCGATGTTGTGAGTGACCAGCAGCACGGATTTGATCGGCAGCTGGCCCTCGCCCCAGAGGTCGAGGAAATCATTGCGCAGCGTCTCGGCGGTCAGCACATCGAGCGCCGAGAACGGCTCATCCATCAGCAGGATGTTGGGATGCACCACCAGAGCGCGCGCGAAGCCGACCCGCTGCCGCATACCGCCCGAGAGCTCGCGCGGGTAGGCGGACTCAAATCCGTCCAGCCCGATGAGGTCGATGGCCTTCAACGAGCGGCTGCGCATGGCGGCTTCAGGATGGCCGAGCGCCTCCAGACCCAACTTCACATTCTCGAGCACCGTCAGCCACGGAAAGAGCGCAAAGCTCTGGAATACCATGGCAATCCCTTCCGCGGGCCCGGCAACCGGTGCCCCGAGGTAGTCGACCGAACCTCCCGAGGGCAACTCCAGACCCGCGATGGTGCGCAGCAATGTCGACTTGCCGGAGCCCGAGCGACCGAGGAGCCCAACGATTTCCCCGGGACGCAGCGTGAGATTCACGTTCTCGAGGACCACCAGCTCATCGCCGTCGGGCTTGCGGAAGGATTTGCAGACGCTGCGCACGTCGAGCAGTGGTGCCAGATTCAGGGCCTGGGCGTTGGCGTTCATGTGGGGGTCACCTCAAGTCATGCGGAACTTACGCTCAGCGCGGGCGAACATGGGCCTCCAGAACACCCGGTTGAGCACGACCACGAACAGCGCCATCACCACTATACCCACCACCGTGCGCTGGAAGTCGCCGGCGTCCGTGGCGCGCCAGATATAGGCGCCCAACCCCGCGGCCGCCAGGTGTTGCTTTCCCCACTCGGCAACTTCGGACACGACGCTCGCGTTCCAGGAGCCGCCGGAAGCTGTAATAGCACCGGTGACGTAGAATGGAAACACTGCCGGCAGCGCAATGCGCTTCCACCAGAGCCAGCCGCGCACATGGAAATTCTGGCCTGCGTAACGCATATCCGGCGGTATCGCGGAGGCGCCCACAATGACGTTGAAAAGGATGTACCACTGGGTGCCCAGGATCATCAGCGGACTCAGCCAGATATCCGGATTCAAGCCGCCGAGCACAATGCCCTGTACCACGATGGGGTAGATCAGGTTCACCGGGAAGGCCGCGAGGAACTGTGCGATCGGCTGCACGACGCTGGCGACCCGCGGGCGCATGCCGACATAGATTCCGATCGGTACCCAGATGAGGCTGGCGATCGCGATGAGCACTCCCACGCGCAGGAATGTCAGAAACCCGAGCAGAACGACATGCGCGACTTCCGTCGGTGTGACTTCCGCAAACACGAAGCGCACCGCCTTGATCAGGGCAACGGCTCCGACCAACGCGATGAGCGCGTACCAGATGAAATCGCCGAGCCGGCGGCTACTGCCATCTTCCGGCGTGACCCGTGGGCGGATGACTATGGGAGTGCGCGACCTGCCGCCGATGTTGAGAATGCCGAGAAAGAGACGAGCGATGACGCCAAGGAATCGCGAGCGTCGCATCATGGTGAGTGCCCAGGAGTGCGAAGGCGTGAGCCCGGCCTCCTGCTCGAGGCGGAACCAGTCGGCGCTGGCAATCAACGGTCGAAACAGCAACTGGTCGTACGCCAGAATGACCACGAACATGGCGGCGATGGCCCAGCCAATGGCGCCGAGGTCGCGTTGCTGGATCGCCAGCGCCACGTAAGAACCGACGCCGGGAAGCGTGACCTTGGTATTGCCGACGTTGATGGCTTCGGCGGCCACCACGAAAAACCAGCCGCCGGACATGGACATCATCATGTTCCAGATGAGCGGCGGCATGGCGAACGGCACTTCCAGGCGCCAGAACCGCATCCACGGGCTCAAGCGGAAACTGCGGGCCGCTTCGTCGAGCTCGTAGGGAATGCTGCGCAGGGAGTGATAGAAGCTGAAAGCCATATTCCACGCCTGGCTGGTAAAGATGAGGAAGATGGCGGCCATTTCGGCGCCGGCCACCCTGCCAGGCGTGAGCGACAGAAAAAACAATATGGTGATGGAGAAGCCGAGAATGGGCAGCGATTGCAATATGTCGAGCAGCGGCACCAGAACAACTTCGGCGCGACGGCTTTTCGCCGCGAGCGTGGCGTAGGCGAACGTGAACAGCAGGGAGGCGAGCATGGCAATCAGCATTCGCAGCGCGGTGCGCGCGGCGTAGCCGACCAGAGCCGACGGCGCGAGCGAGATCGGCGTCGCTTCCAGCCGGTCGAGCGAGCCAGTCAGTCCGTGAGCTGCTTCGGCTACATAAACGAAGAAGGCGAAAACCAGGACGAACGCAAGCACGTCCCAGCCGCCCGGGATGAAACGGGTCTTGAGAACCGATATGGGGAGGCGGTCGAGACGCATCCGCCGAAGTTTGCCCGAATGAGCCAGGATTGGCACCGTAGAATCCATGACAACCCGTGAGCCTCCCGTGCGTTGTACGAAGGTTTACAATGCAAAGGTGTCGATCTGTGCGGAGCCGGCTTTAACCATGCGTCTGCTGATTGTCGAAGATGATCGCGAGTTGCGCGAGGCGCTGTCGGCTTTGCTGCGCCAGGCTGGATATGAAATCGACGCGCACGCCGATGGCCGCGAAGCCTTCAACAGCCTGCTCGGCAGCGAGTACGACCTGGCCATCATCGACCTGATGTTGCCCGGCATGAACGGCCTGGCGCTGGTGCGCAATTTGCGACGCCAGCTGGTCGGTTTGCCGATTCTCATCATTACCGCGCGTGACGCGCTCGAAGACCGGGTGTCGGGACTGGACGCGGGCGCCGACGACTATCTGGTGAAGCCGTTCGAGATGCCCGAGCTCGAAGCGCGCGTGCGTGCGCTGCTGCGTCGCCGACGCGCTGATCGGGATGAGGAGATTCGGGTCGGTCCTCTCGTGCTGGTAGCCGGACAACCGCGGGTGATTCTCGGCGAGACGAGCTTCGATCTGCCGGCCAGCGAGATGGCCTTGCTCGAAACGCTGGCGATCCGTGCCGGCCGCGTAGTCAGCAAGCAGGCGATTGCCGACCGGCTGAGCCGAGGTGGAAATCCTCCTTCGGACACGGCGATCGAGATCTGCGTCCACCGTCTGCGCCGCCGATTGGGACCCTACGGGCTGAAGGTTCGCACCTTGCGCGGGTTCGGCTACATGTTGGAAGCTGACGAGCCTCGCACTTCGACCGCCGGCTCCTCTTCGTAAGCAGGCCCCCGTCATGATGAGCATGGGTAAGACGCAGGCCCCAGTCAGCCTGCGGACCAGCCTGCTATTGCGGCTCGGTTTCGTGTTAGTGCTGCTGCTGGCACTGGACGGACTGGCCTCTTATTTCACGGCACTGCATTTCGCCAATCTCGTCTACGATCGTTGGCTCACCGACTCGACGCGCTCCCTGGCGCACGCGGTGCGCGCGGAGCATGGCCAGATTCGATTCGACCTGCCTCGGGTAGCGCTCGAAATCTTCCAATTCGATGAAGTCGACAAGACCTACTTCAAAGTCTCCTCCGAGCGACAGGGGCTCATCGGCGGGGATGGCTCATTGCCTGATGCCACCCCAACCCATGTCGGCGGTCTGCGCCTGGCATTTGCCGCCCTGTATGGAACTCGGGTCCGAGTGGTCTCCACACTCATTGCGCCCCACGGCGCCGAAGATCCGGTGCTCGTCTCGGTGGCGGAGACACTCAACAAGCGATCCACCTTGACCCGCGAGATTCTCATCGGCATGGCCGCCCCGCAGATCGCCCTGTTAGCCATGGCCTTGCTATTGGGCCGAATCGGCGTGAACCACGGCCTGAAGCCTCTGACCAACCTGGCGGCGCAAATTGAGGCCCGGGGTCAGAACAATCTGTCACCGGTACCACAAGGCGGTCTACCTCGCGAGGCGCGTGTGCTGGCCACGAGGATCAACGATCTGTTGGATCGCTTGAGCAACGCCATGCGTGCGCAAAAGCGCTTCGTGGCCGATGCCGCGCATCAGCTGAGAACGCCACTTGCCGCGGTATTACTGCACGCAGAGCGAGCGGAGCGCGCCACTGACATATCGACCGAACGCGAGGCACTGGGGGCACTACATCGTTGCGTCGAACGTGCCGCTCGCGTGACCCAGCAGCTGCTGGCGTTGGCTCGAACCGACCCGGAAGCTGTCGCGGCGATCGAGCTGAAGCCTGTTGACCTCACGATTCTGACACGTCAGGTCGGCGAGGAATGGATATCACGCGCGCTCGAACGCGATGTCGATTTCGGCCTCGTCGTCCCCGAACATCCTGTCTTCGTGCCCGGCGACGAGCGTCTGCTCAGTGAGGTGCTGTCCAACCTCATCGACAACGCACTGCGCTACGGCAAGCGCGGTGGTCACGTGACACTGATGGTGGAGGCGGGCAAGCAAGCGCGCCTATCGGTGCAAGATGACGGCCCGGGCATCCCAGTCGAGGAGCGGGCGCGGATTTTTGAACGATTCTATCGAGTCGAGCACGGCAACGGCGACGGCTGCGGACTGGGCCTCTCCATTGTCGAAGAGATCGCGCGACTCCATCACGCTACCGTTGAAGTGACCAGCGGGGCTAACGACCAGGGCAGCCGCTTCACCGTCGTGTTCAAGCAGGCCGGTTGAGCCGCCGGGTTCGTTGCGAAAGAAGTTCACCACCCGAGGCGGCCTCAGGGGTGGGATCCGCACGGAACGTCCAGTATGAATTCAGGAAGTAGTTGACCAGCACGGCAGGGACGATGCCGGCGACCTGATCGACCGTCGGCGACAGGCGAGGCGCGAAGATACTCAAAGCGAGGAAGGTCGCGAAACTGACGCCGAGCGAGACCACCGACACCAGGTTGTATTTCAGCCCTTTGATCCGCGTACGCTCACTGGTCTTGCGCTCCCGGAAGGTCCAGTAGTTGTTCAACAGGAAGTTCCAGATGATGGACACCTCGACCGCCACCGGCGAGGCAACGTACTTGTTCAGGTTGGCATGCAAAGCGGCGCTGAACACCCCTAAGTTGACAAGGGTGCCGGAGGCTCCAACCAGTGCGAAGCGGACAAACGTCCGCATCGCACGCATCCGGATCCACCACGCATTGATCACGAATTCAACGATATCGGCCAGCCCGAGCTTGCTCTGACCGCGCTTGCGATCGACGAAATGGACCGGCACTTCCTTGACCGTCGCACCGAGTGAGACAGCCTGATGCAGGAGGGCCACCTGAAACGCATAGCCCTTGACGCGCAGCGCCGAAAAGTCGATTTCACGCAAGACCGAGGCGCGGATGGCACGAAATCCCGCCGTGCAGTCGCGAATCCCATAGAGCCCGGCGATATAGCGTGCAACCCAGTTGCCGCCGGCCGAGTTCAACTTGCGCCACACGCTCCATTCCTTGGGAATGCTGCCGCCTTTGACATGGCGGCTGCCGATCACGAAATCGGCGCCGCTCTCGAGCACCGCTAACAGCCGCGGCACATCCGCAGGGTCGTGTGAGAAATCGGCGTCCATCTCGAACACGACGTCGGCACGAAGCTCGCCTATCGCGTGCTGCATGCCGCGAATGTAGGCCGCGCCAAGACCGGCCTTCGCGCCCGTAATGAGATGGACATTGGCATACTGCAGCATCGCCTCCCGTACGAGGCCGGCTGTGCCATCGGGCGAGTTGTCGTCGACCACCAGAACATGCATGTCATGGTCGAGCCGCTCGAACTGGCTTTGCAGCGACGCCAGCAGCGCAACGATATTGCCGCGCTCGTTGTACGTCGGCAGGATGATTACGACCTTCATTAAGGACCCCAGGCTCCTGAAGCCTATTATGCCCATCACATTCAGAATAAAACGGTTGAACCCCCTGCTGTTGTTCCTGATCCCCGCTCTACTCCTCGGTGGGCCCGGCACCGCCTCAGCTTGGAACAGTTTCGGCCACATGATGATCGCGGCCGCCGCTTATGAACAGCTTACCCCCGCCGCTCATGCACAAGTCTCGCGACTGCTGCAGCTGAATCCGGATTACGACAAATGGGTCTCGCATACGGCGCGGGAGGAGCGCGACGAGCTCGCTTTCGTCATTGCCGCCACCTGGGCCGACCAAATCAAATCCGATCCGGCGTACCAAAACGATGGCGAGCACCCATCCGGCGCCGATGCCGCGCGCAACATTGGCTATGCCGATCATCTGCAGCACCGCTATTGGCACTTCATCGATCTGCCGTTTTCCACCGACCACACACCGCTCGTGCAGCCGGCCACACCGAACGTTCAGACGCAGATCGCGCTGTTTGTCAAGACATTGGCCTCTGCCAGCGCGAGCAACGAATTGAAGTCCTACGATCTTGTCTGGTTGCTTCACCTGGTCGGTGACGTGCATCAACCACTTCACACCACCTCGCGCTTCACACACTCACAGCCGCAAGGCGACGAGGGAGGCAACCTGGTGTCACTGTGCGAGAAGCCTTGCCGGCAGGAGCTGCACGCATATTGGGACAACCTTCCCGGTAGCGGCAAACGTGCGATCGTAGCAATCCGGCGTGCCACCCACCTTCCCACACCGAACGCGAAAGTGGCCGCCGTGACCGATGAACGGCAGTGGATCCACGAAAGCTTCCTGATCGCGCAGAATTCGGTCTATATAAAGCCTGTTGGCGACGGCCCCGGCCCTTACTTCATTGACAGGCCGTACCAGAGCATTGCACACCGGGTGGCTCGCGATCGTCTGGCGCTCGCGGCGGAGCGGTTGGCCCACGTACTGAACGAAGCGCTCCATTGAGGGTAAAATGCCGCCATGAAAATCGCTCACCGCAAGCTAACCACCCTCGTGATCCTGGCCCTCCCCCTGATGGCCTTCGCCAGCGATGACAAGATGGAGAATGCCAAGGAAGCCATCAAGCAGGACGCCAAGACAGTCGGCCACACCATCGCGCGCGACAGTAAAGAGGTCGGACACGCGGTAGCCCGTGACTCGAAGGCCATGGGTCGCGCCGTGGCAAAGAAATCGAAGGAAGTCGGGCACGCGGTCGCCGACGGCGCCAAGTCAGTCGGCACCACGGTCAAGGAGCAATCGAAAAAAGTCGGTGCCGCCGTGAGCTCCCACAAGGCGGATGATCCGAAGTGAGGGACGCACTGGTGATCGGCGGCGGTCCGGGCGGCTCCAAGCACCGCAGCGCCAAGCACAACAGCTCCGCGATGCACGCGCACTTCAAGAACGCACAGCGCGATCCGGACTGCTTGCACGATGCCGCGGTGTCATGATGGCAATGACCACCGCTGACCGGATGATCTTGGGCTGATGGGTTCGCGTACCGGACTCCATCTCGATTACCTGTCACTGGCCGAGTGCGAAACGGCGCGGTGGGCCGGTGTCATGGGAATCGCTACATTCGATGGACGACACCTGGACCGGCGTCATCGGGACATTCCTGTCATCGAGATCAATACACCTGTATTGGGCGAGACTGGCGCGATGTGCGAAGTCTGGCGTACCGAACAGGCTATCGAATCAGGAGCGCGCGGACGGGTTCACTACACTCGTACGGCTGACATGCTTTTCGGTTGCATCGCGGTCGATGAGCGCCGCGAGACGACACAAGAGACACCGCTCTATGAGGCAACAGAGCGGGCGTATCGCGAGATTCTCAGCACGCTGGACGCGTTGGGCTACGCCCATCTGGTCCGCGTGTGGAACTACGTTCCGGAGATTAATCGCGACACCCACGGCACGGAGCGCTACCGGCAATTCAACAGCGCACGGCAAGCAGCACTGCTCGCGAGCGGCCGGGCCATTACGGGAAATGTCTCGGCGGCATGCGCGCTCGGCGCCGCGGTTGGAAGCCCCCTCGTCATCTACTTCCTTGCAAGCCAGACTGCCCCCACTTTCATCGAGAATCCGCGGCAGGTCAGCGCCTACAACTATCCGCCGGAATATGGGCGGCGGAGCCCCGTCTTCTCACGAGCGACGGTGCTTCACGAGCGGGACGGCATGACGCTGTTCATTTCCGGAACCGCCAGCATCGTTGGACATCAGACAATCCACGTCGGCGATACGGCGGCGCAGACACGGGAAACCATCACTAACATCGAGGCGCTTCTCGCCGAGGCAAACCGCGTCACCGGAAGTGCCGGATTCACGTTCGACACGTTGGCATGCAAGGTGTATGTACGTCACGCTTCCGATCTACCATTGGTGCAAGCGGAACTGCGCACAGCTCTCGGATCTGCGACCCGCGCTGTGTACCTGCAGGCGGACATCTGCCGGCGGGACTTGACGGTTGAGATCGAAGCAACGGCCATGGTGGCCGCCTAGGAGCCTGGCCTTTACGCTATCCTGGCTCGCGGGAGAGTCCTGACGAACGATGCAACGGCTGCTCAAATCCATAGTCGACCACATCGCCACGTATGCCATTCTGGTGTGGCTCGGTGTGATCTGCCTGAGCTGGTCGATGATTGCGCTCGCGTGTTATCCGCTCCTGCCTCAGCGTTGGGGAACGGCATTCGGCCGCTTCGGCATCATGGCAGGGTTCCGGCTCTTCGCCTGGACACTGTCGCTCTCGGGAGCCTATCGGCTCGATTTGCGCGCCATCGACGCGTTACGGGGCGGCCCGCCCGTGGTTCTCGTTCCCAACCACCCGAGTCTGATCGACGCGCTGCTCATCCTGACGCGCCACCCGAACCTGGTGTGTGTCATGAAGAAGGAGCTGATGCGGAATATCTTCCTTGGGGCCGGATCGCGTCTGGCGCGTTATATTCCCAGCGGTCAGCCGCGCCAGATGATTAAAGAGTGTGTCGAGGCCCTCGGTGCGGGTGGCGTGGTGCTGCTGTTTCCGGAGGGCACGCGCACGACCCGACTGCCACTGAACCCCCTGACCGGCAGTGTCGGCGTCATCGCCAAACACGCCGGGGTGCCTGTACAGATGCTCATTGTCGAAACCGACTCGCCCTATCTCAGTAAGGGCTGGCCCCTCTTTCGTGTGGCCAGCCTCCCGATTACGTACCGGGTGCGCCTGGGCAGGCGCTTCGATCCTCCACGCAATGCCGCCGATTTCATGGAGGAACTGGAGCGCGAATACAAGAATGAGCTCGCCGGCGCGCTGCAAGAAGGCTGGCTCGGCGAGACCGCGGTTCCGCCCGAGAATCGGCTGATCCAAACTGAATGACCCCACCCTCGCGGACCCACCTGGTCCTGATTCCAAGCTATAACCCCGGACGAAAGGTCTTTGAGACCGTGCGCGCCGCCCGTGAGCAGTGGAACCCCGTCTGGGTGGTGATCGACGGTAGTACTGACGGCACGACGCAAGAACTTCAGGAGATGGCGCGCGCCGATCCCGGGTTGCACGTGCTGGTCCGGTCCCGCAATGGCGGGAAGGGGTCGGCAGTGCTCGATGGGCTCAACGCCGCCGCTGCCCAAGGGTTCACCCACGTCCTGGCCATGGACTCTGACGGGCAGCACCCGGCAGATCGGATCAGGGCTTTCATGGCGGCCTCGGCGGCCGAGCCGGCGGCCATGATCCTGGGCGAGCCCATATTCGATGCCACCGCACCCCGCATCCGGGTCAAGGGGCGGCGCATCTCCAATTGGTGGGCAAACCTCGAAACGCTGTGGTGGGGGATCCACGATTCGTTGTTCGGCTTTAGGGTTTACCCGGTCGTTCCCCTGATTCGGCTGATGAAGTCCAGCCTGTGGATGCGCCGTTTCGACTTCGATGTCGAGGCCGTGGTGCGCCTGAGCTGGGCCGGAGTACCCGCGCGCAACCTGCCGGCCGCGGTGCGGTACTTCACCCCGGCCGAGGGTGGGGTGTCGCACTTCAACTACTGGCGGGACAATATCTTGCTAAGTTCCATGCATTGTCGGCTGTTCTGCGGATTTTTGGTCCGGCTGCCCTATTTGCTGTCCCGCTGTATAATCCAAATGCTCCGCACATAATTATTAACTGTATGTCCGACAACGCGTCGCCCGTTCGACAGCCGGCGCCGCCGGCCAGCAGCAGCGCCCTAGAGCGAGAAGTCGCGGATCTCATCGTCCAGGCTTTGAACCTCGATGTGGCCGCTGCCCAGATCGCCTCAGATGCGCCCCTTTATGGCGAGGGTCTCGGCCTCGATTCGATCGACATCCTGGAAATCGCGCTCGTCGTCTCGAAGCAATACGGAATCCAGCTCCGCGCGGATAGCGAAGAGAATGAACATATCTTCCGTTCTCTCCGACATTTGTCGGACTACATCGCCGCGCACAGGACGAAGTAACCTCCTGGCCACGCTTCCGCTGATTACGCACGCGGATCCGAACGCGGTGGTCGCGTACCGTTCGGGTACGCCCATCCACGCGCGACACTTCTTAGCAGACGTCTCGCGGGTCGCGGCTACACTTCCCGTAGGCGATCACGTACTGAACGTCTGCACCGACCGGTATCGATTTACCGTTGGCTTCGCGGCGTGCCTCGTCGCGGGGAAGATCAGCCTGCTGCCGTCCACTCATACCTCAGAGGTGATCCGCCAGCTCACGGTCTTTGCACCGGACGTGTTCTGTCTGACCGACGATCCAGAGTGCAATATCCAGCTGCCGCATGCGGCCTACCCTGAAGCGCCCAGCGCCGCTGTAACGGACATCTTCGAGATCCCCTCGATTCCTGCCGGACAGCTGGCCGCTTATGTGTTCACCTCCGGGTCAACCGGAACTCCATTGCCTTACAAGAAGACGTGGGGGCGGCTCCTCAGGTGCGTTCACGATGGGGCCAGCCGGCTCGGACTCCTGGATGGCCGCCCGCACACCATTGTTGGGACGGTCCCTCCACAACATATGTACGGTTTCGAGTCCAGCGTACTGCTGGGCTTACAGACCGGCAGCGCGCTGTGCGCAGAGCGTCCTTTTTATCCCGCCGACATCAGCAGTGTGTTGGCCGCGGCGCCGCGCCCGCGAGTGCTGATCTCAACACCCGTCCACTTGAGAGCCTTGCTGGCCGCGCAGGTCCCGCTGCCCGAAACCGATCTGATCGTGTCGGCCACGGCGCCACTGTCACGCGAGCTGGCACAGGAGGTCGAGTCCAGATTCGGCACCCGCTTACTGGAGATCTACGGCTCCACCGAAACTGGGCAGATTGCCACCCGGCGCACAGCGCAAACGGTGGAGTGGCAACTCTGGCCCGGTGTCACGTTGAGTGTGCGCGAGGACGGCCAGGCCTGGGCGCAGGGGGGGCATGTCGAGCAGCCGACCCTGATGTGCGACGTGCTCGAGCTCACCGCAGACGATCGCTTCCTGTTACACGGACGCACAGCCGACCTGGTCAACATTGCCGGCAAGCGCAGCTCGTTGAGTTATCTCAATCACCAGCTGAATTCGATTCCGGGCGTGGTGGACGGGACATTTTTTCTTCCTGACGATTCATTCGCTGCGAGCAGCACCGGAGTGACTCGCGTCGTCGCCTTTGTGGTCGCCCCCGGCCTGGACGCCGCGACCCTCACCGATGAGCTGCGCCAGCGCATCGATCCGGTATTTCTGCCCCGCCCGCTGATGTTCGTCGCACGACTGCCGCGCAATGGCACGGGAAAGCTTCCGCAGGAAGCTCTCAAGGAACTCGCGGCGCGCCACCTGCGCCATGGATAGCACCACAACTCTCCGCATCCCGGCGCAACATCCTGCATTCGACGGCCACTTTCCCGGTGCGCCGTTGTTGCCGGGAGTGGTGTTGCTGGATGAGATGTTGCGGTTGATCGAAGCGAGCCCGGACAGTGCCTGCGCGGGCTGGAGCATCGCGACGGCCAAATTCCTGCACCCGGTGCGCCCGGGCGAGACTCTCACGTTTGCACGCGAGCTACCGCTTGCGAATGGCGCTGTTCGCTTCGTGATTCGTGGCGGCTCCGACGACCACATAGTCGCCAGCGGCACGCTGGTTCCGCGGCTTGCTTCCAATGGAGCGCACCATGGCGACCAAGCCGGCTGACCTGCCACGAGCGGCGCGAGCACGCGCCGAGTGGGTACACAGCCCGGAGCGTGGGAACCTGACGCTTCTGCGGATGATGACCTTTGTTTCGCTGCGCCTCGGACGGCCGGCGGGGCGTTTTATCCTGTACTTCATCGCACTGTATTTTTTCCTGTTTGCCCCGGCGGCACGGCGCCAGTCGCGCGTCTATTTGCGGCGGGTACTGGGGCGTGAGCCCACCGCCGGCGACCGATTCCGGCAGGTATTTTACTTCGCCTCCATCATTCTCGATCGGCTCTACCTGGTGAACGAGCGCTATGACTTGTTCGATGTCACGATCGAGGGCGAAGACATCATGCGCAAGCAACTCGCGCCCGCCAGCGGCACCTTTCTGATGGGCGCGCATCTTGGCAGCTTCGAGATCATGAGCGCCGTCGGCCGCCGCCGGCCAGGGTTGCGCGTCGCCATGGCCATGTACGAAGAAAACGCCCGCAAGGTGAGCGCCATGTTCAAGGCGCTCAACCCGGCTAACAAATCCGAAATCATTCCGCTCGGCCAGATCGAAGCCATGTTGCGCATCCGAGAGCGCCTCGAGGAAGGTGTGTTCGTGGGAATCCTGGCCGACAGGTCCTTCGGCGGTGAGCCTGGGTTGGTTGTCGACTTCCTCGGTCACCCCGCCGTCTTTCCTCTGGGCCCGATGCGCGCGGCGGCCGTGTTACGCCGGCCGGTGTTCTTCATGGCCGGACTCTACCGCGGCGGCAATCGTTATCATGCCGTATTCGAACACCTGGTGGATTTCAGCGCCATCCGCTCTGGAGAGCGTGAAGCGGCGGTCGAGGCGGCCGTCCGTCGTTATGCGGCACTGCTGGAAAAGCATTGCCGCAACGATCCCTACAACTGGTTCAACTTCTTCGATTTCTGGCGCGGCGCACATGGGCAGCAGCAGTAACCGCCGGGTATGGCTCTGCCTGGTTGCCTTGTGCCTCACCGGCGCCTCTGCCGGAGGGGATCTGGATCGGCTGATGCAGCTGTTGGCGCAGCGCCAACACGGTCATGTCAGCTTTGTCGAGGAGCATTTTCTCCATGTGCTCGACCGTCCCGTCGAGTCTTCCGGCGAGCTGTTCTACGACGCACCGGACCGGCTGGAGAAGCGGACGCTGAAACCGAAACCCGAGAGCCTGGTCCTCGAGCACGGCGTAATCACAGCACGTCGCGGGCGGCACACCTAC
>Ga0134126_10000350_pt1 | contig 60271 bp, 54 predicted proteins | sample KB31752_FD_96881 | JGI IMG/M metagenome (GOLD analysis project Ga0134126, IMG submission 96881) | Terrestrial soil microbial communities with excess Nitrogen fertilizer from Kellogg Biological Station, Michigan, USA - KB3-175-2 | ecosystem: Environmental > Terrestrial > Soil > Unclassified ...
CGTTTGTCGTGCACACCGCCGCCGCCGACGGGGTGGGCGCCTCGGTGCGTGTCCGGCGTCCCGTGTACTCCGTGACGGAGTTCTCGTGAGCATCTCGGCCCATGGTGCAGTGGCCGGTGCGCACTCACAGTGACGTGCCGCTCTGCACTGGTACGGTAGAGAGGTCCATCGCGCGCTGAACACGCGGCGATCGTGCGCTCGCCGGGTCCTTCCTGACCTCTCTGCCTCGCGATCGCGGCCCTTGAGAGGCTCGTGAGGAGCGTCTGTGAATGCCGTGGCTGCAGGGTCTGACCGCAGGCCTCATCGCTCCTTCGCAGGGCATCCGCCGAAACGCCTCGAGATCGCGAGCTCTTCTCGCCCGCCGGGCGCTCCGCTGCGTGTCGCAATGCTCGCCCCTCCCTGGATACCAACCCCCTCACCGGGATATGGAGGTGTGGAGTCTGTGGTCGATGTGCTCACAGAGACACTTGTCCAGCGGGGGCACGAGGTGACGCTCTTCTGCGCCCCGGGCTCTCGATCGAGCGCGCGAATGGTGACCTTGCTCGAGGAGTCCCACCCCGAGGAGATAGAGCGCTCGCTCTACGAGGTCGACCATGTCGCACGGGCGTTTGAGGAGATCGATCTCGCCGCTTACGACCGGCGCTTTGACGTAATTCACGACCATTGCGGCTTTACGGCGCTCGCGATGGCCGATCGCATCGACACTCCCTTGGTGCACACCCTTCATGGACAATTCACCGCCAGCACCGCGGCCTTCTATGCCCGCCACGGTCATAAGGCGGCGCTCGTGGGCATCAGTCGGGCGCAACTCGAGTCGGGGCCGGCTGGCTTGGAAACTGTGGGCGCGATTCCGAACCCGATTGACGTTCAGGCATGGCCGTTGCGCGAGCACAAGGACGATTACCTCTTGTGGATCGGAAGAATGACCGCCGAGAAGGGCCCCCACCGCGCGATCGACGCCGCCCGCGTCGCTGGAGTGCCGCTCGTCCTGGCGGGGGTCATCCAGCCCGGCCAACGGGCGTTCTTCGACAGCGAGGTAGCGCCACACATAGATGGCGAGCGGGTCCGTTTCGTGGGCGAGGTTGGTGGCTCGGTTAAGCGTTCGCTCTTCGCGAGTGCTCGAGCGCTGCTCATGCCAATCCGCTGGGAGGAGCCCTTCGGGATGGTTATGGTCGAGGCGCTGGCCTGCGGAACGCCGGTGATCGCCTTCCCCGAAGGCGCCGCCCGCGAGCTCATCCTCGACGGACAGACCGGCTTCCTCGTCGAGGATGAGCAGGCGATGGGCGCGGCGGTAGACCGGCTTCCCAGCATCGCCGCACGGGACTGCCGTGCCTGGGTCGCCGAACACTGCGACGTCGACGTGGTCGCCGCTGCCTACGAGTCTGCCTACCGAACGGTGGCACCCCAGCCCACAGAAGCTCTCGAGCTTGTCTGAACGCACCCTGAGTGTGCTGGACGGCAGCACCTTCGTGGTCGGCGACCGCCTCGGCGATGTGCGGAGCGAGGTGGGTCGCGAGCACGGTCTCTACTGCGAGGACACCCGTTTCCTCTCGCGCTGGGTCTTGCGCACAGGCGAGACTCCGCTGGAGCTCCTTGGCCTTGATCAGAGCGCGCACTTTGCGGCTCAGTTCTTCCTCACTCCCCGGGTGGGTCCGGACGAGGAGGCGCCGTGCTCGATCATGCGCCGACGGCTCATCGACCACGTGTGGATCGAGGAGATCTCGGTGACGAACCACCGCCATGAGAACAGCGAGATGCGGATGGTGCTGGAGATCGACACCGACTTTGCCGATCTGTTCGAGGTCAAGGACGGCACCGTCGCCAAGCGGGAGGTGAGCTGCCGCCACGACGATCGAACGCTCACGCTTGCCTACGAGCGCGCCGGCTTCCGGCGCTCGATCTCGATTTCCGCCAGCCGCCCGGCGGCGGTTACCCGCGAGGGCTTCGCTTACTCGTTGCAGCTTGCGCCCGGCGAGCAGTGGTCGACCACCTTCACCATTACGCCTCACGCCGCACAGGCGGGGATCGCGTTCGCAAAGCGTGAGTCGCGGGGGGACCTTGAGGAGTTGAGTTCCTCCAAGTCGGCGGAGCTCGAGGAGTGGCTGGCACGGGCACCGGTGTTGCAGACAGAGGACACGGCGTTGGCACACACCTACCGCGCCAGCCTCACCGACCTGGGCGCTCTGAGGCTGCATCCCGATCTCTTGGAGGGCGCCACTCTCCCGGCAGCTGGGCTGCCGTGGTTCATGGCGCTCTTTGGCCGCGACAGCCTGATCGCGAGCTTCCAAGCGCTGCCCTACCTACCCGGGCTGGCCGCCACCACCCTGCGCGTGCTCGCGGCTCGCCAGGCCGGAGTGCGCGACGACTTCCATGAACAGGAGCCGGGCAAGATCCTCCACGAGCTGCGCTTCGGTGAGCTCACCGCGCGGGGGGAGCGCCCGCACTCCCCATACTTCGGGACCGCCGACGCCACGCCGCTGTTCCTCGTCCTCCTCGACGAGTATCACCGTTGGTCGGGCGATGAGGAGCTTGTCCGCGCTCTCGAGCTTCACGCTCGCGCCGCATTGGCCTGGATCGAGGACAGTGGAGACGCCGACGGCGACGGGTACGTTGAGTACGCTCGCCGCAATCAGGCCACCGGGTTGGTCAATCAATGCTGGAAGGACAGCTGGGACGCGATCCAGTTCGCCGACGGCACGCTGGCCGAGGGCCCGATCGCGACCTGCGAGATCCAAGGCTACGTATACGACGCGCGGTGCCGCTCGGCCCGCTTGGCTCGTGAGGTATGGGGCGATGAGGTGCTCGCCGGACGCCTTGAGCGCCAAGCCGCCGACCTGCGCGAGCGCTTCCGCCGCGACTTCTGGATGCCCGAGCGTGGCTGCCACGCTTTGGCCTTGGACGGTGAGAAGCGCCAGGTCGACAGTCTGACCTCCAACATCGGCCATCTGCTGTGGTCGGGCCTGCTCAATGGCAGCGAGGCAGTCACGATCGCCGAGCGGCTGCTCGACGAGCAGCTCTACTCCGGCTGGGGAGTGCGGACCCTCGGCACTGACGAGGCGGGCTACAACCCACTCGGATACCACACGGGAACCGTCTGGCCCCACGAGAACTCGCTGATCGCCGCCGGCCTGGCGCGCTACGGCCACCGCGAGGCAGCAAGCACCATCGCCTCCGCGATGCTCCATGCGGCTCCGCACTTCGAGTACCGCCTGCCCGAGGTCTTCGCCGGCTACCCCAGATCGATGACGTCTGTCCCGGTGGCATTCCCGACGGCCTCGCGTCCCCAAGCGTGGGCTGCGGGGACCCCGCTGCTGCTGTTGAGCACGCTGCTCGGCCTCCGGCCTGGGCAAGCCGACGCGGACGGCGATCTGCCATGCGGCATCGGGCACGTCGCGTTGCGCTCACAGAGAGACTAGTGTGGGTGCAATGGACGACGATGAGATACGCGCCTTGGTGACGCGGTTGGCGCGTCCTCACTCCTCTGGTGGCAAGGTGATAGAGCGTGCGGCGATCCTCGCCGAGGGCACCGACTCAGCGGCGATCATGGCATGGGTCACTGCCCACGCAGGGACACCCGAGGCGACTGTCGCAACGCCCCCAAGACGCGGCCTACACGGCTCCCGACTGGGCGATCGCAGCGGAGCAGGATCCCAGACACCGCCTCGCTTCGTGCTGCCCGCGGGCGCACTGGCCTGAGCGCCGTTACCGAGCTGATGGCCCGCGTACGGCTGAACGCGGGGTGGTGGTGCCGGATTGCCGGTTGCCGCGAAGCGGTCTAAGGTCGTTCTACACGGCCCTGAGCCACTTCGTCGATGAGCCGGAAAGGAGAAGCCTCGTGAAGATGCGTGCCGCTGTGCTCGAGCAGTTCGGCCAGCCTCTGGTGGTTCAGGAGGTCGAGCTCACCGATCCGCGTCCTGGGGAGGTCCTGGTGCGCCTGGTGGCTTGCGGTGTGTGTCATACCGACATGTACACCGCGTCCGGGGTCGATCCGTCTGGGTATGCGCCGACCGTGCTCGGCCACGAGGGGGCGGGCGTCGTGGAAGCGGTCGGCCAGGGTGTGATCTCGGTGAAGTCTGGAGATCACGTGGTCACCCTCTTCTCACCCCAATGCCGCGAGTGCGAGCATTGCCTCAGCCCCAAGACCAATCTCTGCCTGGCGATTCGCGACCAGCAGAACAAGGGCTACATGCCGGATGGCACGACGCGCCTCTCATGCACGGGCGAGCCGATCCGCCACTTCATGGGCACCTCGACCTTCGCCGAGTATGCGATCCTGCCGGAGATCGCGCTGGCGTGCGTGAACCGGGAGGCGCCGCTCGATCGAGCGTGCCTGTTCGCGTGCGGTTTGACGACTGGTCTGGGTGCCGCGATGTATACGGCCGCGGTCGAGCCCGGCTCGACGTGCGTCGTCTTCGGCGCCGGCATGGTTGGCCTTGGGGCAGTGGCCGGGTGCAGACTGCGAGGCGCCGGGCGAATCGTGTGCGTGGACCTCTCTCCCGAGCGTCTCGAGCTGGCGCGGGGGCAGGGAGCGACCGACTGCTGGCAGGCCGACGGGCACACGGTGGAGCGGGTCCTGGAGGAGACGGGAGGCTTTGGCGCCGACTACACCTTCGAGGCAACTGGACTGGTCTCGGTGATGGCCCAGGCCGTGGAGGCGGCGCGGATGGGCTGGGGCTTGTGCACCGTGGCCGGCGTTGCCGGCAAGGGCGAGACGCTGGACATCGTGCCTCGCATGTTGATCACCGGGCGACGGGTATGCGGATCGTCGTTCGGTGGAGTCAAGGGCCGCGATCAGGTGCCCCAGCTGGTGGATCGCTACCTGCGAGGAGACATCGATGTCGACCCCTTCATCTCCCATCGCATGAGCCTCGGGGAAGTCAACCGCGCCTTCGAGCTGATGGAGAGCCAAGATGGGATTCGCTCGGTCCTGGAGTTCGATCGCTGAGGTCTACCCGGCCCTGATGCGGGAGCAGCCGCACGGCTACGTCCCGCACCGGAGTACCTCAAACCTATGGCGTCGACTCCAGTGGCCACACCTCGACGACACCGTGTGCGATCGCACAAGGGGTCTTGGAGACGAGGCTGACTGCCTCTTCGAGAGTGGCCGCCTCGATGACCGCGAATCCGGCAATTGGAAGATCCGAGCGCAGGAATGGTCCTTCGCTGGTATTCACCCCTGCCCCGTCGGGATTACGCACTTGCACGGGCTGACCGGCGATACCCATCAACGCTCCCCGCGCGCGTAGACTCTCGTCGTGTTGATGGGCGGCATCGCGGATTGCGGTGTCAGTCTTGTCATACCCTCGACGATCTCCATATCCGATGGTCACGAAACTCGGCATATGGCTCCTCCTCAACGTAGGCTTACCGAAGCTGGGTACCCGTGCGAACCGGCAGCGCAACCCGAGCAATGCATACAGGCGAACTCGGGAGAGTGTTCGTGGGCGCAACACCACGGCGCTCTCCTTCTCGACTCGCACTGCCTTGTCATCACCCACGTCGTGCCGGGGCCGCTCTACGACGTCAGCCATGGCGTGATTCTAAGAACTGAAACCCCGTCAGGGGAGGGGCGGTTACTGAGCGGGAGCGACGGGGGTCTGGTCCGGACTTGGCCCCCCGATGGCAACGGGATCGAGGTCTGGGCAAAGCCCCCCGCATGAGACCCCGCATATCGAGATGCGGCTGTAGGGGCTTCCCGGTCGAATGACTAGTGGGACCGGACGCACGTCCTGACCCAGGTATGTGGTCCGTAGAGAGGCCCGTGTCTACTACCCGGTTGATGGAGGCTTATGCACCTCGAGCGCTTGCGGCACGCCATCGAGGTGAGTACGCAGCGTTAGGTCCCCCGTCCGAGTTGACCGCACCTGAGTGGCCTCGCCTGGTGCCCCCCATCCCTCACAACGTAGGGCCAGCCGAGCGCGGCGAACTGATCGGCGAAAAGCTGTGAATGCCTCCACGGCCCTCGTAGCGGCAGCCAGAAGCAATGCCAGGCCACGAAGCACCGCGGCGAAGCCAAGGAGGACAAATGCAGTTGTCGCAAAGATGGCCATAGATCGACTTTGGGAATGGAAGCCCCGAATACCCATGCCAATCGCATGGAACCGCGCTCTGCCACGCCCCCAAGCCGGGTGGCAAGGAATGCGCCTCCATCCTATCGGGAGTTACTATATAGTTATCCCCTATGTATCCACAAAGATAGAGAGCTCCTATGCAGACCATGTCCATACAATTTCCAGTCTCCGAGGACGATCCAGATCTTGCGGCGCGCGTCCTCCGGGCCGTAGCCGACGCGCTGGGGACCGCGGCTCAGGACCAAACCCCCGAGTCACCGGGCACCACGACAGCATCCGCTCCCTTTATCGGCATCGATGGGCAGCAGAACCTCCAGCGTTTGCTTGCGAAGGTCACGCCTAAGGCAAGGTGGCTGGTGCGGCAGATCGCATCCGACAACCTGGCTGAGGGCGAGTCGCGCGGCCGGACAATCCGCCATCGCGCTGGCGACGTCAACGAGGGAACGCTGGGCGGATGGGTTTGGAGCATCTCATCCGCGACGAGCAAGCTAGGGCTCCCTAAGCCATACGACACCGGCTATGAGGAGCGGGCCGATGGCTGGCAGGTGATCTATCGCATGCACCGCGAGGTGGCTGAGGCGATCGTGCGCTTGGTCGACGAGGAGGGGAGTCTGCGTGGTTGACGCCCCGCGGGCAGGTCGGCCTTTCCAGGTGCAGATCCGAGCTAGCGCGTAGCTTTAGCGATGATTCGAAACGAACTCATGTGATGCTTACCGGCAAACAACGACGAGATGGCCTTGGTCACCTGGCCGAGCAACTTGGCTACGAGACCGACATGGTCCGCTGGGAATTTCCAGTGTGGATCGGCAAAGGACTGGCGCACGCCCACATGGTCGCTTTTTGTCGGCGGCGTCCGGAGCCTCAGGACCAGACGACCTCCGCGCTTGCCGGGTTTGACCTCCGGAGCACTGGGGACGTCGATGAGGGCTTCACCATCGCCAGGGCGCTCGCTGCGCCGGCGGCAGCGTTCGCCGACGAGCAAGGCATTGACCTGTGGGGTCTCGGCACCAATGGGCGACAGGAGCACCTTCAGCGGCTGGACTATGACGCCCTCCAGGACCTCCCTGAGCAGCTGGCCGATCAGCTGGGTCCGCGCAATCTTCTCGCTGCCAAGCGCTCGGTCTATCAACCAACGCTCTTTCCAACCGACGTGGCAGGGCTGCTCCAGGAGGCTCGCCACGAGAGCGCCAGCCGATTGATCCAGGTCGTAGAGAATGCGGCCACCCAGCTAACAGCGAGTCGTTCGAGCGCAAGGCCCAAGGCCGAGCGCAGCGCGATCGAGCGAGTATCGCGCCTCCTTGTGGGGGCCATGGCCGCGTTGATGGTGAGCGACAAGATCGAGGTCGATCGGGACCAGTCACCAGAGGCGATCCTCGATAGAGCGGTGCGGCGGTTCGAGAGCTACTTCGATTGGACGCGGCAGCTGACAAGCGAGGACAGTCGGGACCTGCTGTGGACGATTGAAGAGCTGGGACGGGACGTCAGCTACGCCGGGCTCGACCCTACCGTCGTGGCGTCCGTGTACGAGTCGGCGATCCTCGACACTGCCAGCAGAGCACGTTTCGGAGTGTTCTATACCCCGCCCGCGCTAGCCACCAGAATCCTGGGGCAACTGCCGTTCGAGGAGATCGATCCGTCCAAGCGCCACGTATTCGACCCATCATGCGGATCGGGGACTTTCCTTGTGGCTGCATACGACCGTCTGCGCAACATCGCGCCGCTCGACCTCGATCTCGTTGAAGTACATGAAGACACTAGTCGCCGCCTAACGGGTATCGATATCGACCCTCTCGCGGTTGAGATCGCGCGGCTCGCGCTGCTGCTGAACGCGATGCCCGCGGGTAACGGCTGGCAAGTGGAGCAGGGCGACGCGCTCAACATGAGGGTGCCCTGCACGGCAACCGTCGTCGCCTCCAACCCACCGTGGCGTGACATCCGATCCGAGCACGGACGGCGCGCCCAGCTCGCAGACCGTTTCGTCAGGGGAATGCTCGCGATGGTCGAGCCAAATGGCTTCCTTGCGGTGGTCCTGCCCGCCGGCTGGCTGTCGTCCCGGACGTCCAAGACAACGCGTGAGGCGATTGAAGACGAGTGTGGGCTACTTGAGATATGGCGCCTGCCTCAGGACACGTTTCCTCGAGCCGACATGGACGCCGCCGTCGTCTTCGCGCAGCGCAATCGCCCGTCTGGAAGCTATGTGTTCCGGCGTGTTCGCCGCGAGCGTGGCTGGCAAGCTCGTTTCCTGGAGCAAGCGTGCCATGCAGACGAGACGTATCTGGCAAATCCGCATAAGCGGCTACGAGCCGACACGTGGCTGCACGGACCCCTCGATACCTACCGCGCCTCTCTTTCAGAGCTCCCTGAACTCGCCAGCATCGCCTTGATTGGCAAGGGGCCGGTGCCTGCTCCTCCTGTCAGTGCTCGGGGAGGCTCAGGTGATTGGTCGTGGCTGCGCGAGCTTCGAGGCACGCGCGCCTACGCCCCGGTGCCTGGTTCGCTGCTTGTGCCAGTCCACTTCCCGGAGGAGTTCAAGTGGCGCTCAAGCGACGGATCTGAGTACAAGCGCCCCAAGGTCATCGTCTCAGGCGTGCGAAACCCCGACATCCCTTGGCGGCTAAAGGTCCTGCCTGACTTGACCGGCGGAATCATCCCGCGGGAGAGCGCTTCCATCGTTGTGCCCGGCGAGCAGACGCAGGAGCGCGTCTATGCGCTTTGTGCTCTACTCGGAAGCAGCTTTGCATCATGCTGGATCGACACACTCAGCGCGCGCTCGATCCCGATAGAACTGCTCAAGACGATGCCCATTCCACCCGCCGGCACGATCTGGGATGAGCTCGCGGAGGCAGGTGCTCGGATCGTGGAGCTAGCGACGCAGGCCCGCCTCCGCGCGTCCGAGCTCATCGACGTCGATCGCCTCGTCGTCTCTGCATATGACCTTCCGGACGATGCGTTTGTGCGTTTGGCCGAGCACTTTGTCGGAGTTCCCGCTCCCGAGGGAGAAGTGAGATATCCCACGGATTCCACGGTCGGCGGCGCCGCCGAGCCGAGTGCACAGCCGCGTATACGCACGTTTGGCACTGTTCTCGAGGTATCCGCCGACCTCGTTCGCATCTGGATCTCGGGGATCACGGCGGAGGAGGGAGAATGGCGGGATGTACCACCGGGGCTGCCCGGCAGCCAGATCCAGCCGGGAGCCACGTTCGAGGCTGTGGTTGAGGACAATGATCTCGACAAAGCCCACTTCGAGTTTCAGTCCGAGGGCTATCTCGACTTCGACGATTTCATCAAGCTACCAACACCGGCAACATGACAGACGCGGTTGTAGCGTTTGTGGATGTTGGTCAAGGTGATTGCATCGTTGCAGTCGACCGCGAGAGCGGAGACGCGCTGATGATCGACTGTCCCCAAGGACGTCATGAAGATGCTCTTATGACCCTACACACCTACGGCGCTAGGCGCTTGGAGGCGGCAGTCGTAACACACCAGCATCTCGACCACCTCGGCGGCGTCTACTCCACGGTCACGTCATTCCCCACATCAGGCGTAAGGATAAACCCCGTTAGCCATGTGCCCGCCGATCCGGACGAGCATATGAAGCTGCGTGCCGCCCTTCGTGCACTGCGCGGACTGCCGCGGCACAATGTTACGCTCGCGGGAGCAGGCGTCGGTGATGAAGGAGCCGTAGGGGAATTGCGATGGCAGGTGCTGGCACCTGATCACTCGCAGCTGATTGGTGCCCAGGCTGACAACAATCCTAACCACGCAAGCGTCGTGATGATGCTCTCAGTAGGCACCCACAGCGTCCTCCTGGGCTCAGACGCGGATACGAATAGCTGGGCCGCAATCATGGCGCGCGATTTGGACATCAAAGCTGATGTGTTTCAGCTACCGCATCACGGAGCGAGCATGATAAGTGACGGCAACCATCTGGGCCTCAGTGAATTGCTCGATGCGGTACAGGCATCGTATTACGTCATAAGCGTTGGCAGCCACAACGGCTACGGGCATCCTGCAATCTCCACGCTCGGAGACATTCGTGCGCGACGCGGCCAGGTGCAGACGTTTTGCACGCAACTCAACGCCGTCTGCGCAGGCCATGCACCCGGAACCAATATCAAATGCGCCGGAACAGTAGCGATCACGTTTCACGACAACGCGATAACCATCTCACCATCGGTCACCGAACACAGTGCTGCAGTGAGAAGGCTTCCCGCTGCTCAATGCGTCTGACTTCCCACCCAAGAGGCCGACTGGTGCAAGCTTTGCGCTAGCCAGCCGCGTAGAGCGTCAGCCGATCTACCCCGTCAAGCTCCTCCTGCAGACTTGCTCCCGCTTCCTCGCAAAGATCTGCAAGGCCCCCGATGTCGTGTATGAACGGGAACTCGACGTCCCGCGCCGCGAGCACGACCTTGAGCGACTTCTCCACCGCCTGCTGAGCGTGGAAGCCTACGATCGCGTCCGTTACCGACTCAAGCGGCAGCATCGCCCTCGCCGCTGCCTCATCATCGGCCGCCCTGCGTAGTAGCTGCTCTGCCAGGTCACGGCCGGTCGCCATCAGGCAGCCAGCTCTCGGCCCTCGGCGAGCGCCGCATGGATCAAGCTCCCTTTGACGTCGCGCCAGTCGCGAACCCTTTGCTCGCTCGCGACGATCACGTCGGCCGCGAACAACAGACCACGCAACGTCCTTCGCAGCCTGACGGACTCCTCGGCCGCGTTCTCCACCTCGGGCTCGATTACCAGAAAGTCTAGGTCGCTGTGCTTGCCAGGCTCACCCCTCGCGTGCGAGCCGAAGAGGATGACGCGAGTGCCCGGAGGGGAGGCTCCGGCCAGCCGCCTTCCTGCCTCGTCGATTGTCGCCTCGTCAATCACGCGCTCACGGTAGCGCGATGCGATGCCAAGACACAACCGGGCAATGGCGGTTGCTGAGCAGGACAGGCAAGCGCCTCACGGCGCCGATTCCCGCTCGACTTGCTTTCCGCGTCGTTTCGAGCTAGACGTTGAGCCGTCCAAACCAAATAGTGGTCGGACGGGTGTTTGCGCACCCGCCCGACCTGCAGCACCGAAGAACACGCCTTCGATGCCACCAGATCACCGTATCTATCTACGGAGACGGTCCACCTGTGCTCGCTGTGTGTGCGTCTTTCGGTGCCCGAAAGGAGAGACGATGCCTTCAGCACCCAGAGAGCCAGAAAAGGAAGCCGGCGACCGTGAGCCTGGCGGCGGCGGACCGCTGGCAAGCGAGCTGCGCCCGTTCGCACATCCGGTGAGCGACGCGCTGGTGCTCGCTGCCGCCGACCGCGCGGAACGCCACCAACCAAGGAGCGAGCCCGGCGTAATGCTCGGAGACGTCTTCGCGCACATGGGCTTCGTCTATAACGGCGCAGCTACGCGCCAACTCCGCCCTAGTCTCGACGCGCTCCTCTCGGCCGGCGCGCTGGAACAGACAGGCCGACATGGAGTCAAGTTGTGGGTGCTCACGAGCGCCGGGCGCCGGCAGCTCGCGCAGGCCCGCCGCAAGGACGAGGCGGTGGAGCTACCCGAGTCCCCGCAGCATCGCAAGTGGCGCCACTCGCGCGCGACTGCCGCTGAGCGGATCGACGACTACCGCGATGAGTTGCGCGCGTTGCTCGACGAGACCGTCGCGCTATTCGACACCCGGGCTCACTCGGATTTGTGGTTCTGCCTCGCCAAGCGCCTGCGGGGGCCCGGCGACAAACATCGGGGCGGCGATCTACTGCCTCATGGAGTGGCCCGAGCCCGACGATGCCCGGCCGGACGTAGACGACTACAGCGATCCCGACGACGACAACCTCGACCCCGAGGAGCGTAAGCGTCGCCGCTCGCTGCGCACGGGTCGACGCAACGTCATCCGGGGAGAGATCGTATGAGCAGCCTCAACCGGCTCATCGCGCTAACCGCCGAGCCGCGACGCTCGCGCTCGCTGGAATACGGCGTTGCGATTCTCGAATCCTTTACGGCTGACCGTCCTGCGCTGCGGATCAGCGAGCTGGCGGACATCGTCGGGATCAGCCGCTCCACCATTCATCGTTACGCCAGCACGCTTGTCGAACTCGGACAGCTCGAGCAGGACAGCAAGCGCCGATACCGTCTCACGCACAACGCGGCACGCGCGGGAATCGCCGTGATCAATACCGTGCGCCAGGAAATCCCTGCCCGCGCGATCCTCGAAGATCTGCGCAATAAGACAGGGCACACGGCCAGCATGGCGTTGCTCGATGGGGCGCGTGCCGTTTACGTCCACCGGCTTCGCGCTCATGGCCGAGGGCAATTCGAAGCCGACGGAGACTCGGCGTAGGTGCGCACGTCCCGGCGCGCAGCACCGCGATGGGCCTGGCGCTGCTCTCCAGCCTGCTCGACAGCGAGCTTGAAAGCCTGCTCTCCGATATGCGCTTGGAGGACGCGGAGCCCGCGACGAGCGCAAGCGAGGCATCGCTGATCGAGGAGATCGAGAGGATCCGGCAGGCCGGGATCGCTCTCAACGACGAGGAGCACACGACCGACGCGCGGTCGATCGCTGCCCCGCTCATGCGCTGGCTCGACAAGCCGATCCTGGCCGTTGCGATCACGACCCCTGCTGGCTCGTATACGACCGAGGAGCTGGTCGCTCGCTTTGGCGAGCCGGTGCGTCACGCCGCACAACTGCTCTCGGTGTAGGTCAAATCGCCTGGAGCGCTGGCCTCGGCAAGAGTGTGTCCATCACGTTAAGGACGCGAGCGTGGACTGGACTTCACGGCGAGTTGGAGCTACACCGTCCAGCCCGCTCGATGACCTCTCTCAATCCGCCACCCACGCTGAGCCCGATTCGCCAGGCTTCGACCGTTGTGGGTTTGCCATTCGATCGATTCCGAACGGCAACGTCGAGCGCGCCGTATCTGGCCTTCCTATGCCAAATCCGGGCGTGTCGCGCGCACCCGACTCTCTCCTCTGCCGTACCCCTGACTTCCTGCTCTCCGACTCTCTGCTCACCGACAAGACTCCGGAGGTCCTAATGAACTCGAACAACTCGACGCATCGCACCGGCGGCCGGAATCGTGTCGTCCGGACTCGTCGTCGTCGTGACCTCGGCGGCGCGACGCTCGGCGAAGCCGACCGTCGCCTGCTGGCCGTCCTATGCGCGCACCGGGTGGTCCGCCAGGATCAGCTCGAGCGGCTGCTCCCCGACATTCCGCAGCGCACGCTGCGCTACCGCACGCGCCGCCTGCACGATCTCGGCTTGATGGGTCGCACGCGGCCCTACCGCGAACGCGGCTCCGCGCCGAACCACCACTGGCCGACCCGCCGCGCTGACTGCATGATGAACGGCGACCCGATCCCGAGGGGCGGGGAGCGAGAGCAGCCCAACCCGCTCTTCCTGGCGCACGCCGCCGCGCTCACCGAGCTGTATGTCACGCTCACCGCCGAGGGTCCCAACGCCGGCCTCTCGCTGTTCGACTACCGCCGGGAGGCCGATGCGCGCGAGCCATTCAAGCATCTCGGCAAGCAGCGCGCGTTGGCGCCTGACGCGATGGTGATCCTCATCGACAAGCGCGAGCGCAAGCTCGGCGCGTTCGTGGAGATCGACCTCGGGCACGATGTCCCACGCCCGCCTACGCCAGAAGGCCGACCTCTATGCGGCCTACACGGCCGCTGATGTGTGGCACGACAAGCACCTGTTCCTGCCGGCGCTTTTGTTCCTCACCACGGCCAGCGGCCGGGCGCAGCGGTTCCTGGCTGCGCTCCAGAGCGCGCTCTCCAACAACCGGCGGAGCTACAGCCGCCATACGCTCGTGGCGGGCGCGGGCGCGCTCGCCCTTGAGCCGAGCCGGTTGATCGGCACCGCGTGCCTTCTTGACTTCGACGGCGAGGAGCTGCTGACACTGCGAGATGTGCTTGAGGCGGCGCGCGCACCGTATGAGCAGATGCAGCGCGCCAATCAGAAGCGAAGGGAATCTCGGGATCGCAAGCGCACACGGCTGCGCGAGGACCCGGCGATTGCGCGTAAGGCGCTTCGCCGCTTCCAGGATTCGCACAGCTCCCTGGACGAACTCGGGTCAGTTGGTCGCCGGGCGACGCAAATCGTGATCGCCGCAACAGACACTCCGACCGAGCAAGAGCAAGCGGCGCTCCAGGCGTTCGTGGGCGACTTGGAGGACGTGCTCGTCCAGCCGGGGTTCCTGCGCCCACCGCCCGTCAGTAATGAGACAAGGCAAGCGGTGACTCTGCTCGTAGCCTTCTACCAGGAGCGCCAGCGAAGGTTGATCGACGAGCTCGCCGCCCGCTACGGCGAAAGTCGCAGCATCCGTCATGCGCGCGAGATACTCAGAGACGAGGGGCTGCTCGACCACTACGGAATCGGATGGCTTCCTGGTGCAGCAAGTAAAGACGCGACCGCCCGCGACGAACAGCATCGCCGACGTCTCGCGTACTTGGAGTGGCGCGAGGACGCCGCGCAGTCCCTCGTCCGCAAGACCGGGCCATTGGCACGACTCACCCACTCTCGCGAGGAGTTCTACCCGCAGATCGACCGCGAGCAGTTGCGTGTCTGCGGGCGATGCCGGGAGATCGTCTATCCCCCGCTCGACAAGGCTCCAACACCGACCGGTGAGCTGCCTCCCGCGTGCCACTACTGCGGCGGGCGGGAGCGGCTGAAGCCCTACGAGCAGGCCGCCCAGGCTCACGACGCGATGGAGGGATGCCTGTGAGCAACCCACACGAACATCCGCGAAGCGGAAGCGCATGCGTGGCCACCGGCAGACGCCGGGCAACCAACGCCAGCCGCACCGACCGACCCCGGCTGCGCCAAGCAAGGGATGTGTGCCCTCAGCGCCGGCGCCTGCTGGACCCCGACCACGAGGCATTCGTCGAGTGGTTCGTTGCCTACTGGCGCCGCCGGGGCTCCGACCTGTTCGCCGATCAATCCGTCACCCAGGAGGCCAACACACATGCCTGAGCAATCCGAGCCGACCAAGCGCGCGGTCGCATACGTCCGCGAGTCAACTGAGGAGCAGGGCCGCGGCTACTCGCCCGACGGGCAACGCCAAGCAATCGCACACTACGCCGCCGACCACGGGATGCAGCTCACCGAGGAGTACCTCGACTTCGAGACCGGCCGCGAAGCCGACAAGCGCCCCGGCTTCCAGCGCTTGATCGAGGACGCGATTGAGCGCCGCTTCGACGTCGTGCTCGTGTTCCACACAAGCCGCTTCGCGCGCAACACGGTCGAGGCCAAGCGCTACAAGAAGCTCCTGCGCTCCGAGCTGGGGATCGACGTGATTTCGGTAACTCAGCCGCTCGGGGCAGATGCCGATGATCCCGCTGCGTTCCTGTCGGAGTCGGTGCACGAGATCTTCGACGAGTACTACTCGGTGTCGCTCTCCTTCTGGACGAAGATGGGCCTGCGCGAGAAGGCCCGCCAAGGACTGCTTACCGGCTCGCTGCCTTGGGGATACGTGAAGGGCAGAGACGGGATCGCGGTCCCCGATCCCGAGAAGGCGCCCTACGTCCGCCGGCTGTTCGAAATGTACGCCACCGGCCAGCACACTGACCGCACCCTCACAGCCTGGCTGAACGTCAACGAGCAGCGCACCGCCCGCGACCGCGCGTTCGGCATTGACACCGTCCGCGAGATGCTCTGCAACGCCGCCTACGCGGGCTACGTCTCCGGACGGCGCGACAAGAGCAAGACAATCAAGGGCGTGCACGAGCCGATCGTCGACGAGGCGCTGTTCGACCGGGTGCAACTGATGCGTCGTCAGCGCGCCCGCACCATGAACCCCGGACGCCCCTCACCCAACTACCTGCTGCGCGGACTCGCACTCTGCCGGCGCTGCAACGCCCGCATGCAAGGCACCACCGGCGGGCGCGCCAACACGCCGCGCTACTACTGCGCCAGCCGCCGCGCCAACCACTCCTGCGACCAGCCGATCATCCCCGCCGAGCAGGTCGAGCAGCAGCTCGCGGCGTTCCTCACCGGCTTCGCTCCCAATCCTGCAATCCGCAAGGAGATCCTCACCCGCCTATCCACCAACACACCCGAGAGCAACGACGCCGCCGCACGCCGCGACGCGCTCGAACAACGCCTCACCCGCGCCCGCAACCTCTACGAGCTGGGCGACCTCGACCGCCCCGAGTACATCGCCCGCCGCGACGCCATCCACGCCGAGCTGGACGCGCTCGCCCCCGAGCCTACCGCGCACCTCGACCAAGCGGGCAAGGTGCTCGAGGACTTCGCCATCTTCTGGTCCACCGAGACCGACCCCTCGGCCAAGCGCCAATCCTCAGCCTCGTGTTCGGCGGCGTCTGGCTCGACCACGACCGCGTAGTCGCCGTCCAGCCCAAGCCCTCGTTCCTCCCGTTCTTCGAGAACGAGCGCACCAATACACCGAGCAACACGGGGGTAAACGACGGGAGCGACGGGACTCGAACCCGCGACCTCTGCCGTGACAGGGCAGCGCTCTAACCAACTGAGCTACGCCCCCGTGCTGGTGCACGGGACCAACGATCGTGCGTAGCGCAGAGTATCGCAGCGTGCGAGCTTGCACCGGCCCTGCCAAGCGAGCCAGAGCGCGGAGTCATGTCGCGCAACCGGGTACCCGCGCGTGCGCGCGTCCGCAGAAACAAGCTAGGAGTAGTTAAAAGGCCGCGCGCACGCGCGGGTACCCCCGATTGGAGAACGACACCACCAGCTCCAAAAGCCCCAGCTGGCCAGCCAGCCAAACCGCTGGACAGTCCTCTAGGCTTAGGCTGTGTGGTGCTCGCATACGCCAATCCTCCACTCCCTCGAGCCGACCCCCCAACTGGAGCCGCTTAGATGCCCGTTCTAGAGCCCCCGCCCTTGCGCCACGAAAACCCCTTCCGGATTCTGGTGCAGGACCTGGCCGATGAGCGGGCGGCCACAGTGCCCTATCCACCCGGGGACACGTCCTTCTCACTCGCTCGCACGAAGCGCTTCATCGAGGAGCCGCTGCCGCTGCTGCTCGATGCGTATGAGCGCTACGGGCCGATCTTCACGCTGCGGATCCTGCATAGCCGGGTCGTGTTCATGTTGGGACCGGCGGCGAACCACTACATCACCGTGTCCCACGCCGAGAACTTCAGGTGGCGGGAATCGCACTTCAGGGACTTGATCGCCCTGCTCGGCGACGGCTTGCTGACGACCGACGATCCCTATCACCGCCGGGCACGCCAGGTCATGCTGCCGGCCTTCCACCGCGAGCGGATCGCCGCTTCGATCGACGTGATGGTGGGGGAGACCGAAAGAGCCTTGGAGCAGTGGCGGCCGGACACCCAGATCGACCTCTACGCCTGGACGCGGAGGCTGGCAACGCGAATCGCGATGAAGGCCCTGTTCGGGATCGACCCGGACGGTCCCGCCGCACGGGAGATCGACGCCGCGGCCATGTTCGAGCAGGCGCTCGGCTTCTATGCAAGCGGCTACGAGTATCGCTTCATCAGGGCCCCCCGCAGCCCTTGGGCGCGCTTGCAACAGGCCTCGAAAGCGCTCAACCGCATGCTCTACGCGCAGATCTCGCGGCAAAGGGCCACCGGGGAGCGGGGCGAGGATGTCCTGAGCCTGCTGCTCGACGCCGAAGACGAGGACGGTGGGCAGCTCTCCGACGAGCACATACGCGACGAGATGATGACCTTGCTGTTCGCCGGTCACGACACCACCACCTCGACTGTGGCCTTCATGTTCTACGAGCTTGCCCAGGCCCCACGACTCGCGGATCGCCTAGTGGCCGAGCAACGGGAGCTCCTGGAAGGTGGCGCCCCCAATGCTGCTCAGTTGATGAGCGGCGAGCTGAGCGAGCTGGAGATGACCTTGGATGAGACCTTGCGCAAGTACCCACCCGCTTGGGTGGGCCCGCGCAAGTCGGTGGAGGCATTTGAGTTCGAGGGCCGCACGGTGCCCGCGAACTCATACGTGAACTACAGCTCCTGGGCCTCTCACCACCTGCCCGACGTGTTCGCAGACCCAGAGGTGTTTCGTCCCGAGCGCTTTGCCCCCGAGGCCAAGGCGGCGATGCCCAAGGGCGCCTATATTCCCTTCGGTGGCGGCTCGAGGACATGTATCGGGATGCGCTTCGGCCAGTTGGAGGTCCGCACGATCGCCACCTTGATCGCGAGCAGGTACGCGCTCGAACTGCCGGGGGACTTCACGCTGGAGTACCGTCAGATGCCGACAATCAGCCCCAAGCACGGCATGCCCATGGTCGTGCGGGAGCGCTCGCCCGCCTCCGCTAGCGCTCAGCTCAAGGCGGCCGTGAGCGACAGGCCGTAGGTGAGCGGATCGGAGCGCTCGATCGACAAACCGACCGACTCCACCTTCAGGTGAGGGTCGGAGAAGAGGGTGACGGTGGCCAGGCCCGCGAAGGGCAGGCCCTTCGGTTCGGTGATCAGCCGCCCTTCCAAGGGCCGCACGACGGCACTGATCGACGCCTGCAGGCCGAACAGGCCTCCGGATGCGCGCGCTTCGACCTGGCCGTCCCCAGAGGCCACCGGTTCCACGCGAAAGCCGCTCGGGAATGCGGCGTCGAGCTGGTGCTGGGTGAGGGTGGCGCTTGCCGACACGAGAGAGCCGTGCTTGACCATGTGGATGTCGCTGACCGTGAGCCCATTGGGGAGCGTGGACGTGCGCAAGGTGGCCTCGTCGGCGAGGACCGTCATGGTGGCGACATCGTGGGCTTCCCACAGAAGCGAGCCGATCTGGGCCGGGCTGATCGAGAGCGTGCGTGCATGGACGCCGACCGAGTCGGCTTTGCCCCACAGGAGCTTGATGGCCGGAAACGCTTTCACGCTCACACTCGAGACCGTCCCGTAGCGTGCCACGCGCGAACGTATGCGGTGTGCGGCGAGCGCGGGCAGGAACGCTTGCGCGAGCACCAAGACAAGCACGGGTACGGCCAGTACGCACGACGCGAGGAGACCCACCCGGCGTCGCTCCACCCTAAGCGCCATGCCCACAGCTAAGCACGCCAGGAGTCCCTACTGTTAAGAGCACCCTGAGACCCCGGGCACGGTGGGGTCCCAAGGGCGCGTAGCTCAGTTGGCCAGAGCACCTCGTTTACACCGAGGGGGTCGCCCGTTCGAGTCGGGCCGCGCCCATGACCGCGTAGCGGAGCGGGCCTTGCCGGCGCCGCCCCCCACCCAACCATGAGAGAAGCCATGACCCCAACCCGCATAGCAGTGATCGGCTCGGGACCGGCGGGGTTCTACACCGCCGGGCACCTGCTCAAGGACGGACCGGAGACGCTCGAGGTCGACATGTATGAGCGCCTGCCCACCCCCTGGGGCCTGGTGCGCTCGGGCGTGGCGCCCGACCATCCGAAGATCAAGTCGGTGACCCGCATCTATGAGAAGACGGCCGCCCACCCCCGCTTCAGGTTCTTCGGCAATGTGGAGCTGGGCCGGGACATCTCGCGGGACGAGCTGGCCGAGCGCTACCACGCAATCGTGTACGCCACCGGCTCACCCGCAGACCGCCCCTTGGGCATCCCCGGAGAGGATCTCGCGGGCAGCCATCCGGCGACGGACTTCGTGGGCTGGTACAACGGCCACCCCGATTTCCCCGACCACGACTTCGACCTGACAGCCGAGCGGGCCGTGGTGATCGGCAACGGCAACGTGGCCTTGGACGTGGCACGCATGCTGACCTTGACCCACGAGGAGCTGGCGGTGACTGACATCGCCGACCATGCCTTGGAGGCCCTCGACGCGAGCAACATCAAGGAGATCGTGGTGGTCGGCCGCAGGGGCCCGGCCCAAGCGGCCTTCACCAATCCCGAGCTGCGCGAGCTGGGTGAGCTGGCTGACGCCGACGTGATCGTCGACCCGGAGGAGCTGGAGCGCGCCCTGGCGGTGGAGGATCCCAACATGGACTCCACCTCCACACAGAACGTCTCCATCCTCCGCGACTACGCGGGGCGTGCACCCGCGGGAAAGAGCAAGCGGGTGATCCTGCGCTTCCTGCTCTCCCCGGTGGAATTGAGGGGGGATGAAGGCGGCGTGCGTACCGTGGTCCTGACGCGAAATGCACTTCAGGCCAGCGAGGACGGCCCTCTCAGGGCCGTGGCCACCGGCGAGACGGAGACGATCGAGGCCGGGCTCGTGATGCGCGCGATCGGCTACCGCGGCAAGCCCCTGCCGGGAGTCCCCTTCGACGAGCGCGGGGCCACGATTCCCAACGAGGGGGGACGCGTGGTGGCCCCCAACGGCCCCTTGTCCGGCGAGTATGCGGTCGGCTGGATCAAGCGCGGGCCCTCAGGTGTGATCGGGACCAACAAGAAGGATGCCCAGGAGACGGTCGACGCCTTGCTCGCAGACCTGGCTGCGGGCGCGGACCTGAAGCCCTCCAGCCCAGACCCCCGAGCAATCGAAGATCTCTTGCGCGAGCGCGTGGCATCGCTTGTGAGCTATGAGGCCTGGTCTGAGATCGACCGTCACGAGCAGGCCCTCGGCGAGCCCCACGGGCGCCCGCGGGTCAAGCTCACGCGCATCGAGCACCTTCTGCAAGTGGCTGCCGGGGAGGCGCCCACGGCGGAGCCGCTCGACACGCTCGGGCTGCGCTGACGCACCGGCCGGCCATCTGGCACACTGACTAGCTCGCGCGCCGTTAGCTCATCGGGTAGAGCTCCGGACTTTTAATCCGGCGGGGCGGGTTCGAGTCCCGCACGGCGCATTTCGCCTTCAGGCTATCTTCGGCGTTCGTCCTAGGACTCATTCCCGTAGAACGAATTCGTTCGCCTACTAACGACTTCGGTCGCTGACAAACGTTTGTGCAGGACGGCGGTTGATCTCATCGAAGTTGACGGCACTGTGGCCAGCTCCGAGGAGTCCCAACATCGCAAGCGGCTGAGTGCGCCTGAGATCGAACGTGCTCAGCGTGTCCTGCATCTTTCCTGGCTGAGCCTTCCTACCCCGCATCGCACGTTGCTGGAGTCGATCGGTGCTTCGCAATCACAGGCCGTCGATCAACAGCTTGGGGCGGCAGTGGATGGCTTCTTGCGCTCAGCCGGGCACCGAGGGCTGCCCACGACGGCGCGACGCAAGCTCGATCTCGCGCTGGGCGTCTGGCTTCAAGAGTTGCGCATCATCCTCATTGATGTCGGCCATCCCAAGCTCACTGGTCTTGACCAGCCCACGTACGAGGCGTTCATCACCCGCACGGCATGGCACGAGTGGGGGCACGCTCTCAGCGTCGTTCGCTGCTCTCAGGAAGATATAGCCGCGGGACGGAAGCTGCTCGGCCTAGCGCCAGCGGGCATCCGCGAAGGCATCCGCCAAGCGGGCTATCGTGCAAGCGACTACACGCATGAGCTTGTCGCCGAGACGTATGCGCTGCTGCTGGCGCGACGTCGGCGAGGGGCCACAGGAAGACCGTCATGGCTAGACAACGAGATATACAGCCTCCTAAAGAGAGCGACCGACTGGAGCGACTGAGCCCGCCCGTGGGCTACATGCTTGGCCAGGACCAGCGAGTCGAGGATGTCCTCGCCGTCGAAGCCGAGTTGCTACGCAGTGAGGGCATAGATCCAGCCTGGCCGCGGCTCGACAAGACCCCGACAGACTGATTTCCTCATCAGGCGAGAAGCTCGAGCACCTTCTGCCGCTGCCTCCTCCCCACTGGCTCCAGCAGCAGCCGCACCAAAGCCTCGACCTGGGCTTGACTGTTTCCTTGAAGCCCTACTTGGCGCATTACGCAAGGACGGCTTCCGGTGTCGCTCAAATGCCGATCACGGACGCCGCGCACTGAAGACCGCGAGCCCGTCCTCTCGATCGACCGACACGTCGCACAGCCCACACTCCGCGAGCCACTGCCTGAGATCCTCGGCGGTGCCCGCGCGACCGAAGTCATCGTTGCGGAGCAGCCAACGCTGGCGACGACTGCCCGCGGCCAGAAAGGTGCTTCCCAGCAGACGCCCACCGGGACGCACGCAGCGCGCCATCTCGGCGAGGGCCGCACCGGGGTTGGGCACGCAGTGAAGGCCGCCATAGCTGAGGCACAGCTCGGCGATGCCATCCTCCAGCGGCAGCGCCGCCATGTCGCCTTCGATGAGACGCGCCTCGATGTCTGGGAATCGTGCTGCGCGCCTCTCCGCCCGGCGCAGCATCGCGGGCTCGACATCCACACCGATCCAGGAGACACGCTGTCCGGGGCGCAGACCACGTAGCCCAATCCCGCCACCGCAGGGAACGTCGAGAATCGTGGCTCCTTCCGGCATCTCCCCGACAGCCTCGATACTGCGATAGAAGGGTCGCGGATCAACCCCCCACATCAACCCGAGTACGAATCGCGCCAGACGTGGACGCTCGATGTAGTAGTCGTACACGGCCCCAAACGGGCCGGCGCATACGTTTGGTGCCCCCGTCGAGGACTGATCTTGATCCACTGGTTCCTCCGGTCTCGCCTGCACGGTGGGCAGGGTATTGGGTGCTTGCCCTGGACGGGCAGCTCACCGCCGTGACGCGAACCTTCGCGGCCTTCGGTAGGTCCGCGCTCCGGCATGCGCGCCAATCCGCGAGAATGATCACAGGCATCGACGCGCCCATCCATACGAGGAGAGCACTCTCATGAGCCGTAGCCCCGCCCAGCCCTATGACATCAACGGCCGCACCGTGTTCATCACCGGCGCAGCACGCGGCATCGGAGCCGAAACCGCTCGCCGGCTGCACTCCAAGGGAGCCAATGTGGCCCTCGTGGGCCTCGAGCTCGAGCGCCTGGAAGCACTTGCCGCCGAGCTGGGAGACCGTGCCGCCGCGTTCGAGGCCGACGTGGTGGACTACGAGGCCCTGGAGCGCGCCGTCGCCGCCACGCTCGATCGCTTCGGCGCCATCGACGTGGGTATCGCCAACGCCGGGGTCACCTTCACCGGGCCCCTGGCCACCACCCCGATCGAGCACGTCGAGCGCATTCTCGCCGTCAACTTCCTCGGCGTGTGGCGCACCGATCGAGCCTTGATCGGACCCATAACGGAGCGGGGTGGCTACCTGCTCAACATCGCGTCGCTGGCCGCCGTCACGCGCCTGCCGCTTATGGGTGGCTATGCAGCGGCCAAGGCCGGCGTGGAGGCGCTCAGCGATGTGCTGCGCCTGGAGACCGCCCCCAGCGGCGCACGGGTCGGTTGCGCCTACTTCGGCTTCATCGACACCGACCTGGTGCGGGCCAGCCTCGCCCAGCCCTCGAGCCAGGCGATCAACTCGAAGACGCCTTCCTTCATGCGCGCCCCGGCGCCACCGGCGAAGGCGGTCGATGCGATCGAGCGCGGCATCGAACGCCGCGCGATGCGGGTGTGGTCGCCGCGTTGGATCGGCACGATGCTGGCGCTGCGCGGGGCGGTGCAGCCGCTCACCGAACGCCGGCTCTTGAAGGAACCAGACTTCCTGCGCAAGGGCATCCAGGCCGCCGAAAGCTCACACGAGGCCGATGAGCAGGATCCGCTGCTGGGCGTGGCGATGCAGGCCGTGCCCAAGCAAAAGGTCGCCTGAGAGCTACTCCACGCTGGAGAACTCGGCGATCGCGATCGCCAGCATCACGAGGCCGATGATCCCCACCATCGCCGCCTCGAGCAGGCCCGGCACACGCCAGCCCCACCACGTCACACCGGGGGCGAGCGCGTGGCGCACCAGAGGGGAGATGTTGAGATGGGCGAACACGGCCCGGCGCATCGGGTCGACCGCATAGGTGAGCGGGTCGATGCGGTTGAGCACCGCCAGCCAGGACGGCAGTTTGTTGACCGGGAACAGGGCGCCCGAGAGGAAGAACATCGGCATGATGGCCATCTGCATGAGGGCCATGAACGACTGCATCTGAGTCACCCGCGCGGCGGCCATCATCCCGAAGGCGGTGATCGAGAAGGCCAGGAGCAGTTGCAGGGCGAACACCTCGAGGGCCAGGCCGAGCGTGTAGTGGACGCCCACGAGCGGGCCGATCGCCATCACGATCACGCCTTGGAAGCCGGCCACGGTGGCCCCGCCGAAGCACTTGCCGAGCACGATCGAGGAGCGCCGCACGGGCGCAACCATCATCTCGCGCAGAAAGCCGAACTCGCGGTCCCACACGATCGAGGCGGCCGAGAACATGGCGGTGAACATGACCGCCATGCACAGCACGCCCGGGTAGATGAAGGTGCGGAAGTTGACCCCGTGCGTGCTTGAGGAGACGAGCGTGGAGAGGCCGGTGCCAAGCACGAACAGGAACAGGAACGGCTGGACCAGCGAGGTGAGGATGCGCAGGCGATCACGGCTAAAGCGGATCAGCTCGCGTCGCCACACCGCCTTGATCGCGCGCAGCTCGCTGCGCAGGCTGCGCGCCGGCACGTGTGGGCGCGCGAGCTCGGGAGCCGACCCAGTCGCCGGCGCGTGCTCGCTCCTGCCTGTCGCGATTGAGCTCTCGGTTGCCATCAGCGAACGCCTCGACGAGCGAGCAGGCCGAAGGGACAGCTGGCGCAAAAGCCCATCAGCGAGCCATCATCCGCGCCATGTTGCGCATCATGTCGTTGGAGCCCGCCTCGGCGTCCCTGATGGTGGTTCCGGTGTAGGACATGAACACGTCGTCCAGGGAGGGGCGAGCCACGCTGACCGAGCGGATCGCGAGACCGAGCTCGGCGAACAGGCGCGGCACGAACTGCTCCCCGGAGGCCACGCCAAACGTGACCTGGCCTTCGGCGATTTGGGCCTCGATGCCGAAGCGCTCGCCGAGCGCTGTGATCGCGGCCTCGTCGTCATCGGTCGTGATCTGTACGCGATCCTTGCCCACGCTCGCCTTCAGGGCCTCGGGCGTGTCGAGCGCGACGATCTTGCCGCGGTCGATGATCGCGATGCGGTCGCAGTACTCGGCCTCGTCCATGTAATGGGTGGTCAGGAAGATGGTCACGTCCTGCTCGTCTTCGAGTTTCGTGATGTAGGACCAGATCGAGCTGCGCGTCTGCGGGTCCAGGCCGATCGTGGGCTCGTCCAGGAACAGCACCCGCGGCGAGTGGAGCAGGCCCCGCGCGATCTCCAGGCGCCGCTTCATCCCGCCGGAGAACGTCCCCACGAGGCTCTCGCGCCGCTCCCATAGCTGCAACATCTCCAGGACCGTCTGCATGCGCGGAGCGATGGCCTCGCGGGGCATCCCGTACAGCTCTGCGTGCAGCCTCAGGTTCTGCTCGGCACTCAAGTAATTGTCGAGCGTCGTGTCCTGGAAGACGAGCCCGATGTTGCGCCGTACGCGATCGCGGTCGCCGACCACGTCCAGCCCGGCAACCCGCGCGGAGCCGCCGGTGGGACGCGCCAAGGTGCAGAGCATGGAGATCGTGGTCGACTTGCCCGCCCCATTGGGCCCGAGGAAGCCGAAGGTTTCCCCGCGGGCGACCTCGAAGTCGATCCCGCGCACCGCCTCGATCTCGCCGTAGGTCTTGGTCAGGCCGGTGACCGAGATAGCTGTACCGCCCCCGGCGGACCCGCCACCGGCGCGGTCTCCGTCACCGCCAAGGTAACCCGACGGGGTGGTAGCGCCGCTTGCGATCGAGGAGTTGGCTTGACTCACTCGCTAGTCCTCTGCGGGGTCTTGGGGATCACCATCAGCGAGGATACGGTAGAGATCGCGCCGAGCCGCCGAGAGCACCTTGCGCGCCTCCGCGATCTGGGTGTCGCTGCCGGTGCGCATCACCTGCGCGAAGGCGGAGGCGACCTCGCGCATGGTTCCCGCCAGCTCGGCCGCCTGGTCGCTGACGTTGCCGCTCATCTGCTCCCACGGGGCCGGGGCATCGGCGTCGCGCTCCTGCACGTGGGCCTTGCCGGCCTCGGTCAGCTCGAACACCTTGCCGGTACCGCCGTGACCCTCGCTCGAGCGGATCAGGCCCTCGTCCTCGAGTTGCTGCAGGGCCGGGTAGACCGAGCCGGGGCTGGGACGCCACACCCCGTCGCTGCGCTCCTGCACCTCCTGCATGATCTGGTAGCCGTTGCGTGGCTCCTCGGCCAGCAAGAGCAGAGCGGCCGTGCGGATGTCTCCGCGACGGGCCTTGCGCCCGCGACCGAAGCGACCGCCCCCGGGGCCGAACCCACCAAAGGGAAAGCCCTCGAAGCCGCCGCGCCCGCCGGGCCCGAAGTCCCGCGGTCCCGGCCCCCCGCGATGGTGGCCGTGGCGATGCCCGCCGCCTGACGGTCCGCCGCCACGCCCGGTCATCGCGCGCCAGTAGTCCCTCAAGTCCTGTCGAGAGCCGCCGCTTAGACAGCGAGGATCGTCGTGCAGGAAGCCCCCCTCATCGATTGCATATATCGCGTGAGCGAACATATCTATCTCCTATCGTGATCTATCAAAGTAAGCTCACGATATATCGTTATCTGTATTATGTCAAGGGCCTCCTCTCGACGAGGCTCGCGGACAGGTAGCTTCGGGTGTGGGCTAGTGGCGGAAGTGACGGACGCCGGTGGCAACCATCGCCACGCCCGCCCCGTCCGCAGCCGCCACGACTTCCTCGTCGCGAACGGACCCGCCCGGCTGGATGATCGCGGTAACTCCCGCGTCAATCGCAAGCTGGGGCCCATCGGCGAAAGGAAAGAACGCGTCTGAGGCAAGCGAGGAGCCTGCCAGGCGATCCGCCTCGGCCGCTGCGACCTGGGCCTTCTCGATCGCGATCCGCACCGCGTCCACGCGACTCATCTGCCCCGCCCCGATCCCAACCGTGGCGCCTCCGCGAGCGATCACGATCGCGTTGGAGCGCACGTGGCGGCATACCTTCCAGGCGAACAGGAGGTCATCCCACTGCTGCTCGCCAGGCGCGGTGATGCTCATCACGCGCATCTGCTCACGCGACTCGGAGACGGTGTCGCGGCTCTGGGAGAGCACCCCGCCGAGGACGGGCTTCTCCTCCATGCCCTCCACGCGCGCGGGCCAGTCGGGCAGCTCCAGGAGGCGCACGTTCTTCTTCTCGCTGAGCAGCTCGAGCGCGTCCTCGTCGTAACCGGGGGCGAGCAGGACCTCGATGAACTGGCCCGAGAGCGCCTGTGCACACGCCAGGTCGACACGGCGGTTGAGCGCGATCACGCCGCCGTAGGCGCTCATCGGGTCGCACGCGAAAGCCCGCTCGTAGGCCTGCTGGACGCTCTCACCCAGCGCACAGCCGCAGGGATTGTTGTGCTTGACGATCGCGCAGGCGGGCTCGGAGAAGTCCTCCACCAGTTCGCGCGCCGAGGATAGGTCGAGCAGGTTGTTGAACGAGAGCTCCTTGCCGTGCAGCTGGGTGACGCCGTCGAGTAGGTGCGTGGGGGCGCCGGCTTCGGCGTAGAAGGCGGCGCGCTGGTGCGGGTTCTCCCCGTAGCGCAGGTCCATGACCTTCTCGTAGGAGCTGGCCCAGCGCGGCGGGAAAGCGTGGGCGGGCGGGCCTCCATACGCACGTACGCCGAACCAGCGCGAGATCGCCGCGTCGTAGCGCGCGGTGGTCGCGAACGCGACCGCAGCGAGCCGCTCGCGCGTGGACATGGACAAGCGGCCGCCGGACTCGCGCAGCTCGTCCAGCACCGCCTCGTAGTCGGCGGGGTCCACCAGTACAGCCGCGAAGGCGTGGTTCTTGGCGGCGGCCCTGATCATCGTGGGGCCGCCGATGTCGATGTTCTCCACGACCTCCTCGGCGGGCGCACCGCGGGCGACCGTTTGCTCGAAGGGATAGAGGTTCACGCACACCAGGTCCACCGGCTCGATCGAGTGCTCGGCGGCGGCCTGCAGGTGGGCCTCGTCGTCGCGCACGGCTAGGAGGCCGGCGTAGAGGCGCGGATGGAGAGTCTTCACACGCCCGTCCATCATCTCGGGAAAGCCAGTGAACTGCTCGATCGCGCGAACCGGCAAACCGGCGTCGGCGAGCGCCTTGGCCGTACCGCCGGTGGAGACGATCTCGACGTCCTGCTCGACCAGGCCACGGGCAAAGTCGACGATGCCGGTCTTCTCAGACACCGAGAGCAGTGCCCTGCGCACCCGCACCTGACCGGGCTCGGCGCGCTCGATTCCTGTGTGTGGCTGCTCAGCGCTCATTCGCCGCGCAGACTATCTGGCGGGGTTCTCGGAGTCGACTGAAGCGCCTTATGCTCGCATTGCCTCATGGCCCAAGCGCACCTATCGGGATGACGGCGATGCCGTCCTTGCGACGGTATCCGTAGCCGGGTCGCGACGATCACGCGGTGCGTCTCGTCCACGCGGCCGACATCGACACGAGCGACCTCCTCCAGGTAGTGCGCACAGCGAGCTGACCGTCGCGGACATCGCGCCCGCGCAGACCGGGCCATCCACCGATGGCAATCTCATCGACGAGATCCGCGAGCGTTAGGCCCGGGTCGGCGCTTGGGCTGACATTGCCCTCTAGTAGATCTGCCAGCGAGATGGTGCCGGTGCTTTGACCTGTCTCGAACATGCTCATCGGACGCATCCGCAGGCGCGTTATGCGCCCGGCACCCGTGTGTCGGGTGACGTCGTCAGCTGGGACCGCCGAGCCGGTCAAGACGAACTGTCCCGGCCCGGAGCGGTCGTCGATCGTGCGCCGAACGTGGTTCCAGATCGCTGGCTCGATCTGCCACTCGTCGAGCAGTCGGGGGCTCGGGCCGTCCAGGACGAGCGACGTTGGCAAAGGTGACACGCCTGCGAATTGCTGAAAGCATCAGTACATCCCCTCCTGGAAGCGATCCACACGAATGAGCGACCCGCGGGACCGCGGGCATGCCGGTTTCAGGTACGCAAAGCCGTACCAGAAGCGCAATCCGTACCAGAAGGGCAATCAATACTTGCGTTCATCCGCCGCACAGACGATTCGGCGCGGATTCTCAGGGTCCACGCCGAGCGCCCCACGCGCAAACAGCCTCACAGCCTCGGGCAACAGCGAATGCTCTACCGGCCGCAGCGCCGCCAGCACCTCGCCCGGCTTGCGCGCATCGGGCAACTCGATCGCCTGCTGCAGGATCACCGCCCCACTGTCCACCCCCGCGTCGACGAAGTGGACCGTAACCCCGAACACCTTTACCCCATAGGCCAAGGCCTGCTCGATCGCGCGCAGGCCGGGGAAGGCCGGCAGGAGCGAGGGATGCACATTGATGACGGCACCGGGAAAGCGCTCGAGGAAGGCGAATGTGAGCAGCTCCATGTACCCCGCGAGCACGACCAAGCGCACGCCCCGCTCGACCAGCCAAGCGGCCATAGCCCCATCGCGCGCCTCGCGATCGGCGTGGGCGGAGCGCTCGAACACTGCGGTGGGCACGCCAAGTGCCGCAGCGCGCTCCAAGGCCAAGGCCCCGGGCACCGATGATGCGACCGCGACGACCTCTGCCTCGTGGCCATGGACGGTGTCGAGCAAGGCCTGCAGGTTGGTGCCCGTGCCCGATACGAGCACGGCGATGGGCAGGGGGGCGGTCATTCCGGTCATGGCTTTGACATCGCACCCACTTGCGCCTGCGCGGTGGTCATCGCGTCGACTCGCGATCGACCGGGTAGATGCGCCGTAGGAACTCGTCGAACAGCGGGACCGTAAAGGCGGTGTCGCCGTGTGCGGGGCTGAACACCATCCCCTTTTGGATCAGGGCGGAGCGTCGAGGCGCCACGCTCTCGACCTTCACTCCGAGACGCGCAGCGACATCACCGGACCGGTGTGGCCCCTCGCCGAGTGCCGCCATCGCGGCTAGATAGCGCTTCTCCGCCGGCGTCAATCGGTCCATGCGAACGAGGAAGAAGTTCTCGTCAAGCTGGCGCTGCACATCGGGCGCCGCCAACCGTACGTCCTCGAGCGTGATCGGCGACTTCGGAGCGACATTCCACACGTGATAGCCCCACTCTTGCAGGAAGTAGGGATAGCCGTGGGTGCAGTCGAGCAGCTCATCCAGCGCCCCCGCGCTGAAACCGACACCCTGAGCCTGGACGGGCAGCTCGAGAGCGGCTTGGGCGTCCGTCCGAGCGAGCGGCCCGATGTGCGGGAAGTCGAACAGCCTCTCAGCGTACGACTTGGCGCTACCGGCGAGACCCGGTAGCTGTGGCAGCCCAGCGCCCACCAGGATCACGGGCAAGCTGAGCTGCACAGTCCGATGGATAGCGCTGATCAGTGCCGCGAGCTCTTCGGCTGTGAGGTACTGGACCTCGTCGATCGCAAGCAGCAGGCCTGTTTCACGATCCTTGACGGCCTCCCCCACGGCCATCAGGAGATCTGTGGTGTCCTCCGAGAGCACGCCGGAGTCGGCGCTGCCGACGACGGGATCCACGCTGAGCGAGATCGACATGCCGTCTGGAAGGGTGTATGTGAACGACTTCAAGATCCCCATCGCTCGCTTGACGGCTTGGGACACAGATCCTTGATCGAGCCCCACGAGGATGGAGCGCAGTCGCGTGGCGAGCAGGCGCTTGAACTCGCCGGTATCCGGCGCCTCGAGGAAGCCGGTCTGCAACCCCGCCTCACGCGCCAGTTGTTCGAAGCGATTCAACAGGACGGTCTTTCCGACGCCTCGGAGGCCAATCGGCATGACGCTCTTACCGGGACGACCGCTCAGTGTGCGGTGGAGGGCGACGCTGTATTTCTCTATCAGCTCATCGCGGCCGATCAGGGCCGGAGGAGGCGTTCCGGCGCCGGGACGAAACGGGTTCTTGAAAGGATCCATCCCAACGGAGTTTACCGCATCTTACTGATCTTACCGTGGATGATGGTAAGATCGGTTGAACTCCCGGGCGAGCCGAGCCTGAGCAAGCCGTTATGCCCCCGCGACCTCCAACGCGTACTTCCCCTGGGCCCCCTCCGAGCCCTTGACCGGATACTCGCCCGTGAAGCAGGCATCGCAGTGCGTTGCCCGCGTGGCCCCGACCGCCTCGTAGACCCCGTCCAAGGACAGGTAGGCCAGCGAGTCGCAGCCGAGCTCGGCGGCGATCTCCTCGACGGAGCGCTCGTGGGCGATCATCTCCTCGCGCGTGGACATGTCGATCCCGTAGTGGCAGGGATGCTTGATCGGGGGCGCGGAGATCCTCATGTGCACCTCGATGGCGCCCGCGTCCCTGAGCATCTGGACGATCTGGCGCGTGGTGTTACCGCGCACGATGGAGTCGTCCACCACTACCAGGCGCTTGCCGCCGACGATCTCGGGCAGGGGGTTGAACTTGAGGCGGAGGCCGTGCTTGCGCAGCTCCTGGCCGGGCTGGATGAAGGTGCGGGCCACGTAGCGGTTCTTGACGAAGCCGTCGTCCTGGGGCAGGCCGCTCGCCCGCGCGTAGCCGCGGGCGGCGGCGTTGCCGGAGTCGGGCACGGGGATCACGAGGTCGGCGTCGGCCGGGGACTCGCGCGCGAGAATCTCGCCCATGCGACCGCGCGCCACCTGGAGGGCCTGGCCGTTCATGCGCGAATCCGGTCGCGCGAAGTAGATGTACTCGAACACGCAGAACGACTTGCGCGCATCGGGCATCACGCGCCTGCTCTCCAAGCCATTGGCGCCGAGCGTGACGACCTCGCCGGGCTCGACGTCGCGGACGAGTGTGGCGCCGATGATGTCGAAGGCACACGACTCGCTCGCCACGCAATAGCGCGGTGGCTCTCCTTCGAGACCGTCCAGTACGCCGATTGCGAGCGGGCGCAGGCCGTGGGGGTCGCGGAAGGCGACGACGCGGTCCTTGGTCATGACGACGATCGAGAAGGCCCCGTTCAGGCGCGGCAGGACGTCGGCGATCGCGTCCTCGATTTGATCGGCGGGGTGGGTGGCGATCAAGGCCGCCACGATCTCCGAGTCAGACGTCGAGCTGAAGGTGACGCCGCGCTCGGACAGCTCATCGTGCAGCTCGACGGCGTTGATGAGGTTGCCGTTGTGGGCCAAGGCGACCTCGCGGCTGGAGCCGTTGGTGCCCTCCGAGCGCTGCACTGGCTGGGAGTTCTCCCAGGCGTTGGAGCCAGTCGTGGAGTAGCGCACATGCCCGATCGCGAGCTCCCCCCGGAGCGTACTCAGGTCGTTCTCGCTGAAGACCTGGCTCACGAGTCCCAGCTCGCGGCGAGTCATGATGTTGCCGCCCCGGTCGGCCGCGGCGATCCCGGCCGACTCCTGTCCCCGGTGCTGCAAGGCATACAAGGCGAAGTAGGACAGCCGCGAGACCTCGTGGCCGGGCGCGTATATGCCAAACACACCGCACTCGTCGCGCGGTCCGTCGCGATCCTCTAGACGACGGCCAGCCGCCCTTCCACCAGGCATTGCTTGGTTCACGGTAGCAGCGCTCAAGCGAACAGCTCCGCGAGGGCTCCATGCGCGTCCGCCAGCTCGGCGAGCGTCAGCTCGAGCGTCTCGCCCTCGCGCTCGCCTGTGTGCGCTCGCGCAGCGCACTCGATTCGCAGTGCATCGCCGCCCACGCTGCCCACGATCCGCACCGGCGTCAAGGCCCCGAGCGCACCCAGCTCAGGGTCGCCACCGCTCACGAGAAAGCCGCCCGAGCCCTCGGCGAAGAGCGTGGCCGCGGTCGAGGGCGAGATTCCGCTCCCGATACGCCCCCGTCCCGTCGCCTCGGCTCCCTCAGCCCCCACAAGAAACGCCTCGACCCGCACGCGCGCACCGACTTTGCCACCCAGGCAGCACTCCGCCAGCGCGACCGCGAAGCCACCCTCGGCGATGTCGTGGGCGCTCGAGACCATGCCGGCACGCACCGCGTCGCGCACGGCCGCCTGGGCTGCCATGACCGCCGCGATGTCCACGGGGGGCAGGCCGTCGGGCAGCTCCCAGCCCCACAGCTTGGCGAGCTCGCTCGCCTCGAGCGATGGCACGAACGGTCCCACGAGCGCGATCGCGTCGCCGGCGCGCGCGAACCCGAGCCGGCCGGCGCGACGCGCGTCGGGGACGGCGCCGACCATGCCGATCACCGGCGTGGGATAGATCGGCCCGGCGGAGGCACCCTCGTTATAGAGCGACACGTTGCCGCCCACGATTGGCGCCTCCAAAGCGCGACAGGCGTCGCCGAGCCCGCGCACCGCCTCGGTCAGCTGCCATGCGATGTGCGGCTTCTCGGGGTTGCCGAAATTGAGGTTGTTGGTCGTGCCGAGCGGCCTGGCGCCTACGCAGGCGAGGTTCGAGGCGCACTCCAAGACCGCCGCGACCGTACCCGTGTAAGGGTCGGCCGCGACGCGCCTGCCGTTGCAGTCGATCGAGACCCCGATTGCCGGGACGGGCGCGTCCGGGCCAGGAGAGCCCCCCTCGCGCGACCGGGAGCTGGGATCGCCCGGCGCGGAGCCCTGCACCGCGGCCTCGCCGAGCGGGCGAATCGCAAGCACGGCCGCGTCCGCCTGCCCGGGGCGCCTGACCGTGCGCGACTGGACGACCGCGTCGTACTGCTCGAACAAGGGCCTGCGCGAGGCGACATTCGGCGAGGACAGCAGCGCGCGCAGGATCTCGCTGGGGCTTGTGTTTAGGGGGAGGGGCGCCTGCGGCGCCGGGTAGGGCGTGCGTACCGGCTTAACGGGCTCCAGGTCATAGAGTGGACAATCATCCACGAGCGCCCTCACAGGCATGTCCCCGACCAGCTGGCCTGCGTCTAGCACGCGCATACGGCCGGAATCGGTTACGGAGCCGATCACGGCGCCGCCGACCTCCCACTTCTCGCAAAGCCCCAAGACGGCCAGGACGTTGGCGGGTTCGACCACGCACAGCATGCGCTCCTGGGACTCGGAGACCATGATCTCGAACGGCTCCATGTCCTCCTCGCGCAGGGGCACCTTGGCCACGTCGATGTCGATCCCGACCTCACCCTTGGAGGCCATCTCTGAGGCCGAGGAGGTCAAGCCGGCCGCGCCGAGGTCCTGGAGGGAGACGAGCAGCCCCCGGTCGAGCAGCTCCAAGGAGCACTCCATCAGCTTCTTCTCCTCGAACGGGTCGCCCACCTGGACGGTCGGGCGCTTGTCGTCGCCCTCGCCAAGCTCGGCTGAGGCCAAGACCGAGGCTCCGCCGATGCCGTCCCTGCCGGTGGAGGCGCCGAACAGGACCACGGCGTTGCCGGTCCCCACAGCCGCGCTCGTGACAAGCCGCTCGCGCTCGGCGATCCCAAGCGCCATCGCGTTGACGAGGCAGTTCTGCTCGTAGGGACCCTCGAAGTAGACCTCGCCGCCGACCGTGGGCACGCCGATCGAGTTGCCGTAGTGGCCGATGCCGGCGACGGCCCTGTCGAGCAGATAGCGCGCGCGCTGGCCGATCGGCGATCCCGCCGTGTGCCCCGAATGGGGTATCGATCGCGGATCGGCCTCTCCCCCGGGCATGGGAGGCGATCCGTCGGCGGGTGTCGGCTCGCCGAAGCGCAAGGAGTCGAGCACGGCGATCGGCCGCGCCCCGATCGCGAAGATGTCGCGCAGGATCCCACCGACGCCGGTGGCGGCGCCTTGGAAGGGCTCGACGGCGCTTGGGTGGTTGTGGGACTCGACCTTGAACGCGCACACGAGCCCTTCGCCGATGTCCACCGCGCCGGCGTTCTCGCCCGGACCCATCACCACGCTGGGGCCTTCCGTGGGCAAGGTGCGCAACAGCTTCTTGGAATGCTTGTAGGCGCAGTGCTCACTCCACAGCAGGGAGTACATCGCAAGCTCTACCTGGTTTGGCTCGCGCCCCTGCTTCTCGCAGATCAAGTCGTACTCGTCGCGGGTCAGGCCGAGCGCCAGGGCATCCTCGACTGTGGGCAAGGTCGCGGCCTCAGACATGCTCCGGCCTTTCTCCGAACGGAGGGGATTCGCCGGCGGGGGGCAGCTGGGGTGTTTGGTCTTCGTTTTTGGGTGCCCTGCACGCCCGCGCGTACGCGCGCGTAGGGCATGCCTTTGGCGCGACCTCACACACGGGCACTCTCCACCGCCAGGCGCATCGAGGCGAAGATGCACAGCCCGTCGGTCGAGCCGCTCAGCTCGTCGACCGCGTGCTCGGGATGGGGCATCAGGCCGAACACGTTGCCCCGCTCGTTGCGCACGCCCGCGATGTCGTGTGTCGAGCCGTTGAAGTTCTCTCCGGGGGCATAGCGCAGCACGATCTGGCCGTTCTCGTCCATCGCCGCGAGCGTTGGCTCATCCGCGTGGTACCTACCCCAGGAGTGCTTGGCGGGAATGCTCAAGGTCAAATGGCCGCCTACCCTCGAGTCCCCGCCTACCCTCGAGTCCCCACCTGCCATCGCCTCCCCACCTGTAATCACGTCCCCACTTGCCGCACACGCACAGGTGAACGCTGTCTCGCTCTGGACCACCTCGAGATCGACCTGCCTGAAGGTGAAGCGCAGGTTCGCGTTCGGCAGCAAGGCTCCGGGCAGGAGATGCGCCTCGCACAGGACTTGGAAGCCATTGCAGATCCCGAGCACAAGGCCGCCATCCTCGGCGAAGGAGATCACCGACTCCATCACCGGCGAGAACCGCGCGATCGCGCCCGCCCTCAGGTAGTCGCCGTAGGAGAACCCGCCCGGCACGACGATCGCATCGGCGCCCTTGAGGTCGCGTTCCCCGTGCCACAACAGCTCCGCGTCACCGACACGCCGCGCGGCGTATAGCGCGTCCAGCTCGTCGCACGTGCCCGGGAAGCGCAGGACCCCGAACTTCATTTGCGGACACCCGAACCGGCGCATCTCTGCCTCATCGGACCTCGCCTTGACCCACCGAAGCCTCGGTCCTGTTTCCTCGATCCGCTTGGTTCGTGCACCCCCAGAGGCCTCAGGAGTCAGCGAGGACGATCTCGTAGTCCTCCACGAGCGGATTGGCCAACAACTTCTCGCACATCGACTCCAGCTGGCCCGCGTCCTGCACATCCAGCTCCACCAGGCGACCGACGTGGACGTTTGCCACACCCTCGAACCCGAGCGCCGGCAAGGCCCGCTGCACCGCCTCGCCCTGTGGGTCGAGGATGCCGGCCTTCGGGCGGATCAGGACGCGTGCCCTCACGCGCTGACGGCCTTCGGCGGGATCGGGGCCTGCAGGCTCACGTGCTGCCGGCCCTCGGGCAAATCGAGGCCCCGCCCACTCACGCGGTTCTGTCCAGCCACGCCTGGAAAGGCTCGCCGGTGATCAGCTCGTAGGCTTCGATGTAGCGTGCGCGAGTTCCCGCCACGACGTCCTCGGGGATGGCCGGCGCAGGTGGCTTCTTGTCCCAGCCGCTGCCTGCCGCCCAGTCACGGACGTACTGCTTGTCGAAGCTTGGCTGCCCTTGGCCCACCTCATAGCCCTCGACGGGCCAGTAGCGCGAGGAGTCGGGTGTGAGGACCTCATCGCCCACGACCAGTTCGCCATCCTCGTCAAGGCCAAGCTCGAACTTGGTGTCGGCCAGGATGACGCCGCGCTCGCGCGCGTGGGCGGCCGCGTGGGAGTACAGGTCGATCGAGATGTCCCTGACCTTTTCCATCAGGCCCCGGTCGCCCACCAGCTCTGCAGCGCGCTCGAAATCGATCGCCTCGTCGTGGCCGACCTCGGCCTTCGTGCTTGGCGTGAAGATCGGCTGGGGCAACTGCTCTGACTCGCGCAGCCCCCCAGGTAGCTCGATCCCCGAGACGGAGCCGCTCGCCTGGTAATCCTTCCAGCCCGAGCCCGTGATGTAGCCGCGCACGACGCACTCCACCGGCAGCATCTTCAGCTTGCGCACGACCAGGGCGCGGCCCTTCGCCTCGGCGGGGACGCCCTCGGTGGCGGAGATCATGTGGTTGGCGACGATCCCCTTCGTCTGCTCGAACCAGAACACCGAAAGCCCTGTCAGGACCTTGCCCTTGTCGGGAATCGGCGTGGGATGGACCGCGTCGTAGGTGGAGATCCTGTCGCTCGCGACCATCAGGAGGCGGTCGGGGTGGGCGGGACTCAATTCATACAGCTCGCGCACCTTGCCGCTTGCGATCAGGGGCAGGTCGGCGAGGGCGGCGGTCACTTTTCGCGATGCTACCAATGCGGGCGGCCGGCGCACCTTACGACCGTGGGAGACCGTCATCGCATGACTGTCCGCGACCGTCATCGCGTGGCTGTCCGCGACCGACGGAGAGCTGCCATCGGCAACGTCAGGCGGCGATTATCTGTGAGGCCAAGATCGCCGCGTTGCGGGCGTTGTCGAGGCCCACACAAGCCACCGGCACTCCCGGCGGCATCTGCACGATCGAGAGGATCGCGTCGAGGCCACCGGCGGCTGTGAGGCGCCCCGAGAGCGGGACGCCGATCACGGGCAGGTCGGTATGCGCCGCCACGGCTCCCGGGAGCGCCGCCGAGATACCCGCTCCCGCGATCACCACGCGCAGGCCGCGCGACTTGGCGGCCTTGGCGTACTCGGCGACGGTGTCGGCTTCCCGATGAGCTGACATCACCTTCACCTCGTGCGAGATATTGCGCTCGCGCAGCTCCTTGGCGGCCTTCTCCATCGCCTCCATGTCGCTCTCCGAGCCCATCACGATCCCCACGAGGGGCCCATCCACGTCGAACTCCTCGAACTGGGCTTGTACCTCGGCTTCGGCGAGATCGGCTCGTATCGGTGTGGGGGCGTCGCTCATCGGATGGTCCGGGGTTCGGCGTGTGCGGCGATGTCCCGCCGCAACTGCATCCCCTCGAATGAGATCTTCTGTGCGGCAGCATACGCCCCGGCTCGGGCTGACTCCGCGCTCGGGCCCAGCGCAGTGATGCCGAGCACGCGCCCACCCGCGGTGACGAGCGCCCCTTCGCCCGCGGCGGAGCCGTCGCGAGCCGTGCCCGCGTGCGTCACCTCGATGCCGGGCGGCACTTCGTCGAGCCCGCGAATCTCATCGCCCGAGGAAGACGAGGCGGGGTAGCCGGCTGAGGCCAAAACCAGCGTCACGGCCCAGTCCTCGCTCCAGACGAGCTCAAAGCCCTCCAGCCCACCTGGACGGGTGGCGGCGCACAGGAGCTCGACCAGGTCCGAGCGCAGGCGCGGGAGCACCGCCTGAGTCTCGGGGTCGCCGAAGCGCACGTTGAACTCGAGCACGCGCGGCCCAGCCGCGGTCAGCATCAGGCCCGCGTATAGCACCCCATGGAAGGGCGTGCCGCGCTCGCGCATGAGATCCACCACCGGCTGGTGCACGGCGGCGGCAAGCTCGCGCACCCGCGTGGCGTCGAACCCGGCCACCGGCGAGTAGGAGCCCATTCCTCCTGTGTTCGGCCCCGAGTCCCCGTCGAAGATGCGCTTGAAGTCACGGGCGGGCGCCATTGGCACGGCCCTCACCCCGTCGCACAGGGCCAGCAACGACAGCTCTTCGCCGTTGAGCAGCTCCTCGACGATCGCACAGGCGCCGCCCGACCCGAAGCGGTTCTCGACGAAGATCTCGCTGAGCGCCGCTTGCGCCTGCTCGGCATCCTCGGCGACAGTGACGCCCTTGCCGGCGGCGAGGCCGTCGGCCTTGACGACCACACCGGGCCTCGCCAGCTCGCTCACAGCGGCGAGCCCCTCCTGCAGGGACTCGACCTCTCGCCAGCGCGCGGTGGGCACTCCTGCCTCTTCCATCGCACGCTTCGCAAATGCCTTCGACCCCTCCAGCTCGGCTGCCGCGGCACTGGGGCCGAAGGCGGCGTGACCGCGCTCGGCGAGCGCGTCCACGAGCCCAGCCACAAGCGGCGCCTCGGGGCCCACCACGGTCAGCTCCACTCCTTCGCGCTCCACTGCCGCCACGAGTCCCTTGACGTTGTCGACGGCGATGTCCAGCACCCGCGCGTCCTGGGCGATCCCGGCGTTGGCGGGCGCACACAAAAGCTCTGGTTCCAGCGGAGACCGCGCAAGCGCGCGCACAAGCGCATGCTCGCGGCCACCGGCTCCGACGACGAGGATCTTCACACCACTACCGAGGCCCTGCGCATCCTTGCCGATGCGGGTCCGAGCTGGAGGGAAAGGAGGTGACTCACAGCACGAAGGAAGCGGCTCGCAGGAACGAACGGGTCCTTCACAAGGATGCGATGAACTCGTCCACGGGGATCGCCGCGAGCGTCTCATAGCGGCCCGTCCCGCGCGAGCCGAGCTCCAGCGACACGCGTGCCATCGTCTTCTCGTCGGGGGCCTCTACGACCGAGATGAAGTCGACATTGCCGAGCGTGGCCCACTGTGCCTTGACGGTGGCGCCGAGCTGCTCGACCTCCTTGTTCACCTCACGGATGCGCTCCGGATTGTTCTTGACCGTCTGCACGCCCTCCGGCGTCAACGTCGAGAGCATGATGTAAGTGGGCATAGCTCCTCCGTCTGTCGCGAGTTGGTTCGCGCCGAGAGCGCGCTCCCACCGTTTGTACATGATCGGCGGGCGGCAGGGATAATCAAGCAATGATCCCTCGCTACACACCCCCCGAGCTGGGCGCACTGTGGACCGATGAGGCGCGCATGGAGACCTGGCGGCGCGTCGAGGTGGCGGCCTGCGAAGAACTGCCTTCGCTGCTCGGCGCAGGCGAGGGCCCAACGCCCGCCGAGCTGGAGGCGATCCGCGCGGCCACCTTCACGGTGGCGGCCGTCGAGGAGCGCGAGCGCGTCACCGATCACGACGTGGCGGCCTTCGTCGACGTGCTCTCAGCAAGCGCAGGCGAGGCCGGTCGCTGGATCCACTTCGGCTTGACTTCCTCGGACGTGCTCGACACGGCGCTTGCCCTGCAATTGCACACGGCCGGTGAGGTGATCGTTCCCGGTGCGCAGGCGCTCGTGCAGGCGCTCGCAAACCTTGCGCGCGAACATGTGGACACGCTGTCCGTGGGCCGCACGCACGGAGTACACGCCGAGCCGACGACCTTTGGGGTGAAGCTCGCCGGCTTTGCCTTCGAGGCGCATCGCAACGCACTGCGCCTGCGAAGGGCCTTTGAGCAGGTCGCAGTCGGTGCGATCTCTGGCGCGGTGGGCACCTATGCGGCGACGAGCCCCCAGTTCGAGCGGGGCGTGCTCGATCGACTCGGCCTCGCGCGCGAGGACGTCTCCACGCAAGTGGTGGCGCGCGACCGCCACGCCGAGCTGCTGCTGGCAATTGCACTCGCGGGCGCTGGCCTCGAGCGACTGGCGACCGAGATCCGCCATCTGCAGCGCACCGAGGTGCGCGAGGTGCGCGAGCCCTTCAGGGCCGGCCAGAAGGGCAGCTCGGCGATGCCCCACAAGCGAAACCCGATCAAGAGCGAGCAGCTCTCCGGCCTGGCACGGGTCCTGCGTGGCAACGCCCAGGCGGCACTCGAGAACGTGGCCCTGTGGCACGAGCGCGACATCTCCCACTCCTCGGTCGAGCGCGTGATCCTGCCCGACTCGACGATCCTGATCGACCACATGCAACAGAGCGCCACCAAGCTCGTGCAAGGACTCGTGGTGGACGAGCCTCGCATGCGCGCCAACCTGGAGCTGACCCACGGTGCGCTCTTCTCCCAGCGCGTGCTGCTCGCCCTGGTTGAGGGGGACCCAGAGCGCGGCCGCGCACCGATGAGCCGCGACGACGCCTACCGGATCGCCCAAGAGCTGGCGCAGCGCGCGTGGGACCAGGGGACCCCCCTGCGCGAGCTGTTGGCCAAGGACGAGCGCACGGACGGGCTGGATCTCGACGCGATCTTCGACTACGGACACTACACGCGCTACGCACACGAGATCGTAGGACGCTTGGACGAGATCGCCTGATTGGCGACACGAGGCAGGCTCCACGAGGCCGCCAAACGAACGGACGAACGACCCATTGCAGTCGTCCGCGAGCACCCATACTGTGCCCGCCATGCTCAAATCAAGACTCACCTACGCCAACGTTGCAGCCAGCTTGCGCTCGTCTTCTCGATGACGGGCGGAGCGCTCGCGGCCAATCACTACCTCATCACGTCAACCAAACAGATCAGTCCGAAGGTCATCAAAGCGCTGAAGGGCAAGGCTGGGAGCCAGGGTCTGCCAGGCAAAGATGGGTCTGCCGGTCCTGCCGGCAAAGAAGGTCTGGCGGGCAAGGAAGGCAAGGAAGGCAAAGAAGGCAAAGAAGGCAAAGAAGGTGCACCGGGCAAAAACGGTACAAACGGTGCAACGAACGTGGTAGTGCGCTTTGCCGAAGCGACCACTGGGAACAACAACAACGGTTCGGCCCAGGCCAACTGCAATCCGGGCGAGCGAGCAACCGGCGGTGGCGTGGAATTGAATGTGGGAAACTCGGCCAATGTGGATTATTTCCAGCCAGGAGGCCGCCCTGTCCCGAACACGGGGGGCGCCACCCCAATCGGCTGGTTCGCCTCTTGGTACAACGAATCCGGGTCCACCGACACGTTCCGCGTTTACGCGGTCTGCGCCTCGCCGTAGGGCATCGGTAAAGATCATCCGCTCGGCACCTGCGAACGTCATGGCCCGCAGGCGTTCGTAGGTGCCGGAGCTCTGTTGTCGGTCGCTGATGCCTGCGCTGCGGCCCGCGTAGCGTCAGCGCTCAGGCCGCGGACGCCGTGACCACAGGCGCGCTCTCAAGCACGATCTGTCCTTCTACAGCGTCCGCCACGACTGCCTCTTCGGCGCGGAACCGGCCCTCCAACAAAGCAAGCGCGAGCTTGTCGACCAGCTGCTTTTGGATCACGCGCCGCAATGGTCGCGCGCCGTAGGTGGGGTCATAGCCCATGTTGCCGAGCAGCTCTCGCGCGACAGGCGTGATCTCCAGTTGCACGCCGCGTCCTGAGACACGCTCGATGACGCTGCGCAGTTGAAGGTCGACGATCTCCGATATCTGCTCACGCGAAAGGGCCGCGAAGCGCACAATGTCATCGAGCCGGTTGATGAACTCTGGCTTGAAGTGGGTGGTGAGCTCAGCGCGCAGGTCGTCCCCGGTGGATGACGAGGGCCCAACCACCCTAATGTTGGAGGTCATGATGAGCACCGTGTTCTTGAAGTCCACGGTGCGGCCCTGCCCATCGGTGAGACGCCCATCGTCCATCACCTGCAACAGGGTGTTGAACACGTCGGGGTGGGCCTTCTCGATCTCGTCCAGCAGTACCACCGAGTAGGGCCGGCGGCGCACCGCCTCGGTCAGCTGGCCGCCCTCTTCATAGCCCACGTAGCCGGGGGGCGCCCCGACCAAGCGCGAGACGGAGTGCTTCTCCATGTACTCGCTCATGTCGATTCTCACCATCGCGTCTTGGGAGTCGAACATGAACTCCGCGAGCGCTCGTGCGAGCTCGGTCTTGCCCACGCCGGTGGGGCCGAGGAACAGGAATGTGCCGATCGGGCGGTTGGGATCCTGCAGTCCAGCGCGCGAGCGGCGCAATGCCGTCGCGACCGCCTCCACCGCATCGTCCTGGCCGACGACGCGTTCGTGCAGGCGCTCCTCCATGTGGATCAGCTTCTCCACCTCTCCCTCCATCAGCCGTGAGACGGGGATGCCGGTCCAGCGCGCGACCACCTCGGCCACGTCCTCGGCGTCGACCTCCTCCTTCAGGAATTGAGGCCCACCCGCCCCGCCGCCACCGCCCCCCGCCGTAGCCTCGCTTTCGCCTCGCTCCCGCTCGGCTGCTTCATGTTCAGCCAGCTGCTTCTCCAGCTCGGGGATCTCGCCGTAGCGCAGCTCGGCGGCGCGCTGCAAGTTGGCTTCACGCTCGGCGCGCTCCGCCTCGACGCGGGCATGCTCCAGACGTTCCTTGGTCTCGCGTACACCCTGGATCGCCTGCTTCTCGCGCTCCCACTGCGCACGCATCTCATCCGAGCGGCTGCGCAACTCCGCCAGCTCGGCCTCGATCGCGGCGCGGCGCTGCTTGGATGGCTCGTCCTTCTCCTTGCGCAGCGAGGTGAGCTCGATCTCCAGCTGCATCACGCGCCGATCCACCTCGTCTATCTCGGTCGGCACGGAGTCGATCTCGATGCGGATCTTCGAGGCGGCCTCGTCGATCAGGTCGATCGCCTTGTCCGGCAGGAAGCGGTCGGCGATGTAGCGGTGGGAAAGCGTAGCGGCAGCGATCAGCGCGTTGTCCTGGATGCGCACGCCGTGGTGGGTCTCATAGCGCTCCTTGAGCCCCCGCAGGATCGCGATCGTGTCCTCGACGCTCGGCTCGCCCACCATCACCGGCTGGAAGCGACGCTCCAGAGCGGCGTCCTTCTCTATGTGCTTGCGGTACTCGTCGAGCGTGGTGGCGCCGACGCAGCGCAGCTCGCCACGGGCAAGCATCGGCTTGAGCAGGTTGGCGGCGTCTACGGCGCCCTGGGCCGCGCCCGCACCGACGATCGTGTGCAACTCGTCGAGGAACAGGATCACAGTGCCCTGTGCCTCGGAGACTTCCTTGAGCACTCCCTTTAGACGCTCCTCGAACTCGCCGCGATATACGGCGCCAGCGATGAGGGCGCCCATGTCCAAGGCGACCACGCGCCGTTCGCGCAAGGACTCGGGCACGTCGCCGGAGACGATGCGCTGGGCGAGCCCCTCGACGATCGCGGTCTTGCCGACGCCGGGCTCGCCGATCAGGACCGGGTTGTTCTTGGTGCGCCGCGAGAGTACTTGGATCACACGGCGAATCTCCTCGTCGCGACCGATCACGGGATCTAGCTTGCCCTGCTCGGCCAGCTCGGTGAGGTCCTTGCCAAAGCGCTCCAGCGGCTTCTGCTCCTCCTCGGGCTGGGGCGCCGTGGCGGCGCCGCCGGGGATCGGGCCCTCGGGCGTCATCGCTCACCTGCCCTCGAGGGGGATTCCATATTCAAATTTCCGAATTTGTTACACATTGTAATCATTGCTAGATGCAGTGAATCGTCATTTTCGATACCAATATCTATGCTCCACTCGACTGGGGCTGGTTGGGCAGTACCCGAAAGGGCGAGCGTGCATCCGCGGCGCGCACAAGATCTGTACGGGAGCCCTTGAACGGGACAAGCTCGGCGCGAAACGAGCGGCGCACCCGCTCGAGCTCCTCAGCTAGTTCAACCTGGGCGTGGAGAGCCTTTATTTCCAGCTCCTCGATGCGCGCATGCATGCCCTTCACTTCGGACTCCAGGTCGAGCACCCGTTGCACGCCGGCGAGGTTGAGACCGAGATCGACGGTCATCTCATGGATGCGGCGCAGCTTCTCGACGTCATCCTGGGAGTAAAGGCGCGTGCCCTTGGGTGAGCGCTTGGGCTCGACCAGGCCGCGCGACTCGTACATGCGAAGCGTCTGCGGGTGCATCGAGGCGAGCTCCGCCGCAACCGAGATCATGAATACGCCCCGGTCGGTCTCCACCTCGATTCGCGTAACGCGCTTGGCGGTCATGAGGAGGCCTCCGAGAACAGCTTGGCGCGTGGGTTGCCGTTCATCGCCTTGGACAGCTCATCCACCGCGGTGCGTTGCTCATCGGTGAGCTGCTCGGGGACGTCAATCGTGAAGCGGTAGTGGATGTCCCCACGGCTCTTGCCACCGAGCTTGGGCGGTCCCTCGCCGCGCAGGCGTTGAAGCGCGCCGTGGTGGGTGCCGGGCTTCACGCGCAAGGTCTTGGTGCCGTCGAGCGTGGGCACGCGCACCTCTGCGCCGAGCAGGACCTCGGGGACCGTGAGTGGCACCTCTACTTCGAGATTGTCTCCCTTGCGCTTGAACACGGGCGAAGGATCGACATGGGTGATCACGTAAAGGTCGCCGGCAGGGCCACCACGGGCTCCAGCCTCGCCCTTGCCGGGCACTCTGATGCGCGAGCCCTCCTTCACTCCCGCAGGGATGTTGACGCGGAATTTCTTGACGCTGCGGATCGCACCCGAGCCGCCACAGGTAGGACAAGCATCCTCGATCACGGTGCCGCTGCCGCCGCACAACGAGCAGGGCTGGGTAATCGAGAACATGCCCTGGCCCTCGCTCTCGATCCCGCGCCCTTCACAGCGCGGGCAGACCTTCGGCGTGGTGCCGGGCTTGGCACCCGTGCCGTGGCAGGTGGGGCAGATCCCGGTGGTGGGCACCGACAGCGGTACTTGCGCACCGGAGATCGACTGCTCGAAGGAGATACGCACCTCGGTCTCGAGGTCCTGCCCACGCTGGGGGCGCGAGCGTGCGCGGCGGGCGCCAGATCCACCGCCAGCACCGCCTGGACCCGCTCCGCCGCCCCCACCGAACAGGTTGGAGAGGATGTCGCCCATCGAGGAGGCATCGAAGTCGAAGTTGCCGAAGCCGCCGAAGCCGGGGCCGCCGGAGGCGCCGCCCGCAAATGGGCCGGTGCCGTTGTCGTACTGCTTGCGCTTATCGGGATCGCCGAGCACGTCGTGCGCCTGGGAGACCTCCTTGAAGCGCTCCTCGGCCTGCTTGTCGTCGGGGTTGCGGTCGGGGTGGTACTTACGCGCGAGCTTGCGGTATGCCCTCTTGATCTCGTCCGCGCTCGCCTTCTTGTCGACTCCGAGCGTCTTGTAGTAGTCGGGACGTGTTGCCATGTGGGCCTCCGGGCCTAGGCGGCCACCAGCACGCGGGCGGGCCGGATGATCGTCTCGCCCATGCGATAGCCGTCCTGGTAGACCTCTGCGACGGTGCCGCTGGCAGCTCCCTCGACGGGCTGCTGGGCCATCGCTTCCTGCTGGTTGGGGTCGAACGGCTCGCCGAGTGGGGCGAATGCCTCGATGCCGACGCGGGTGAGCGCGGCCGCGATCTCCGCGCGCACGAGCCGCACGCCCGCGAGCAATGGATCCTCGGCCTCGGCCGCCTCGATAGCGCGGTCGAGGTTGTCCAGCGCAGGCAGTAGCTCCTTGGCGAGCTTTGCCACGCCGCGATCTTGCGCTTGCGCCGCATCACGGGCGACGCGCTTGCGGTAGTTCTCGAAGTCGGCCTGGGTGCGCTGCGCGAGCGCGAGGTACTGATCGCGCTCGGCGGCGGTCTTCACCATCTCATCGAGCTCGCCCTCGATGGCCTCGCCATCGAGGTCCTCTCCGACTTCGATGTCCACGTGGGACTGGACCTCGGCGGCCGGCGAGGCCTGAGCCTCACCGCCGTCGGGTGCCGAGGATGCACCGTCCGCCGGCTGGTGAGCTTCGGGGCTGGAGGAGCTCCCCGGCACCGCGGCGCCGGGGCCTGCTTGGTGTGTGACTCGGTGTCGGTCATCGAGGTCAGCTCTTGCCCTCGTCGACAACCTCGGCGTCAACGACATCCTCCTCGGCTCCGGCGCCGTCGCCGGATGCGCCGTCGCCCGCTCCCGCTCCATCGCCGGCAGCGGCCGCGTCGGCCTGGGCCTTCTGGTACATCGCCTCGGAGACGGCGTGGAAGGCGCTCTGCAAGGCCTCGGTGCGCGCATTGATCGCGGCCGGGTCCTCAGACTCGAGCGAGTCGCGTACCTCCTTGATCGCCTCTTCGATGCGACCCTTGGAGTCGGCGTCCACCTGATCGCCGAGGTCAGTCAGCTGGCGCTCTGCCTGGTAGGCGGCGTTCTCGCCGTTGTTGCGCGCCTCGGCGAGCTCGCGCGCCTTGCGGTCCTCCTCGGCGTGGGACTCCGCGTCGGTCACCATCCGCTTGATCTCATCCTCGGAGAGGCCCGAGCCGGCCTTGATCTCGATCTTCTGCTCCTTGCCGGTGCCGAGGTCCTTGGCGGACACATTGAGGATGCCGTTGGCGTCGATGTCGAAGGCCACTTCGATCTGCGGGATACCTCTCGGCGCCGGCGGGATGCCGGTGAGCTGGAACTTGCCCAAGGACTTGTTGTACTGGGCCATCTCGCGCTCGCCCTGCAGCACGTGGATCTCAACCGAGGGCTGGTTGTCCTCGGCGGTCGAGAACACCTCCCCCTTGCGCGTGGGGATCGTGGTGTTGCGCTCGATCAGCTTGGTCATCACACCGCCCTTGGTCTCGATCCCGAGCGTGAGCGGGGTGACGTCCAGCAGGAGCACGTCCTTGACGTCGCCGGCCAGCACCCCCGCCTGGATCGCGGCGCCTACGGCCACGACCTCGTCGGGGTTGACGCCTCGGTGGGGATCCTTGCCGGTCAGCTCCTTGACCTTCTCTTGCACGGCGGGCATGCGTGTCATACCGCCGACGAGCACGATGTGGTCGATCTCCTTGACGCCCTTCTCCTTGGCGTCGTCGATCGCCTGGCGAACCGGCGCCACCACGCGGTCGAGCAAGGCCGAGGTCAGCTCGGCTAGCTTGGCCCGCGTCAGGCGGGTGTCCAGGTGCTTGGGGCCCGAGGAGTCGGCCGTTATGAACGGCAGGTTGATCTGTGTCTCCTGCGTAGTGGACAGCTCGATCTTGGCCTTCTCGGCGGCCTCATAGAGGCGCTGGAGGGCCATCGGGTCGGCCGAGAGGTCGATGCCCTGGTCGCGCTTGAAGTCCGCCACTAGCCAGTCCACGATCGCCTTGTCGAAGTTATCGCCGCCGAGATGGTTGTCGCCGGCGGTCGACTTGACCTCGAATACGCCGTCGCCGATCTCGAGCACGGACACGTCGAAGGTGCCGCCGCCGAGGTCGAACACGAGGATCGTCTGGTCTGACTCCTTGTCGAGGCCGTAGGCAAGCGAGGCCGCAGTGGGCTCGTTGATGATGCGCTTGACCTCGAGATTGGCGATCTTGCCGGCGTCCTTGGTGGCCTGGCGCTGGTCGTCGTTGAAGTAGGCGGGGACCGTGATCACGGCCGAGTCGACCGTTTCGCCCAAGTACGCTTCGGCGTCGGTCTTGAGCTTCTGCAGGATCATCGCGGAGATCTCTGGCGGCGAGTACTGCTCGCCGGCGGCCTCCACGCGCGCGTCGCCGTTGGGGCCGGAGACGACCTTGTAGGGGACGATCGACTCCTCCTCGCGGACCTCGGCCTCCTTGCGGCCCATGAAGCGCTTGATCGAGAAGATCGTGTTCTGCGGGTTGGTGACGGCCTGGCGCTTGGCGACCGTGCCGACGAGGCGCTCGCCGGAGGCGGTGAAGGCGACTACGGAGGGGGTGGTGCGGCCGCCCTCGGCGTTCTCGATGACGGTGGGCTCGCCACCCTCGAGCACGGCCATGCACGAGTTGGTTGTGCCCAGGTCGATGCCTATGGTCTTGCCCATGAGCTGATGCTCCTTCAGTTGCGGATCAAATCTAAGTGGGAGGGTAGCAGATTATTTGATGGATATGGATAGTGGCACGTTGGCGGATGTCGGGCAAGCCGGTCGTTACCGTGCACATCCCGCCGAGGGCCGCCCCATGCGTACGTGGGCATTTGGAGCGACCGGTGAAGATCTCGGCAGACGCGTAACCGGAGCGAGGCAGTGGGTATGTAGGGGCGAGTGACCCGCCTGGAGCGCAACGTGAACATCGCCGCAGTCGTGCTCCCGTTCCTCGGCGTGCTGGCAGGCGGAGCATTGCTGTGGGACCACTTCTTGAGCCCCCTCGATCTGGCGATCATGGCCGTGATGTACATTGCGACGGCGATCGGGATCACCGTGGGCTTTCACAGGCTGCTTACCCACCGGGCCTTCCAGACACACGCCTGGGTCCGGTATACGCTCTCGGTGCTGGGTGAGATGGCCGTGCAGGGCCCGGTGATCGACTGGGTGGCCGACCATCGCAAGCACCACACGTTCACCGACGAGGAGGGCGATCCGCACAGCCCCCACACCGGCGAGGGCGCAGGTATGGGAGGGATGCTGAGGGGCCTCTGGCACGCGCACACCGGCTGGCTGTTCTCGACGCACGGGCAGGCCTCCTCGAAACGCTTTGCCCCCGACCTGCTCGAAGACAGGGGGATGCGCAGGATCAACAAGGCGTTCCCCTTGATCGCGTTCTACAGCCTGGCGATCCCGTTCCTGCTCGGGCTGGGCCTGAGCGGGGGATCGCTCGCGGCACCCCTGAGCGCGCTGCTGTGGGGCGGGCTGGTGCGGATCTTTCTCGTGCACCACATCACCTGGAGCATCAACTCGATCTGCCATTTCTTTGGAAGCCGGCGCTTCGCGCTGGACGACCACTCGACAAACGTGTTCTGGCTCGCGCTGCCGTCGCTCGGCGAGGCGTGGCACCACAACCACCACGCCTTCCCACGCTCCGCCTTCCACGGCCTGCGCTGGTGGGAGCTCGACCCGTCGGGGTGGCTGATCCTGGGGATGGCGAGGGCGGGACTTGCTTGGGACGTGGTCCGCGTCACGCCCGAGCGCGAGCGCGAGAAGCTGGCGACTGCACAGCCGCACAGCCACGCGCGCGCCGCTTGATTGGCCCGCGGGGCCATCGAACGACCCAGGCGCACACGCGCGATCGGCCCGTGCGAAGCTGCTTGACGTTGCCAGCGGAGGCGTGGGGCGCTAACTTCAACCTGTGAACATCGCAAGGCCGCAGCTTGCCCTTCCGGCGGGCCCCGTCAAGCCAAAGCTGCGCGGGGTCTCACATCAATACGCGTTCTTCGTGTCGCTGGCCTGCGGGGTAGTGCTGATCTTGGTGGCCTCCGACGGGCGAGCACGACTTGCCGCGAGCATCTACGCCGTAGCGGTATCGGCGCTGCTGGGCACCAGCGCGCTCTACCACCGCGTCACCTGGCGACCGAGCACACGGCGCTGGATGCGACGCTTGGATCACTCGATGATCTTCGTGTTGATCGCCGGGACCTACACACCGGTGGCTCTGCTTGCGCTGAAAGGCTCGCTGGCGAGCGCGATCCTAATCGTGCTGTGGGCCGGGGCGCTCGCCGGCGTGGTGTTCAAGCTGTTGTGGATCGACGCCCCCAAGTGGCTGTTGGCGGCGATCTACGTCGCGCTCGGCCTGGTGTCGGCCGCCGTCTTTGGCGAGTTGCCCGCCGCGATCGGCTGGCTCGGCGTGGCCGGGCTGGCGACGGGTGGGCTGCTCTACATGATGGGGGCGATCGTGTACGCGAGTGGGCGACCGAACCCGTGGCCGAAGGTGTTCGGCTACCACGAGGTCTTCCACGCACTCGTGATCGCGGCGGCGGCGCTGCAGTACGCGGTGATCGCGTTTGCGGTGCTGCCTCACGGTTGACGACTCGGGCACATCCGCGCCAGGGCGCACTCATTACACGCCGGATTGCGGGCATGGCAGGTGCGGCGTCCGTGGCGCAACAGGTTCACATGGAACTCGAGCTCCTCGCCCGGCGGCGTGATGGCGAGCATCTGGTCGTGGAACTCCTCGAAGGAGGCGCCGGGTCGGAACAGGCCCAAGCGCGTGCCCACACGCGAGACGTGCGTGTCGACGGGAACGTCAGGCAGGCCGTAGGAGAACAGCAACACACAAGCGGCGGTCTTGCGCCCGACACCGGGCAGATCGCACAGATAGGCGCGACTGTCGGCGAGCGGAGCGTCGCGCATCCACTCCAGCGACAGGCGACCCGCGGTCCCCGACGTGGAGCTGACCCCCGGTGAGGCATCGGCGCCTGCCGAGGAGTCCGCGATCGCCGCGAGGATCGACTGGATACGTGCCGACTTGACCTTGGAGATGCCGCCCGGGCGAATCGCCTCCTCCACCTCGGAGACGGGCGCCGCGAGCACGGCCTCATAGTCGATCGGCTCGCCGGGCTTTGCGAAACGCTCGCGCAGTCGCAAGAAGGCGACGTCACGGTTGCGGTCATTCGTGCTTTGCGAGAGCACCGTCAGGACCAGCTCGTCCAGGGGGCGCCCGTGGGGCGCCATGCGCGGGATGCCATAGAGCTGGCGCAGCCTGTCGCGGATGCGCAGTACGCGGGCGCGAGTAGGTGGCTTCCGTACGGGCACGGGCTCGCGCAAGCGCTTCTGCTGAGACAAGGAGTGGGGCACAGTCCCACCGTATCCGGGCGAGCCGACGGCCGCGCGTCGATATCCTCGCGGGGTGCCAGAGATCGCCGAGCACACCGCCGAGCTCGAAGGCTTGCCAGTCTTCTGGCGCGGTGCCCCGCCGAGCGGTCCGGCGGTCACGCCCGCGCTCTATCTGCACGGGGTCCCCACCAGCTCTGACGACTGGGTGGCGTTCCTGGAGCGCACCGGCGGTTTGGCGCCCGACCTGCCCGGCTTCGGCCGCTCGGGCAAGCCCGGCTACCTGAAGTACACGATCGGGGAGTATGCCGGCTTCGTCGAGCGCTTTCTGGACATGGTCGAGGTGGAGCGTGTGCGGATGCTCGTGCACGACTGGGGCGCGGTCGGTCTTGCCTTCGCGCAAGCGCATCCCGAGCGGGTGGAGCGGCTTGTCGTGACCAACGCGGTCCCGTTCCTGCCCGGCTACAGGTGGCATCGCACCGCCCGCATGTGGCGCACTCCCATCCTAGGAGAGCTGGCCATGGGCGCAACCTCACGCTGGGCGATGCGCCGCTCGACGGCGGGGGCAAGCGCAACCCCGGGGCCGCTCCCGGAGGAGTGGATCGACGCGGTGATGGGTCACTTCGACCAGGGCACCCAACGCGCGATCCTACGCCTGTACCGCAGCTCGCCGAGCGAGGTGCTGGCGAAGGCAGGCGAGCATTTGGGACGCCTGGACATGCCATCGCTCGTGTTGTGGGGGGTGGATGACCCCTACATACCCGAGAGCTTTGCCCGCGAGTATGCGCAGGCATTGCCCAACAGCGAACTGGTCGAGCTCCAAGGCGCCGGCCACTGGTGGTGGCTGGACCGTCCGGAGGCGATTGAGCGCGTGGCGGACTTCCTCACAGCGCCCTGAGAGCACTCCGTCCTCATTCATGTCCCCAAACCGGGGCGTGGGTCGAAAAGGAAATGACGGTGATCGAACTCGAAGCCATCCGACCTGCCCGCTTCGCTCTGCCTAATGCTAGCATTGCTAGCATGATGCAGCGTGTGATGATCCAAGCTGACAGGACGCTGCTCGAGCGAGCCCAACGGGCGGCACACGAGCGCGGTGTGAGCTTTCCGCAGTTGGTCAGAGAATCGCTCGAGCGCGAGCTTGCGCTCAGCGCGACCCAGCCGAAGCCAATCGCCTGCGCCGGAGTAATCAGCACAGGCGGCAAGGCACGCACAGGGGGCTACGAGCCCGACGCATGGCGCTGATCCTCGATACAGGGCCGCTGGTCGCGCTGCTGGACGCTACCGACCCCGACCATGGGCGCTGTGCCGAGCTGATCCGAGATAGCAATGAGCACCGGATGGTGCCCGCGTGCGTGCTCGTCGAGGTGGAGTACATGCTGCGGCCGTGGCCGAAGGCTTTCGAGGCGCTCCTGGCCGAGTTCGATGCCGGCTCGATGGAGCTGCTCGAGCTGCCCAAGCAATGGCTGCTGCGTGCCGGCGAGCTGCTCGATCGCTACCGCAACCTGTCGCTGGGCCTTGTCGACGCGAGTGTGCTGGCCGCCACAGAGATGCTCGAAGAGACCAAGCTCGCAACACTCGACCACCGCCACTTCCTCGCGGTTAAGCCGGCGCATTGCGAAGCACTGCAGTTGCTGCCCGCATGATGACGACTACTGAAATATTCCAAGCTTCGCGATGATATGATGCACGTATGAAGCGCGCAACGATCAGCCTGCCCGACGATCTCGCCCAGGACGTGGTGCGCGAGGCGCAGCGACGTCGTGTATCGCTATCTGAGGTGGCGAGAGACGCGCTGCGCGAGCATCTCGACAGGCCCGCCGGCGGCGGGCTGCCATTTGTGGGAATCGGGCGCAGTGGCCGGCACGACACGGCGCGACGAGCGGAGGAGGTACTCGCTCGCGAGTGGGGCGATGCTCGCGGTCGTTGACACGGGACCGCTTTACGCCGCACTCGATCTCGACGACGACGACCACGAAGCCTCGGCGGAGGCCCTGCGCCGCCCCGGCCTGCGACTGGTGATCCCAACGCTGGTGGTCGCGGAGGTGAGCTATCTCGCCGCTACTCGGATGGGAGCGGACGTGGAGGCAAGCTTCATCACCAGCCTGGCGGATCTCGACGTCGAAGCGCCTCAACCGCAGGAATGGACTCGTATCGCCGAGTTGATTCGACAGTACGCGGACTTCCCTCTCGGCGCCACCGACGCCTCCGTAGTGGCGCTCGCGGAGAGGCTGCAAACCCCTTGTGTGATCACGCTCGACCACCGTCACTTCCTCGCGGTTAAGCCGGCGCATTGCGAGGCACTGCAGCTGCTCCCCGAGTAGAGCGGCTCAGGCCCCCGGCGGGTCGATCGTGCGTTGGATCGCTTCCCCGCGCTCGGTCAAGGTCCAGGCATTGGGCTCGCCGTCGGCGTGGCCTTGGCCGTGGTTGGCGATCAGCCCGTGACTCGCCAGACGTCTGAGCAGCTTGGAGATCTGGCCCTGGTCGGCGACACCGGCGGCGTCGCCGATCGTGCGGTTGCTGGCACCGGGCCGGACCTCTATCTCCTTGAGCACGCGGGCGGTTCGAAACGTTATGCGGATAGGCAGATCCTTGAATGGGTCCTGGACGCGTGCCAGGGCGTGACCGTTGCGTGCGAGGGCGACCGTCGGGGGTACATGTTTCAGCTCGCGGGCCGCGGCGGCCGGCCCAAGATAAGGGTGGACGATCATGCTCATCAGCGGGTTGACCAGTGCGACAAGCGGCTCGGCGTCTGGCTCCAACAGTCGTGTGTGGATGACGGAGACGAGCCCACCGACAACGCCCTCGGCCGTCAGCGGCGGGGGGGCGCCTTTGCCCTCGGCACGACCTTCGTCGATGGCCTCAACCAGCCTCTCAAGCGCGGCCCGGCGCCATGCAAGTACTTGCGGGGCGCCCTTGAGCGTCTCGACGACGCACATGCGCGCGAGCGCCGGCTCGGCGTCGAACAGCTCCAACAGCGCAGTCAATCCGACACGCAAGCGCACGTGCCAGCCCTGTGCCCTCTGGGTGCGGCCTGCCTTTTGGGTGCGCCGGGTCTGCGCATACTCCGGAACGACCTCGGCGACAATTCGTTCTCCCGCAAGCTCGAGCGCCGCCAAGAAGCACCCTTCGCGATCCAGGAAGAGATCGTAGAACGTGCGTCGCGAGACGCCCGCTCGTCTACAAATGCGATCTACCGAAGTACCCTGCAGGCCGTGCTCGGCGAGCACTTCTGAGTAGGCCAGCAACAGCCGCCGGCGTTGCATCTCCAGGACGTGGCCACCCTCACGGGTGGACGCAGTCGAGGAATTGGCTCGTGTCTTGACGGACATGTCATTTTTCCCCGTGCGTATTCCCCTTGTGGCGCTTGCCTGCCTTGAGTGCTTTCTTCGCCTTCTTCTTGGTACACCCGGTGATACCGATCGGGGTTGACTGCTTGATCGTCACTCCGTTCTGTGCGACGAACGCTGTCGGCATCAGGAGTTTGCTCTTGCAGAGGTCGCCGTTCGCTGCCAACGCCGAGAATGGGCCTTGGGGTAGTGTGAGTTCGAAGCTGCCGACGGGGGCGTCAGGAACGGTATGGAACGTGCTACTGGTTATTCCGGCTTTGTTGATGAACGTTTCGCCGTGCAGGTCGAGGGTGACACCGTAGCCTTGTAGGACGATCACGAGTTCGGGGAACTTTGCACCACCATAGGACACGAAATACGCCGGACCCGTCAACGGAACAGGGATCAACGGTGTGATCGCGGTCGCGTGACCCACAATCGACGCTGAAGGACAACCAGCAGGGTTCGCCTGGAACTGCGCGGCCGTACACGCCTTCTGCAATGTCGTCAACCGTGATGGTAGCTGCTTGGGTAGATCGACCTTGACACTCTTAATATTCGCCTGGCTCCCAAACGCCGCTTTGGGATACGTCAACTTCACCGAAAGGCTCGCACCCTTCGCCCTGGACGTCTTTCCACTGGTGGAGACATGGAACCCGGGTTTGAAGCCCAACACGGCACAGTTGGTAACCTGAAACGGCACCGACAACGCCGATTCGGTGCCCCCAACACTGGTCATGCCGCCGGTGATGCTCATTCGATTGCAATTGGTCGGATTGAACGTGAAGCCTGCACGAGTGGTCGTAAAGTTGACGTGCTTGATCTGCAGGGGTATCCCATCCAGGATATGGGGAATCGCATAGGGACCACTGCTGTCCGTCGTGACGGTCAATGCCGATGTGATTGGGTCAACCTCGATTCTGCCCCTGACCACTACCTGCCCTAGGTCATATGGTCCTGCCTTCGCGGGCACCACGATCGACACACCGAACGGCGCTCCCTCATAGGGACCGGTGATGTACACCTTCCCGCCGGTGACGCTGAATGGGTCGCCTCCCAAACCCACGCTCACTGTCGTTTCCCCGATCAGACTTTCGGCGGAACACGTGCCGGCATCACCTTCGGCTTCACCACACAGCTTGATTCCAGTCAGCAGCCCCGAGAGTCCTGGCGGCATGTGCAATTCGATGCTCTTCAGGTCCTGCTGGCCGTCTTCGCGGGTCACCGTCATCGTGAACGGAGTCAGCCCGCCCGCCTGAATATTCGTCGTACCGGCCGTAAGAGAGGGGGCGAACGGCAGGGTGCTACCAGGGCATGAGCTGCCGTTCTGCCCGGACAGGATGTCGAATGTCGAGGACGGTGCAGCGGCTTCGTTGCCTGACCACGGTCCTATCGACGCCGTCGTCGTATAGGCACCGCACAGAGCGGGAGTCGCAAGCGGGGCGCGATCGCCACCGAAGAAGTGCAGACTCAGATCTTCAAACGGCAGCTGAGGCGTGTTGTCGAACGTCGACACCAGCTGGCCCGTGACGGGATCCAGTTTGACTTCGCCGGCGAGCTTGACCAAGGTGCCAGATACAGGGTCCTGTGCCACCAGATACAGAGCGACCAGGCTTCCAAACGGATTTGCATTCTGTTGGGCCAGGTACACCTCGCCTGTCAACGCGTTAGGCAGCAACGGCGTCTTGATTTCAACGGTGGCAACCTTGGAAGCTTCGGGACAGGCGGGGGCAACATTCTGCGAGAGCGCCACCTGCCTTTCCGAGCATGCTTCGAGTCCGTCTGCGGCGGCAGGATTCAGGGCCATGCCAACAGGCAAAACCACGGTCGTGCCCTTGACATTCGACTCGGCAAGGCCGCTCGGGCTGAGCAGCGCGTCCTGTGGCAGGTGAATCCCAACGGTCAGCCCCGTTGGGCTGCTGGCTGCCTGCCCGTCCGGCGTAACGCTGATGGACGGGTTGAACGGCAGACGGTTGCACCCGTCGAGACTCGGCTCGATCGACGAGGACAGGGGCGCCGTGAAACTACCCTCCTGTGCCCATGAATCGGCCTGCACAGTTGTCCGCAAAGGGCCTGTGCATGAGGTCGGCAATGACAGGAGGGGCGGCGGTGCGGTCTCCCCGGCTGTATTACACGGACGCGATGGTTCGAAGAACAGGCCCCAGAAACCTCCGTCGAGGCATTCCCAACCTCGCGACTGGTCGTGACTCGGATCCCCCGGCACTCCCCAGAACGTCACCTGACTACCGAGGAACGTCGAGAGCTGGGTGATGTTATCTGCGCTGACCGTCACACCGTAGTCTCCGCCCGTGCGCACCGAGGTGTCCAGGATCACGTGAGCAGGCAGCGTCTGGAAGCCGAATCTGGCTGGCTCACCGATACTTGGCTTCAGGTTGAACACCGGGGTCGTGACGGTGAGCAACCCACTGCCCCCGAACTCCGGTTCGTAGATCGTGACGGATGCGACACCTACCGCGGTATCGGCGGGACATTTGTTCACGAATTCCAGTACCGCCCTTTTTTCGGTGAACTGCGAGTCCGAGCACTGCGGGAAAGGCGTCGGATTGCCAATCAGCCCAGGCGGTAGAGCGACGTTTAGATCCTTCGGAAGCGCCGGCTGATAAGGAGCGCGGGCGGTCCGGTTCAAATCGACTGTGGTCGTCAGGCCGTAAGGATGCGAACCGGCCTGTGTGTCCAAAGACCCGCTTTCCTCGAACGCGCTCTGTTCAAAATTCGCCACGCCGTACTGAGTCGACCCTTCGCCAACGACGATCGGACGCTTGAGGGAAGCAGCCGCCGCGCCGCCGCCGGAGACCGCCACGTCGTTGAGTTCTCCCGATTGCGCATTGGCCCGCACTTCCACTTCTATCTTTATTTCAAGGCGTTCGTAGGGAGCAAGCGTTCCTTCAAACGTGCATTCCACGAGCGACCCCGAGGGCACTGTGCACTTCGTTTCTTCTCCATGCCCTTTGAAGGCATTGCCAAAGCCAGACACGGACGTCGCAGCCAAGCCCGCCGGCAGCGTGTCGCGCAGGGTGACCTTCGCAGCGGGCCCTTCGATGGGTGCGTCACCGAGATTTGAGGCACTGACGATCAGCGCCCCGGCCCCTCCCGGGTTCATGTTGGTTGGCATCGAGAGCGAGTCGAGCTGCCACCACGGTGTGGCCGCGGCCGCCCCCGCCGCGCCTACTAGGCAGACGATGACCACACAGATAGCGATCGCGCCCACGAACGCCTTTCTCACCCCACCCACAGCGATCACCCCCGGTCCTTGTTTGTCGCCCTGACAGTGCTGGGAGCCGCCTTGGGCCCGTACCGCTTTCTTGACTGTCGTTCGCAAACCCTGCGTTTGCGCTGGTGCTTCTTTCTGCAACTCCGCAACGCTCGCGCCAGCTTCTGAGCCCGCGTCAGCGACCTGTTCCTGACGATCGCCTTCGCCGGCGATATGACGAGATCGCCGGTTCCGGTAAACGTTGCGCTCGCAGGCGCACCGAAAATAGACGGCTGTGGCGAAGGTGCCGCCTTGCACGAATCGCCTGAGGTGCACGGCAGCGGCGCCACAGGCGGCGCTGTGCACGGGCTCGAGACCGAGCATTCGTGCGCGTCGTAGAGGTCAAACGAGGTGTCGTAATCCTGCGATACGAGTTTCGATTCGGTCTGGAAGAAAACGTCTCCACCGCCCTTGCTCGCATCCATGAACCCCGATTCCCCGAGCGAGCTACCCGAAGAGATCAGCGACACGCAGCCTGCGGAGCTCTGCTCGAACGCGACGTTTGCTGCGGTGCAATCGCCCACCCCTTCAGGCTCATACTCGTATACGTCCTCGGTGCCGTTCACATCCTGCGGCGCAAGCGCATCGCTGCTATCGAAGAACAGTCGTCCGTCGTCCGTCAGATAGCGAGGCTGATACAGCGATCCAAATTGTGTGACGCGATCGCCTGAGGGGAGGTCGGCGGCGACCCAGTTGTTCGCGCCATAGCCGCCTTCCGGTCCGCCAGAGGTCTGAGATCCACCGGTGCCTTCTGAGATGGCAGCGAGATTCGTCGCGGCCAGATTGCCCACCCTGACCCCGGACGGGCGACTGTTCGTGGGATCGCAGGAGACACATACCAGGCGCCTTTCCTGCGCGTCGTAGAGGTACACCTCCTGGTCGGGTTCTCCGCTGGCCGAATCACGATTGTCGTAGGCGGTCAACCGTCTCTGTGACATGAAAGCGAGGTAGCGCCCATCCGGGGAGGCCTGCGCCGTCAGATTTGCTATTTGATATTCGACTGAGTTTGTGCCACCCCAGTCATTTTCATCCCCGGCGGAAAGCGTCGCGATGAACGTAATCGAGCCGTCGTGATACTCGTACAGGTTGCAGGTAGCACTCGGCGGAGTGGGGGCTTCTATACCGCATTTGCCCTGCGTCGCACCTCGTTCGGCACCATCGCCAAGAACGCCGTCCGCAACGAAATAGACATACGATCCGTTTTCGCTGACGCCGGAGAGCTGGAGCTGCACGTCGGCCGGATGACCTGGGCGTTCAGGCGTGAGATCCGTCAGCTTGCAGCTCAGTGTACTTGCTATTTCTACGATTTCGCACTCATACAGGTCCTTTTCTCCAACGACAGGTCCCCCTCCCGAAGTTGCAGTCAATGGCCGGCCGTCGGTGAAATACACCTTCGAACCATCGCTACTGGCGAACTGAAAACGTGGGGAAGCTTCTCCACCCCCTACCACTCCAGGCTCAGCCGCGTCGAGCCGTACGGTTTCTTCCTTCACCGTGTCGCGCATATACAGCCTTCCTGAGCCTTCACCTTCTTCATTGTTGGGAGAAATCCCCCAAAATATGCGCGAACCGTCGCTAGAGATCGCATTCCTGGCGGCGGAGGAGTATTCATTGAGAGTGCCGCCAACGGACATGTGGAACCCCAGTGCGGCCGGACCGCCGCCTTCGCTCGGCGGCAGCACACTCACCATCTGCACGGCATCGGCTGCTGGTGCGTCCGCTGACCACTCATAGATCTCTTCCTTCGGTATAGGAGTGTGCGTCAAAGGGACAGATGAACTCAACGCCACATGGCTCAAATTCGGCGATGCACCTTCAATTTGAACCACTCCCACTTTTTCGCCGAATTTGGTACCCGTCGGCACGTCGGCGGACCCTTCCCGACTGGTCAGCAACGGCATGTAGCATTCGTCAGCCGTCGCCGCCTCATTGCACAGGCTTTCACGACGAATATAGGGTGTCGGTTCAGACGCCAGACTCGACAGCAGCGTGCCACCTTCGTCATATGAGGAGACCAGGCCGAAGACAAGATCTGGTGAGAAGATGCGGTATTCCGAAGTCAGTTCGGGCCGTGCACTTCGCGAACCGTGCGGGACGGCGATCACGCGAGAGGACCAGCCCTGCGAGTTGCGCGTCGAGACGAGTTGCACCTGAGAATTCAGCGTGCCCTGGTATCCAGGCGGTTCCGCTTCGGTCGGCACACTCGTGTCATAGGCGATCCCGTCACCGTCTTCGGCGGCCTGTATCGGTCCAATCGCTCGCAACGACCCGAACAGCGCACCGCGTTTGTTCGCTGGCGACACCAGTTCCCACTGCCGTCCGTCAGGCAGTGCGAGCTCGCTGCCGGCTGGCTGTGTGAGGAACGTGCCATCGCCTCCGTCCACCACTTCGCTTCTAGCTGCGACCAGCGCCACGACCCGATAGTGATAGGTGGTGCGCGGTAGTAGATCCTGCGGATGAGCACTTAGTGTCACCCCAGCCGACCCCGAGCCCACAAGCCCGTTGGGAGCAGGGATGCTGGACCCGTAAGCTTCGCTCGTGCCGTATTCGAAGCGATACGTCGTTTCACTTCCCTGTGGATCGATCTTCGCCTGCAACGTGGCGCTCGTAGCGGCCACATCCAGCACCGACTCTTCTTCGACCGTGGGCGGTGCTATCGCCAGAGCTGTCGGCACCGAAAGCAGCAGGCCTCCAACAAGCGAGCAACACGAAACGCCGGTGGCCAGCAATAGCCGACTAACTCTCATCACAGCCATCCCTTCCTAGGAGCGATCCACACGGAGCGACCCGCGGGACCGCGGGTCGACAGGAGGGCTGCGTACGCGTAGCCCACAGCAGTCAAGTGGCAAGGAACTGAAAGCGCGCCTACAGCGCGCGAGAGATCGAGCCGGGCCCAATACCCGGCGAGCCGCGCAGCCGAGCCGCGGCGAGTGGACCTAGCGGCTAGAAGCCGGCCGGCCCAGAGAGAGAGAGAGAGAGAGAGACGCGTCAGCGTCGCTGACGCGTCCTATAACGCCCCTATCAAGGACGCAAGGACTCCCAAGCACGTTATCCCCAAAAGAAACCACGCGAAAAACAACTCCCTCTCGAAAACGAGCAGGTCCCTCTCCCAAGGTCC
>Ga0134126_10000351_pt1 | contig 60235 bp, 53 predicted proteins | sample KB31752_FD_96881 | JGI IMG/M metagenome (GOLD analysis project Ga0134126, IMG submission 96881) | Terrestrial soil microbial communities with excess Nitrogen fertilizer from Kellogg Biological Station, Michigan, USA - KB3-175-2 | ecosystem: Environmental > Terrestrial > Soil > Unclassified ...
CGAGCGCAACCTCGCCCCCAAACGCTACGTCTGGAAAGCAACGGGAGAGGAAATCCTGGCAAAGATCAAACGAGCGCGCGAGCGCTTGAACGAAATAATTAAAAGGACTTAGTGGACACTGCATTAGCTCTACCTGCTCCTGTAAGAATTTGTGCGGGTTCTCTCTGCGAACGAAGCGAACGAAATTCAAGGATTGAACGCTTCGCATCTTGTCCCGTCCATGTTCATCCGTGGTTAAAAACCTACCGCAGCAACAAAATCCGAATCACCGTCCCTTGTCCCCGCTTCGACCGCAGCGTCACCTTCCCGTGATGCGCCTCAATAATGCGTTGCACAATCGCGAGACCCAATCCCGTCCCGGTGCGCTTCGTCGTGTTCAAAAGCGACGTGAACGCCCGTTGCTGCTGCTCCTCTGTCATGCCTTCGCCGGTGTCGCGAAATTCAATCGCCACCATCGGCGGCCGGGCCTCTGCCCGGCCTGGACTGGCCACTTTCGCTGTAATGGTCAGCGTGCCTCCATTCGGCATCGCTTCAGCCGCATTGAGAATCAGGTTCAAAAATACCTGCTCCAGTTGCGTGGCATCGCCGGTAATCGGTGGCAGGTCCGGATCCTGTTTCGTTTTCCAAACCACGTTTTGATTCTTCAGCTTGTGACGCACGAGCAAACCCAGCTCATCAATCAACTGGCCCAAATTCACCGGCGCCAATTTCGGCTCCGTCGTGCGCGCGAAAGCCAAAATCTGCTCCACGATTTTGTTCAGGTGCTCGATCTTCTCGCTGATGATGCGCGCGTCTTTCGTGCGCGGATCGCCGGCCGGAAATTTCAAATCCAGTGAGTGATACAACATCTTCATCACTGTCAACGGATTCCGGATTTCATGCGCCACCTCGGCCGCCAGCAGGCCCAGCGCGGAGAGTTTTTCGTTCTGCCGCAACTGCTCCTCCACGTCCACAATGCGTTCATAAAGCCGCGCCTTCTCGATGGCAATTGCCGATAATTCCGCCAGTGCAGACAGGATGCGAATTTCCTCGTTGGAAAAGCTGTAAGGCGCACTCGTGTAAACGCTCAGCGTCCCGATCGCCTGTCCCGCGAACAACAACGGCACGCTCAACAGCGACACCAACCCCTCCGTCCGCGCCACCTCCAGGTTTTGATAACGGTTGGAAATCTGCACGTTCTCCACCTGCAACGGTTTTTTGCGACGCGCCACGACCCCCAGCAGGCTTTCATTCACGCTCAAGCGCGGCTTGCTGATGTAAGCTTCGCCCGCGCCGTAGCTCGCGCGCAAATCCAGCCATTCCCGCGATTCATCCAGCATCATGAGCGAGCACATTTTTGCTTGCATGAGCATGCAAGCCTCCGCCGTCACCACCTGCAGCGCGTCGTCGAGATTCAGCGTGGAATTGATAATGCGGCTCACGTTCGCCAGCGATTCGAACAGCCGCGCCTTGAGCCGCAATTGTTCGTAGAGCCAGGTGTTATGAATCACCCGCGAAGCCTGCACCGCCAGCGCCTCAAGCAATTCCTGGTCGTCCGCGCTGAACGCATTCTCGGCCTGGGAATCGACATTCAACACCCCGCGCACCTCGCCGCTCACCTCCAGCGGCACCGCCAATTCCGAGCGCACACCGCGTTTAACCATGATGTACCGCGGGTCGCTCGCAACAACGCCGACACGCGCCGGTTGGCCAACCCGCGCCACCCAACCCGTGATGCCCTCACCCACGCGCAACTTCAAATCCGCCGCATTCGCCGGCAATCCATTCGACGCCTGAATCTCAAGAAAACTGGTCGTCGGATTGATGAGCACGACCGAACCGGAAGACGCCCGCATCACGCGCACCGCCTCGTTCACGATGAGTTGCAGCGCCTCCTGCGGGTCGAGCGTCGAGTGGATGACGTTGCCGACGTGATAGAGCAGGTTCAGCCGCTCATAACGCCGCTTCAATTGCTCCAACTCCAATGTCGGTTCAGGATCGATGACCAGTTGATACCAATCCGCCTATGAACTCTCAACTCTCAACTATAAACCGCCCTGGATTGGGGAGCGCGCCCTGGGGCGCTGTGAGCCGCGCCCTCGCGGCTCACAGTTGCGCGTGAAAATGTCTCAACGCGATCTCATAATCCGTTCACGGAATAAACCGCATAACCACGCGGCGGCGCCCAGACCTGCACGCTTCCGCTTGAGTTGCAAAACTGATTGTTCGGAGCCACGTTTTGTCCCGCCACCGTCGAAGACCAGGCGTAAGCTTTCAGGGTTTGATTTTTCAGATAGCTGTCGCCGGTCGTCACCGTGTAACCCTTCCAATTGCTGGGGTTCGAATTGATGACCACGATGTAGCCCGGCGAAGAGGCCGAATACCCATAGCTGCCGTAGATGAGGCATTGGCTGTCGCTGCTCTCCAGGATCTGGATGTTCGGGCCGCCGGCGGCCAGCTTTTCGCGGCACCACAAAAGCTGGTTGATACCGTTGCCCCAACCGCTGCCGTTCCCACCGCCGGTCGCCAGTCCATAGTTGTAGTAGTCCTGCCAGAAAATGCAGGGATAGCCTTGATAGGTCATGATGATCGCATACGCCATCATTTTGTCCGTTGTGATCTGATCAGTATCGTGGTTGGCGCAGAAAGTCACGGCGTGGAAGGGATCCTTCGCGGCATAAGACTTGGTGGGATCCAGAATGTTCGCCAGATTGCCGCCGCCGCTGGTGTCATTGCAGAATGTCTGCATGGTGTAGTAAAGCGGAAAATCGAACGCCGAGGAGTTTGCGGCGCTGACCCATGTGTTGATCGCGTTGCAATCGGTGTCCCAATATTCGCCCACGCTGAAGGACGGGCTGGTGGCGGCGTTCATGTCATGGACAACCCAGGAGTGATAGCCTTTCACGTAATCATACCGCCAACCATCAAAACCAGCGTTGCTCGAGCTCTTCAGCCAATTCATCCACGTCTTCATGTCGTTGTAGGGCGGAGAGCTGACATAGCAGACATCCGGGTAACCGCCGAAGGTGCCTTCATCGCTGTATTCCTGGTAATTGGGATGGAAGGAATCCCAATGCCAAAGACACTTGCCGCTCTGGCAGGCTGAGAAATCGGTATAAGAGCTCCCGCCGGTGTAAGGATTGGCCTCAGACTGGCCGCCCGAGCGATGATTCAACACGATGTCCGCAATGCACGAGATGCCTTGCGCCTTGAAGGCGGCGATGGCGCTCTTCAACTGCGCCTGCGTGCCGAAATGAGTGCCCGGCCCGCCGTTCTGGCTGTAGGACCCAAGGTCGTAATAATCATAGGGATCATAACCCATCGAGTATCCACCGCTGGCTGATTTTTGCGGCACCGGAAACCAGATGCGGTTGATGCCGTAACCGCCCGCCATGTTATGCAGTGCGGAAGCCTGCGCCTGCATGGTCGGATACCACGGTCCAGGACAGTTCCAGTAGAATCCTTCCATCATGACTCCAGCCAGCGAAGAAAAGGCCCAACAGAGACATACCAGCGCCCAGACAGCCGCATGAACGCAAGTTTTTTTGAAGGTGTGACCGAGGACGCGTTTCGCGCGAACACTGCAATGAGAGTTTATTGAAGACATAACAATTACCTTTGCTTTGTAATAATCCCGGTTGCGAACTCTAGTGGTATGTGGCCAACTCTACAGAAATTGAGGGGAAAATCTACCGCATGTTTGTGTAGGTATAGAACAGTTCAAGCAATTTCGTAGCCGCCGGCGTGAGTCGGCGCCATCTTTTGATCGGATACGCGAAGAACCGGTTACAGCTATCGAAACCTTTTACAACCGAAAACGGCTCCACAGCACTCTCGGCTATCGATCTCCTGTGGAATTTGAACAACAAGTCAATTATTAAAAAGAACTGACACAACCCCGCGTCCATTTTTTGGGGGAAGTACAGCGGTGATTTGGCGCTTGGAGCTTGAAGTTTCTCTGGAGCTGGAGAGGTTGGACGGCTTGGAGCTTATGGCCGGCGCTTGATTCTGGATAAATCTGCCCTAATTCAAGGCAATGGTTTGCTGCCGGTGCTCTCAAGTCCTTCTCGTTGCCGCCACGGATGATATTCCACCATATTCTAACGATAAGGCATATCGGATGCTCCGTTTTCGGCCCGATGGCCTGTTGGAAAACAAATTTCGCCGCATTTTGGGCGCTGCCGCCCGCGTTATGCCTCGCGCAGGCCACAGCTTGCCGCGCCGCCGATACGAATATCGAGAGCCAGTTACACCTGCTGCAACAGCAAAATGAGCTGTTGCAATCCCAATTGCACCAGCAGCAGGAGTTGATCGATTCTCTCCAACACGACGTGGCGGAAATTCACAAGGCTGGTGAGCAGCGCGATGCGGAAATGAAGGAGGCGACGGAGCCTTCCAAAGCAGCGGGGTTCAATTTCGGCAACGTCCATCTCAGCGGCGAAGGCGGCGCGGGCTTGTTCGAAACCGGCTCGCATGGCGCATTTCCGAATGCGGAATTTCGCGTGGATGAAGCCAAGCTGTTTGTGGATGCCCAGGTCTGGGGTGATGTTTACGCTTTTGCTGAAATCAATCTGGCGACGCGTGAGGAGCCGGACGTCGATTTGCATCTCGGCGAGTTTTACGTCGACGTTGAGGACGTTTCGAAGCTGTGGAACCAGCCGGGACAATTGAATGTGCGCCTTGGCCGGATGGACATTCCTTTCGGTGAAGAATATCTCACGCGCTACGCCATTGATAATCCGCTGATCTCGCGTTCGCTTTCCGACATTTGGGGCGTGGATGAAGGCGTGGAGCTTTACGGTTCGCTCAACAAGTTCAGTTACGTTTTCGCCGTGCAAAACGGCGGCATTCCGGATACGCGCGATTTCAACGCCGACAAATCGGTGACGGGCAGGCTTTCCTTCGATCCCATTTCGCATCTGCACTTCAGCGTGAGCGGGATGCGCACGGGCGATTTGAGCGCGCAGAAGGATGGCCTTTCGGCGCTTTGGTTCGGCACCGGTTTCTTCCGGCCACTCGGCCAGGGCACGCTGTTCCGCGCCGACCTCGTCGAAGGCGACGCGGCATGGAATTGGAAGAGCGGCCATTTGAAAACCTTTGGCGGCTACATCCATTACGATGACAACGACCCCACGGCTAACAACCGGCGCGATGTTTATTATTACGCGGTGGAAGGCGTTCAGAATCTGCCGAGAAAGTTCTATGCCGCGGCGCGGTTCAGCCAGATATTCGCGCGCAAAGGCTTTCCCATCGTCGGCAACGCGCCCATGGACAGTTACCTTTTCGGGCCATTGACGGACCAGATGTGGCGGCTTAGCCTTGGCCTCGGTTATCGCTGGAATCGGAATTTTATCCTCAAAACGGAGTATTCCTTCGAGCACGGCACCGAAGTGGGCGGTGACACCCGCGATCACCAGGATCTTTTTGCCACTGAAGCAGTTGTTGCATTCTAATGAAAAACCTGGTTATTCTGTTCCTCCCCGTCGCGCTGGCGTTTCACTCCGCCTGCGCGGGGACGATTTCTGGTACTGTGCGTGCCGAAGGCAAAACTGAAGCGACGGACAACGATTCCGGGGGAGGCGCTTATGCCAGCCGCAAATATAAATTCGCCGAAAAGGTGGATTACGCGGACATGCACGATTTCGTGGTTTACATTGAGGGCCCCGTCGGCACCAATGCCGCCGTGCCGCCATCCCAGCCGGTCTCCGTCAACACGACCCACATCAAACAGGAAGGCGCCGCGTTCAGTCCGCATATCCTGCCGGTTGTGGTGGGCACGACGGTGGAATGGCCCAATAACGACCAGATTTATCATAATGTTTTTTCTTATTCCGAAGCCGCGAAGTTCGACCTCGGGCTTTACAAGGGCAACCCCAAGGACAAGCGCGTGACCTTCGACAAGCCCGGCCGCGTGGATGTGTTCTGCTCCATTCACGCCAACATGCATTGCGTCGTGCTCGTGCTGGAAAATCCGTATTTTGCGCCGGTCAAGGAGGACAATCATTACTCCATTCCGAACGTGCCGCCCGGCACCTATAAACTGACTGCCTGGCACGAACGCTTGCCCTCACAAACCAGGGAAATCACGGTGCCCGAAAAGGGCGACGTCAAAGCCGACTTCGTTCTCGGCATCACCAACCTGCCCAAATACTGACGACGCAAACCCATGAGTCGATTTCGGAAATTCCTCGCGATGAGTTTCCGGGCCAAGGTGCTCGTGCCGGTGATTGCCGTGATGGTCTGTCTCCTGGCCGTGACTGCCTGGGTCGTCGACCATAGGATTACGAAGCAATTTGAAATCGACGCCGCCCGCAACCTGGTTCAAGCGGATGAAGGCTTTCGCGCCTGGCAAAAAAATCGGAACAAGAACCTGATCGACCGCGTCATTGCGCTCCGCGATGAGCCGCTTTTCCACGCGATAATGCAAACCGATTTCCTGACGATTAAAGAAGACCTGGTTCAACTTCGCAGTGCGGCAGGCACCGACGTCAAGATCATCTCCTATACAACCGGCAAGCAGGGTCAAGTCGCCATATCCGCAGAGAATCCTCTCATTCCAAAGTCGGATTTCGAAGCTGCCAGCGCGTTGGCCACCAAAGGCGCCCTTCACGGCGAAAACAAAGCGGATACGATTCACGTCGGTGATGAACTCTACGAGGTCGTTGCCATTCCCGCGTACGACGTAAAAGGAGACCTTTCCGGCGCCTTCAGTTTTGCCATGGAAATCGGCAAAGACACTGTTGCGGACACTCAGCCATTTACCCGCAGCGAAATCGTGCTGCTCGCCGACAACCAGGTGATCGTGCACACTCCGTCGGCACCCAGTTCTGTTCAACGTTTGGTAAATTTGTTTAAAGAACTCGCCGTAGGCCCGCAGGAGGCCGCTTTGCGACCCCAAAAGGCCATGTTCGATGGAAAGCATTATTATTGTTCGGCGCGGCGCATTCAAACGCTCAATCCGGACAGTTCCATCGGCTATTTGCTCCTGTATTCCTATGAAGATTCCTGGGAAGCGCTGCAAACGACGAAGCAGCTTCTGATTGCCGCCAACGCCGTCGCCATCTTGCTGGGCGCGATCATCGTTTGTTTCCTGGTCGGAAGAGTCACCCAGCCGCTCCGCGAACTGCGCGACAGCGCTGAAGCCGTCGGCCGCGGCGATTTCTCGCGCTGGGTGGAGGTGAGATACGACGACGAATGCGGCGAACTGGCCCGGGTCTTCAACCAGATGACCCAGAACTTGAAGAATTCCCGCGAACAACTGGAAATGACCGTCGACACGCTCAAAACGACGCAAGCCCAGTTGATCCAGAGCGAGAAACTTTCCGGCATTGGCGAATTCATCGCGGGCGTGGCGCATGAATTGAACAATCCGCTGACTTCGGTGATGGGTTTCTCGGAGTTGCTCCAGAAAAATGGCTGTGATCCGAAGCACAAGCGTTATCTCGAGATGATTCATAAAAGCTCGCAACGCTGCCATAAGATCGTGCAGTCGCTGCTCGGATTCGCCCGCCGCTCCGCGCCCGAGCGAAAGGCTGTCTCTCTCAACGTGCTCGTCGAAGGCGCCGTCGAAATCCTCCAGTACCAGCTCCGCACGAGCAACGTGGAAATCATCTCCCAGCTCGACCCGGAGCTTCCCCAGACCCTGGCTGATCCCCACCAGGTCCAGCAGGTGCTCATCAATCTCATCAACAACGCGCGCCAGGCCATTGAAGCGCACCAGCCCAAAGGCTGGATCAAAATCACGAGCGCGAGACACGAGGACATGGTTCGCGTGACGATCCAGGACAACGGGCCGGGAATTCCGGAGCAAAATCTGTCGAAGATTTTTGACCCGTTCTTCACCACCAAGGAAGTCGGCAAAGGCACCGGCCTCGGCTTGAGCCTTTGTTATGGCATTATCAAGGACCACGGCGGGACGATCACGCCGCGCAGCCGCCCGGGCGAAGGCGCCAGTTTCACCATCGAATTGCCCGTCACGGATCAACCGGCGGAAGCCATCGATAATCCGCCGGAGCACGAATCGGACGTCGCCGATGGCAAAGAAGGCGCGGGTAAACGCGTGCTCGTCATCGATGATGAAGAACCGATTCTGCAAATGGTGCGCGAAGCGCTCACGCCGCGTGGTTACGAGGTGGACATCGCCGCCGATGGCGCCACCGGTTTGCAGCGAATGAGCGAAAAAGAATACGACGTGGCCCTGTGCGACTGGAAAATGCCCGGGCTGACCGGCCAGCAGGTTTATGAACGCGTCCGGGCCGTGAATCCGGCTCTTTCTTCGCGCATGATTTTCATCACCGGCGACGTCGTCAACGAGCGCACGCAGAAATTTCTGGAACAGCAAAACAAGATTTGCCTGGCCAAACCGTTTACGATTTCCGAATTCCGCGCCGCGATCAAACAGGTCCTGGCAACTGAGAGTTCGCATACGAACGGCAAAAACGGCTCGCATTGATCGTCGGAGCGCGGAGCGTTGCTCCGCGTGATGGTTTGGAAGCGACTGGCGGAGCCATGCTCCGCGCTTCAATCGTTCCTGATATGGCCCCTGCCTCGATCATCCACCCTCCCTCTTCTTCGTTTGCTTCGTTTCCTTCTGTTCATTTCCCCTTGCCTCCTGTGCTAAACTGTCTTCAGTGCAACCGGAACAAACCATCGCCGCCCATCGTGGCGCGGCGGAGAACCCGCCGAATCGCTTCGAGAAAATCCAGCTCGAACGCGATGACGAATGGAATCCGGAGGAAGATCCGCTCCCGCGCACCCAATTTCTCAAGGACAGTTCCAAAACCATCATCGCTTACAACGACAGCCCGGACATCGGCTTCGAAGCGAGCGTGAACCCATATCGCGGCTGCGAGCACGGCTGCATTTATTGCTACGCGCGGCCCTTTCACGAATACCTCGGTTTTTCCTCCGGCCTGGATTTCGAGACCAAAATCATGGTCAAGGAAAACGCGCCCAAACTGCTGCGCGAAGAACTTTCCTCGCCCAAATGGAAGCCGCAGGTCATCGCCATGAGCGGCGTGACGGATTGTTACCAGCCCATCGAGCGGAAATTGAAACTGACGCGCGGCTGCCTTGAAGTTCTGGCCGAATTCCGCAACCCGGTCGGCATCGTGACCAAGAATTTCCTGGTGACGCGCGACATCGATCTGCTCTCGAAGCTGGCCCGGCACAATGCGGCGACGGTTTATATTTCCATCACGACGCTGGACACCGAATTGCGAAAAATCATGGAACCGCGCACTTCACCGCCGGCTGCGCGGCTGGAAGCGGTCCGCCGATTGTCCGAAGCCGGCATTCCGGTGGGCATTCTCATGGCGCCGATCATTCCCGGCCTGACGGATCATGAGATTCCGGGGATTCTGGCCGCCGCCGCCAAAGCAGGCGCGAAAACCGCCGGCCATGTGACGCTGCGGCTGCCGCACGCGGTCGCGCCATTATTCGAGCAATGGCTGCAGACGCATTTTCCGGATCGAAAGGAAAAAGTGCTGAACCGTTTGCGCGCCATGCGCGACGGCAAACTCTACGATTCCCAATTCGGCAAACGCATGCGCGGCGACGGCATCTTCGCGGATCAAATCGATCAATTGTTTGATGTGGCGCGGCGCAAAGCGGGCCTCGGTGAACGCAGTGGCAGCCTTTCCACGGCGGCTTTTCGCCGGCCGAGCGGGGCGCAATTGCAGTTGTTTGAATGAGGCGAAAGCCACTGCAAACGCGCACCTCATTTCGGTCCCTCTAGCAGCCGACGTAAGGAGGCTCTCGAACTTTCCACGCGAAAAAATCAGAGCCCCTTACGTCGGCTGCTACGGTTCAGAAGGCACGCAAATCACTTCGAGGAATTCTCGCATTGTGCGCGAATGAATTCGGCGGCTTTGGCGACTAGCCGCGTTTTGCTCATTCCCCTCCAATTTTTTTCCTGCCGCCGCACTCCTAATTGCGCCCAGACTTTTCCCGCCGCGTTGAATTTGGGCGCGAGCACACAAATCAACTGCTCCTCGCGCTCGGCGGCGGCTTCTTCCGTTGGGCACTCATCGAATTCAATGCGCCGCACCTGATGCAGCAGCCGGATGATGCGGCGCGGCATGCGCTCCGGATTGGCGACGCGATAATTTTCGAGACGTTGCCGCAGGTTCCGCGCTTTGCCGACGTAGAGAACGCCTTCCGTTTCGCCGCACATGAGATAAACGCCGGGTCCGGTTGGAAGCGTGGTGAAAAATTCCTCGCCCAACCGGTCCACCAGCGGTTTCGGAGGGTCAAAAAGCCAGAGTTGCCCGGCGGACATGCGAACATTTCAACACAGGAGCGCTTTAGCGTGCAATGAATTACCGTCGGAGCAGGAGAGGCAAAACCCGAATCCCGAATCCGAAATCCGAAAGAAATCCAAAATCCGAAGCCAGCCAAACCTTCAGCAAGCGCTTCTCAGACGATTTTCGCCTGATGTCTCGGCTGAGGGCAAAGCCGGCCGTTGCAAATTTCGGATTTCGACTTCGGGCTTCTTTCGGATTTCGGATTTCGGCCTTCGGATTTTACCCTTACCTCACTTTGGCCTTCTGCTCCAGTTCCTCCAAAAACGCCACCTGCGCCGGATTGATTTTATGTTTCGCTTCGGCCATGCGGAAAAAACAGGCGCGGTCCACCTCGGGGCAGGTTTGGAATCTTCCGGAACGCGGGGGCCATTCCATTCGGAAGGTGTTGCTGCGAACGCACGCCGTATCGCACTCGCCTTCAAAGGCCCAGGCGTGGACAATTTTCCCGCCTTTTTGCGTGATCGGCTTCAATTCGATGAAGTTTCCTTGCGCTTTGAGCCCGGTCTCCTCCTCGAATTCGCGTTGCGCGGCGGCGAGCGGTTCTTCGCCTGGCTGGATCTCGCCTTTGGGAATGGTCCACGCCCCGGCATCGCGGTCCTTCCAGAATGGGCCGCCCGGGTGCGCGAGCAGGAACTCCAATTCACCCTCTCGCGTGCGATACATCAGCATGCCGGCGCTGATCTTTGGCATGCGCGGAGGATACTGATTTTGCCGGACCGTTACAATCGGAGATACAGTCGGCGCATCCGTCTCAGGCCGCACTCTGGTTTCTCAGATAAACAGGTGGAGCAATTGGACGCGAAGGCAAGAGGCTTTCCAGATGTTCCAAAACGGATTCCGGCGTGATTTCCTCCAGGCAATGTTTTGCCCGCCGGCAAACGTACGTATCGCGCTGGCAAATGCAACCAGTCGTCGCCAAAATCCGCGTGCCGGGCCCAATCGGTCCCCAACGTTGAGACGAACTCGGACCGAAAATGGCAATCGTCTTGACACCCAGCCCGGCGGCAAAATGCATCGGTCCGGTGTCGTTCGAAATGACGGCGTCGGCCGATTTCAACGCAACGAGCAGGTTCGGCAAATCCAGCTTCGGAAGGATTTTGGCCCCCGGCGCCAGCACCTCCAGGTCACGGATCAATTGTTCATCCATCTTGAAAACGCCGCGGGTGTACCACAAATCGTATCCGCGCGCGACCGCCATTTCATGCAACCGAACCCAATGCGGCACTGGCCAGACCTTCTTCGAGCATGCCGCTCCAATATTGCAAATGACGGTGGGTTTGGAGGAGTCGCATGAAAACGGGCTGGATAATTTTGGGTCGGGATACAACTTGATTTCAAGGTTTGCTGGCGGCGAAATGCCCCACGGCGACAGGATGCGCAGCAGGCGAAGCGATTCGGGAATTTCAAGGGAGCCGCGGTCGATTTTCGTCGTGTAACAAAATCTTCTGCCCCAAAAGCCGTTCTGCATCACCACACCCAGCCGTTCCGGCGCGCCGCAAAGCAAGGAAGTGATGGCGCCGCGATCGTTGCCGGCGAAATCCACGGAGCGATCAAAGCGCTCGGCGCGCAACGCGCGCAATGCGCGCAAAAACGGACGGAGTTCCTTCAAACCGGTCTTGGCGCGTTTCCTGGGCACGGCCCAAACCCGGTTCACCGCCGGATGATGCTGCAATAACGGCGCGGCCATTTCGGTGACCAACGCATGCAATTCACAATCCGGGAAGCGCTGGCGAATCGCCATTAGTGACGGGACGCTCAGGACCGCGTCGCCGAGCGATTTGAATTGAATGGTGAGGATCTTAAGGCGCGAGGATTTCATGCTTCCAGCCCATGCCGAAAACGCGACTTGCCAACCGAGGGACCGGCGGGAAACGCGTATTTATTTCCATGACCGACCATGCTGGATGTTCCTCCCGGGCGAACCGCTCGTTCAAGCGCTGAAAGATGTCAATATTGTCATTTTCAATTCACTTGAAAGCGTCGGGATCAGTCGCGAAGCGACCTCGGGAAATTAGCCAGCCACGAAGTGGCTGGAAATGCCCGGGTTGCGGCTGCGTCCTGAAAGTCGCTCCGCGACGGCGAAGCTTTCTACAAAGCAAATTGAAAACCTGGGCCACATTTAAACGCCCCGCGCTGAGACACCGTCTTCTCATTGCATTTGCCATGGCGCTGGTTAATTTGTCTTTGTGACCGCTGAATATTCAGTTGCGGCCCATTGGCCGGGCAATTTCGATGAAGCCGGGCTGCAAAACTGGGCGTCAGGTTTGCGCGCGCGGCTGGGGGCGCGGCCCGTGAGCCTCGGGCTCGTATTCATGGCGCCGCGTTTTTTCCCACGCGCCAAACAGGTCCTAGAAATTCTTCGCGTTCACGCCCAGATTCCGCTGCTCGCGGGCTGCTCCAGCCAGTCGCTCATCGCCGGCGGTGAGGAATTGGAGGAAAACCCGGGGCTCGCGGTCGGTTTGTATGCGTTGCCGGGCGCGGAATTGAAAGGCTTTCATTTTGCGCAGGAACAAGTCGAAGAAGCCAATGGCCCCGGCTATTGGCGGCTCGAAACCGGCATCGAACCGGAACAGACTAACGGCTGGCTGGCGTTCATCGATCCTTATCATCTGGATAGCGAAGCCTGGCTGCACACCTGGAACGAGGCCTACGCGCCATTGCCGGTCACGGGCGGTTTGGCGAGCGGTGATTTTGCCGACCAACACACCCAGCTTTATCTCAATGGCGAGGTGTTTGACGAGGGTGGCGTGGCCATCTCCGTGGCGGGCGAGGTGAAACTCGCCAGCATTATTTCGCAGGGCTGCACTCCCATTGGCGACACTTGGACGCTGACCCGCGTCGAGGACAACATCATTCACGAAATCGGCAATCGGCCCGCCTACCAGGTGCTGGAGGAAACGTTCAACCAATTGACCCCGGCGGAACAAAAAGTGGCGCGCAACCACCTGTTCGTCGGCCTCGTAGTGAACGAGTACCTGGAGGATTTTCACCGCGGCGATTTTTTGATTCGCAACCTGCTGGTCGCGGACCCGCGGTCGGGCAGCATCGCCGTGGGCGCGTTCCCGCGGACCGGCCAGACGATGCAATTTCAGCGCCAGTCGGCGGCTGCCGCCATGGAGGACATGGAGGAATTGCTCGGCCGCGCCGCAAAACAACTCGCCAGCGCGCCCATTTACGGCGGGTGCCTTTGCAGTTGCAACGGGCGCGGGCAGGGCCTTTTCGGCCGGCCGAATCATGACGCCAAATGCGTTCAGGAGAGTTTCGGGCCGCTGGGCCTCACGGGTTTTTTCTGCAACGGCGAAATCGGCCCGATCGGCGAAAAGAATTTCCTCCACGGCTTCACGGCCTCGCTGGCGTTGTTTGTGAAGAAATAACGCCGGAGCTGGTCACGCCTTTTTCCCGAACTCGCGGTCCAACGGAATCAACGCCGTCACGATGAAGCCGGGAATTGTCGCCAGCATCACCCAAATGAAAAAGTTCCGATAGCCAAGCCATTCCTGCAATTGGCCGCTCCACAATTCGGGCACCATCAACCCCAGCGCCATGAAACCCGTGCAGATCGCGTAATGCGCGGTCGCGTGGCGTCCGCGCGCGATGTAAATCATGTAAAGCATGTAGGCCGTGAAGCCGAAGCCGTAACCAAATTGCTCCAACGCCACGCAACTGCCGATCACCGACAAATTCCGCGGCTGCGCATGAGAAAGATAAATGAAAACGGCGTCCGGCAAATGCATGACGAGCACCATCGGCCAGATCCACGCGCGCAATCCGTTCCGCGAAACCAAAACTCCACCGACGATTCCTCCGATCATCAGCGCAATGACGCCTACGGTTCCATAGACCAGGCTGAGTTCCTTTTCGGTAAGCGCCAATCCGCCCGCGCTATGTGGATCGAGCAAAAACGGCTGCACCATCGGCACCAATTGGGATTCGCCAAAGCGGTAAAAAACCAGAAAAAGCAGGAGGATGACGATCTTTGGTTTTTGAAAAAACGCGCCGAACGTTTGCAGGAATTGGCTGAAAAACCGCTCCAGCGACCCGGACTCGCCGGGTTTGTCAGTCGCCGGTCGCGGCAGGATGTATGCGTGATACGCTCCCATCAGACCGTACAGCGCGGCCATTCCGGCAAAGGCTATGGCCCAGGCGCGCGTTTCGCTTCCCGTGCGGTCCTTGATTTCCGCCGCGACGAAGATAAACGGCCCTTTGACGAATAGCGTCGCCACGCGATAAAGCGTGTTGCGCACGCCCACGAAAAAAGATTGCTGCCCCTCCGATAACGCCAGGATGTAAAAACCATCGGCGGCGATGTCATGCGTCGCCGAACTGAACGCGATGAACCAAAAGAGGACGATTGAAATTGCCACGAAATGCGCGCCCGGGAGCGCCAGGGCCATCGCGGCGAATGCCAAGCCGAGCACCGCCTGCATCCGCCAGATCCACACCCGCCGCGTTTTCAAAAGATCCACCACCGGGCTCCAAAGCGGCTTGAGCACCCACGGCAGATAAAAAAATCCGGTGTAGACGCCAATCCAAGCGTTGGAAACACCGAGCGCCTTGTAGATCACGATCGAGATCGTGGTGACAATCGCGTTGGGAACACCTTCGGCAAAATACAGGGTGGGAATCCAGGCCCACGGGTTTCGCGTGGCGGAGGGTGTGGCGCTGGTTTCGGGCACAAATTCGTTTACCAGCAAAGTTTCCGCGTGCGCAAGCGTTGAAATCATTTGAGCTGAAATGGACCAATATCGCAGGAGTCTCGTTCCTTATTTTGTATGGGCTCTAAATAGAAACGGCATGAACTATGAAGGGAAATGGTGAGTGCTCGGAAATCCCTGCGCCAACGTCTCGCCGGCAGTTCTGCTTTTCTCTTTTCTGCCGCTGAGGCGCCGGCAGCGCGTTGAACTCACTGCAAAATGTTTTTCACGGCACGCACCAGAGCTTGCGCTTCTGCGGATGTGCCGATCGTGATCCGAAGATAATCCTTCACTTCCGGTTGATTGAACCAGCGCACGAGGATTTTTTTCTCGCGCAATCTTTGCAGCCACGCCGGTGCAGTCAACGTGCCGCCGCCATCTTGCCGGCGGTTCTGTTTTTGGAGTTTCTGCCGGCGAGACGCCGGCAGCACGTTGCCGGGCGGCTTGGCGAGGATGAAATTCGTTTGGCTCGGCAACACGCGAAAACCGAGCTTGGTGAGCTCGCGACTGAGTCCTTCGCGCGTCGAAATGACTTTGCGGAAATTCGCGCGGTAGTAAGCAAGGTCTTCCAAAGTCGCCAGCGCGGCGACCTGCCCAAGGCCATTGACGTTGTAACTGTCGCGTATTTTATCGAGTGCAGCGATGAGTTCCGGATGGCCGACGAAATAACCGACGCGCTGGAAACAAAGGGAATAAGCTTTCGAAAATGTTCGCGCGACGAGGACGTGAGAATGTTTCAACGCGAGTTGCAACGCATTCTCCGCCGCAAAATCCACATACGCTTCATCCAGCATCACGACGCCTTTCGTGGCGCGGCAAAGCCGGTCGAGTTCTTTGAGGGAATAACCGTGGCCGCTCGGCGCGTTGGGTGTGGTGACGAAGCTCAGGGCAGCATGGAAATTCCATCGGCCGCCGCGCTTCAGATTGGGCAGGCCGAAGTTCGCGTCAAGCGACACGGCGTTTTTCGCGGCGCCGTGGATATCGGCCAGCACGGGATAGAGCGAATAGCTGGGATGAAAATATTGGACGATTTCGGAATCGCGCGCGCCACGAGCCCCTGACTTCGGCTCGACAAACGCGCGCACGGCCATTGCCAGCAATTCGTCCGAGCCGTTGCCGACAATAATATTGTCGGGCTTGCAGCGATGGAGCTTCGCCAATTTCTCGCGCAGCAACTGCGCGGTGGGATTCGGATAAAGACGCAATCGGCCATCCACCGCCGCCTTGACCGCCTTCAGCACGCGCGACGAAGGCGGATACGGATTTTCATTCGTATTAAGCTTGATGAGGCCCTTGATTTTCGGCTGCTCGCCGGGAACGTAGGCGTGCAGTTCGCGAACGAGGGGGCGGACGAGAGATTGTGACGCCTTCAGGGCTGGGGCACTTCCAAATCCTTGCATATTTTTCTGGCGGTGAACTTAATGATTTCGCGATGGCGAGGCACCGCGGAGACCTTTTTCTTTGCCCGATTGACGCAGAGGGTGTGATTGCCTCCTTCGCGCAGGAACTCACAGCCGTGGCGTTCAAGATGCCGGATTAAATCCAGCCGCTTCCTGTCGTCAGCGACAGGGGTTCGCGAATCACGTTCTGACCGCGCAGTTTTTCCTCAGCCAACTCTCGATTGGCCGCCAACACCATGGCGATTGCTTCTTCCAAATTTGTGCGCGCTTCTTCAAGTGTGGCACCCCCGAGTATTCGCTCCCGGTTCCTCTACGAATGCCGCATAGCCTTCAGGAAATTCGCGAAATACAGCACAGTGAGTTTTAGTTTCATGAGACCAGCATACTGGCTTTTAAGAGCCTTTCAAACGATTCTTGATGTTCATTTGCCGCGAATCGCGGCGCTATGACCATGCGCGCCCAAACCTTCCAACTCCGCGAATTTCGCCACGGTCTTCTGCGCTTTCTTGAGCGCGGCAGGATTGTATTCGACCACGCTGGTGCGGCGTTGAAATTGATCCGCTGTCAGGCCGGCGAACGACGCGCCCGCGCCGCCGGTCGGCAACGTGTGGCTCGGGCCGGCAACGTAATCGCCGAGCACCGTGGGCGACCAGGGGCCAAGGAAAATCGCGCCGGCGGTCAAAATGCCTTCGGAAATTTTCCGCGGGTTGCGCGTCATCACTTCGCAATGTTCCGGCGCAAGCTGGTTCGTGAGTTGAACGGCTTCTTCAATGGTTTTCACCTGGATGAGCCAGGTGTTGTGGTCGAGCACGCGCTGGATGAAATCGCGACGCACGAGTTTGGGCAATTGTTTGCCGATTTCCGTTTCAACGGATTTCAAAATTTTCGACGAAGTCGTGATGAGCCAGACGCGTTCGTGGCCGGAGCCATGTTCGGCTTGGGCCAGCAAATCAGCCGCGGCGAATTTCGGGCTCGCCGTTTCATCGGTGAGCACCAGCACTTCGCTCGGACCAGGCAGTAAATCAATGGCAACATAACCAACGAGCAACCGCTTGGCGGTGACGACGTACGCATTGCCGGGGCCGAAAATTTTCTGCACGCGTCGAATGGTCTTCGTGCCGTAAGCCATGGCAGCAATCGCTTGCGAGCCGCCGACGCGATAAATCTCCGTCGCTCCCGCCTCGCGCGCGGCGAAGAGCAGCGCCGCGTTGATGCTGCCGTCCTTGCCGCAGGGAGTGCAAACGACGATTTCCTTGCAGCCCGCAACTTTTGCGAGCGTGATGGTCATGAGCGCCGTGGAAACCAGCGGCGCCGTTCCGCCCGGAATGTAAACGCCGACACGTTGAAATGGATCAAACTTCTCGCCGGCTTTGGCTCCATGCGAATTTTTGGATTCCCAATTCCTCCGTTTCGATTTCCTGGCGAAGGTCGCGATATTTTTTTCCGCTTCAGCCACCGCGGCGCGGAGCGATTCATCCGCCTTCAATGAAGCCGTCATGAGTTCAGCGTGGCCGACGGCGAGTTGATCGGCGGTGAGCTTTGCGCCATCGAAACGTTCGGTAAATTCCAGCAATGCGTCATCACCGCGCGCGTGCACGGCTTCGAGAATGGCGCGGGTGCGCTGCTCGATTTCAGCATCAAACAAACTCGACGGCGCGGTGACTTCCTGCAGTCGTTGGGGGAAATCCGCGTCGGTGTGACGGATCACTTTCATCGTGGTGAGGCTAGAGGAAGCGCGTGACAAAGTCAAAATGCGCGGCAGGACGCCATGCGGCGAATTTTCACGCATCACGCGTGGAATTCACGCGCGATTGCCTGTGCATTTTCGACCTGCTTTTCCTTTTTTGCCAAAAACCTGGGAAATCTGTGCGTCGAAACGCACGTTCCACGCTTGGCCCGGGCTGTGCTAAAGAAAAATCGCCGGTCGGAGAATGCTGAAATTGCTCGGAGGCATTTATGAATGAGCACGATGAATCAGAGAACGCCGCGCCGCCAATTCTTTCCGCTCCCGCGCCGTCCGCGCCGGAGATCCCCCGCCCAAAGCCATTTTCTTATTGGGCCAAACGTTTTCTCATCTGCAACCCGTTTTATCTCGTCAGCGCCGCGCTGCTGTTGTTCGGGATGTATCGGGTTTCAGCGGACGGAAATTTATTCGCGCGCGAAATTCCGCAACTCGCGTTCAATCTCAGCTCGCTGGAATGTTATGAAATCCTGCTGGTGGGCACGGCCGTTTTTCTCGCCGCGCGACGCATCTGGTATGACTCAACCCTGCTCGTGGGCCTGGAAAATCTTTTGATTTTCGTGCCGTTTATTCTGCTCAGCCAGGTCGCGCTCATCAGCACGCGCGCCGTGTGGGTGGTGTGCGCGGTGACGATGCTTCTGGCAATGACGAGGTTTGGTTTTCTGAAACTCCATTTCACGGAACTGCATTTGCCGAAAGGGTTGCTGATAATTGGCGCCGTGTTGTTGGTGGTGAACATAGCGTTGCTCGCGGCGTATCGCATTGTCTGTGAAACGAAGCCGGGTTGGGCGCCGGTGGATGGGCGGTATTTTGTGTTCAATCAACTCACGTGGCTGGCGATTTTGCCGGCGGCGTTGGCTTTGGCTAACTTCCTTCCACACGCCAGGGAGACAGGAAGTTTTGAGCCGCAACGCCGCTGGCTACCCGCCGGCTTTTTCCTGCTGTGGATCGCGGCGACCGGCGTGCATCTGTATTGCCTGAATTACGTTTACCTTTTTGCGTTCCAGTTCGCGATGGTTGTGCCGGCGCTTTGGGCGCTGGCCTGGACCGCGTATCGGCGCGCGCCCGAAATTTTTGCGTGGGGAGGGCGCGCGCCGCAATACGCCATGGCCGCATCCGCGCTGCTCGTTCCGTTGGCGGCCATTTCCGAAAGCGGCACAAAAATTTTCTTTGTGCTGGCGTTGCTGAATGCAGCCATTTTTGCCGCCATGTGCCTGCGCGAACGCAATCGCCAATTTGCCTGCCACCTGCTGTTCGCGTCCGTCGTGCTGGCCGTCTGCGGAATGCCGGCCGAATGGATTGCGCTGCTCACGCCCGGGTTGCACCGCGAAATCTATGTCGGCGTGGGCTTGGCGGTTTACCTGATGCTTTACACGGTCGCCTCGCGAAATCCGAAAGCGGGAATTTTCGGCGCGCTGCTCGTGGGCGCGGCGGTGCTGATGACGTTTTCGCGGCATGACGCCGCCATCCATTGGGCCGTGCAAAGCGCGCTGGTGTTTTTGCTGCTGCACAGCCTGCGCTGGATCGACGTCGAGGAGCCCGGCGCAAACATTGTTCGCAACCTGGCCGCCACCTTGTGGATATTCCACACGATCATCTGGGTGCGCATCGATGCGGCGCCGTGGATGCCGCTCATTCCGGGCGGAATGGTTTTGGCCGGTTATTTCATCATGCGACTTCTCCGGGGCCGATGGGACCTGTTCATCCTGCCCGCTGCCTCCATACTGACAGTCCTGTCAGGCCCCGGCAATGCTCTCATCCTGGCGCTGCGCGCGGCGCCCGCGGGACTGCTGGCGGTGATTGGCAGCTTCCTGCTGTTCGGGTTGGGAACCGCCGCGGCGCTGACCAAGCATCGCTGGCACAGGACATCGATATGAAACTGGAAATCACATTATGGGAAATCATCAACGAGCGGATACGCATTCGGCGGCCAACGGGAGCGTGGCATCCGAGGAAGCTGGCCAAAACGGCGCAAAGTCGAAGCGGAAAACGGTTTTCCTCAAAGACCCGCCGAAACCCTTTGCGCCGCGTAGTTCTGCCGTTGTGTTACGACATTTGAAACCGTCCGGCGCGACGAAAGAAAGTGCATGATCAGGAGGATTATTACTTGGTCTTGTGGATTGGTCGGATGTGTGGTCTTCCTGCGAACATGTCTGCCGATGGAAGGGCCGCCCGGCTATCGATGGGTTATGCCTCTAGGATTTTTGGGCTTTTTGTTATTCGGCGGGAGCTGCTTCTTAATTCTTTTGCTCACCTATTTGATTGACCGGCGTCTCTCTCGGAAAGTTGGCCCCGAGGATTGAACCCGTCGAATTTTCAATCTCATTAGTACCGGGGCTTTAGCCGGCACTTTGCTTACTCTATTGGGTCTAAAAAGTGGCGCCCTTGCGCAGCGCTTCGCCTTTCGCTACCGTTTCAGGCTGAATTGCTGATTTAATTCTCAACGAAGATTTTACATGGCGTATTTAAACGACAACTATTTGAAGCTCAAAGCCGGTTACCTGTTTCCTGAAATCGCCCGACGGGTGAAGGCGTTTTGCGAGGCCAATCCCGAAGCCGCCAGGCGCCTCATCCGCTGCGGCATCGGCGACGTCACCGAGCCGCTCCCGGCTGCCGTCATCGCTGCGATGCACAAGGGGGTGGATGAAATGGCCGTGAGTCAGACATTCAAGGGCTACGGTCCGGAGCAGGGTTACGAATGGTTGCGCCGCGCCATCGCCGAAAACGATTTCCGCAGCCGCGGCTGCGAGGTGGCCGATGATGAAGTGTTCGTCAGCGACGGCACCAAGTGCGATACGGGCAACATGCTCGATATTCTCGGCGCCAAAAACAAAATCGCCATTAGCGATCCGGTTTATCCGGTTTATGTGGATACGAACGTGATGGCCGGCCACACCGGCGAGGCCAATGAAGCCGGCGCGTACGCCAAACTCGTTTATCTCCCGTGCAAACCGAGCAACGGTTTCATTCCCGCGCCGCCGAAGAAGCACGTGGATTTGATTTATCTCTGCTCGCCCAACAATCCCACCGGCGCGGTCGCCACGCGCGAGCAACTTGAGGCCTGGGTGAAATACGCGCTCGAACACAAAGCCATCATTTTGTTCGATGCCGCTTATGAGGCGTACATCCAGGATCCCGCCTTGCCGCATTCGATTTTTGAAATCCCCGGTGCGCGCGAGTGCGCGATTGAGTTTCGCAGCTTTTCCAAGAACGGCGGTTTCACGGGCACGCGCTGCGCTTACACCGTCATTCCCAAATCGCTCAATGCGCAGACGAAGACGGGCGAATTCAAACCGCTGCATCCGCTCTGGCATCGCCGCATGACGACGAAGTTCAATGGTGTGTCCTACGTCATTCAACGCGCCGCCGAAGCGCTTTACTCGCCCGAAGGCAAAACGCAGGTACGCGGGCTGGTGGATCATTATCTCGGCAACGCCAGAGTCCTGCGCGAGGGCGCGAAGAAAGCCGGCCTGAAAGTGTTCGGCGGCGTGAACGCGCCTTACATCTGGGTCCGCACGCCGCAAGGGGTGACGAGCTGGCAGGCCTTCGATAAAATTCTCGGCGAAGCCAATGTGGTCATCACGCCGGGCAGCGGATTCGGCTCGAAAGGCGAAGGCTATTTCCGCATCAGCGCGTTCAACAGCCGCGCGAACGCCGAGGAAGTGGCGCGCCGTTTGCAGGAATTGAAGTGGTAACGATGGGCGTGCGGATCGCGGCAGATTGTAATTTGGAGTGCGGCGACATGTCGCCGCTTTCCGACTGGCAGACATGTCTGCCAGTTCCAAAGCGCAGTCATGCCCGTGCACTCCAAAATGAGATGCTGCCAAAGCGCTTGCGTTATCCGCGCCGGTTGGTACTCTTACGGACGAGGCCCGTTGTCATGACCACCGATGGCACACCTCGGAAAAGGCACGTCCTTATCCTGGACGATGATATTGCTCTCGCCTGGCCTCTCAAAGAGACGCTCGAAAGCCGCGGTTACGATGCCACCATTGTCCCCGAAGGCACGCTGGCGCTGAGATTCGTTTCCCAACACACGCTGGACGCCGTCGTTTGCGATTTGCAAGTGCTGCGGCTCGAGGGCGATTTGCTGCACGCGGCCATTGAGCGGTCCAATCCCTCATTGGCGCAGCGGTTCATTTTCATCACCGGCGAGGAAAATGTTTCGCGTGTCGAGCAATTCGCCGATTCAGCGCGACTGCCGGTGTTCCACAAACCCGTGGGTATCGAAAGCCTCGTGGGTGAAGTGGTGCGCGTGGCGGAACAGGCGTCATAGTGGCACGGGCGTCTCGCCCGTGCGAACAAGAGCCTCACGGGCGGGACGCCCGTGAGGCTATTCATTAGGCCGTGCGGCTTCTTTGTTTAGATTGTAACATGACGGCATGAACGGTGTTGTTGTTGGAATCATCATTTTGATTTTGGCGCGGCTCGCGGCGGAGTTGTGGCTGTCCTGGCTGAATCGCCGCCACGTGCTCGCGCATGCGGACGCGGTGCCGGAAGCGTTTCGCGCGATCGTGGACGAACCGACTTACAAAAAATCCGTGGCCTACACGCTGGCCAAGGCCCGGTTCGGCAACATCGAGGAAACGTATGGCACGATCGTTTTGATCGTGGTGCTATTCAGCGGCGTGCTGCCTTGGGTGTTCCGTTTCTTTCAATCCCACCTCGGCGCGTCGGCGTGGGCGCTCGCCGTTTTTCTATTCGCCATCGGTTTCGGCATGTCACTGCCGGGTTTGCCGTTCGATTGGTATGGCCAATTTCGACTTGAGGAAAAATTTGGTTTCAATACGAACACGCAAAAAACGTGGTGGCTGGATCGCGCCAAAGGCCTGCTGCTCGCTGCCGTGCTTGGTTATCCGCTGCTCGTGCTCATCCTGAAAATTGTGGAATGGACGGGCGCGCATTGGTGGCTTTGGGCGTGGGGCGCGCTGCTCGCCTTTCAAGTGCTGATGCTCGTGCTCGCGCCGGTGTTGATAATGCCGCTGTTCAACAAATTCACGCCCTTGCCCGAGGGCTCTTTGCGCGAACGATTGCTCAAGCTCGCCGAGCGCACCCGCTTCGTCGCCCAGAGCATCCAGGTCATGGACGGCAGCAAACGCTCGCGCCATTCCAACGCGTTCTTCACGGGCTTTGGCCAGTTCCGCAAAATCGTGCTCTTCGACACGTTGATCCAGCAGTTGAGCGAGACCGAATTGGAGGCCGTGCTGGCACACGAAATCGGGCACTACAAAAAGAAGCACATCCCGAAGATGCTGATCTTTTCGGCGCTCAGTTCGCTGGCGGGTTTTTATATTATTTCGGTGCTGGCGCGGCAGGAGTGGTTTTATCACGCGTTCGGGTTCGAGGCCGGAAACGGATTCATGCCGGCAAACATCGCGCCCGCGCTGCTGCTCTTCACGCTGCTTTCAGGCGTGGTAATGTTCTGGTTTTCGCCGCTCGCGCATTGGTGGTCGCGAAGATACGAATACCAGGCGGACTCGTTCGCCAAGGAAGTCATGAACGAACCCGTGTCGCTCATCGGCGCCTTGCGGAAATTGAATGAAAAAAATCTGAGCAACCTTACGCCGCACCCGCTTTATAGCGGCTTTCATTATTCGCATCCCACGTTGCTGGAGCGGGAAGCGGCGCTCAATCGGTAGCCGCCGACGCCTGCCCCGCCGTAGTTTCAACGAAGGCGGGTGAGAAGGCGGATTTTCCATTTACGATATGGTGATCTCGATGCGTAACTCCGTTGGAGTCGCGAAGAAATTTTCGGGATGACCCCGGCAGCCTCGCCGGCTCGGCAACCTGGGGCTGGAGGGCGCGATCCCCTTGGGATTGAAGCTATTTCGCCGCGAGCACGGCAGTAATTTTCTTCCGCAATTCCTGCGTCACCGCGTCCACGGAGCGATTGCCGTCCACGATGTTGAAACCGTACGTTTTTTGCAATTGCCGGAAGGCATTTTGCATCGAGGTCTGATACTGTAAAAAGCTGTCGAACATGTCGCGTGACAAGCCCAAGTCCATGCCGCTTTCCCAGTAATCCAGCGTGGCGTTTTTTGACAAATTGCGCTGGACCAATTCCTCGGCTTCGACGGAGAGATAAAATACCGCGTCCGGCACGGGGGCGATGCCGTAAACATTTCTGAGCCACGCCTCGTCCATGCCGCGCGCCATGTCGCGCGCCATCAACGTGTAAATGTAGCGATCCGCGAGCACGATGAACCCGGCTTTGAGCGCGGGCAGAATGATGTTCTCCAATTGATCGGCAAAATCGGTGGCGTAAAACAGGCTCAACGTCGTGCGGCTCAGAATGTTTCCTTCCTGCGCCCGTTCCAACTCCTCGCTCACGAGCGTCGATCGCTTCAGACCCACCTGCACGGTGGCGTGGCCGCACGTTTCCAGCCAATCCACCAATCGCGCAATCTGCGTCGAACGGCCCGAGCCATCCGCGCCTTCCACCACGATGAGCGAGCCGACGAGTTCCTCCGGTTTGATGCCGGGAATGCCCTGGCCGTAAAACTTTTTGGGACCGGGCTGTGGAACAATGATGTGATTGTTGTTTTTCTTCTTCTTCATTCCACCGGTTCGTCCTCGAGTTCCACGATTTTCGGCCGCAACTTTGCCGGTGGCGGCGGCAACGGGCGGCGGCGCTTGAACCGCGAGAGGTCAATGCGCTGGCTCACCAATTGCCGCACGATTCCCTGCTGCACTTCCACGCGCTGATTGGCATCGATGATGTTGAAATTGAATTCCGTGCTCATCGCGAGGTATTGTTCAAGAATGCGGCCCTGGAAGATGCGAAAACTTTCGTACGGATCGGCCGACAGGCGCAAATCCATGCCGGCTTCGAAAAATTTCAGCTTGGGCCGGCCGTCCAGGATGCGTTTGAGCGAGACTTCCAAATCCGCCTTGAAGAAAAATGTCAGGTCCGGCAGCGCGGCGAAATCGTAAATCCCGCGCACCCATGCCGGCGGGCAGCCGCGGACAGTATCGCGCCCGAACGCCGTGAAAATATACCGGTCGCACAGCACAACATAGCCCGCGCGCAGCAGCGGCAGGAGGTGGCGTTCGTAACGGTCCGCAAAATCCGTGGCATGAATCAGACTGAAGGTCGTCGGTGACAGCAACTCGCGTTTTTTTCCTTTGCTGGTGGCCGATTTGACGAGTTCGGACGAATTCCATTCGCTGAAATAAACCCGCACACCCTCCGCTTCCAGCCAGCGTTTGAGCAAATAGATTTGAGTGGATTTTCCCGAGCCGTCCAGTCCTTCGACCGCGATGAGCCTCCCGGGAAAATTGCTTTCACCAAACGTTTTCATTCCGTGGTTGAAGCATAACCGGGACGTGATTGAATGCAATCGGGAACGTGAGTCGTGAAATGTAAAACGTGAATTCAGGGTGACCCGTTTTTCACGTTTCACGAAGTACGCAATGCGTGCTCCGTATTCCGTGATTTCGCGCAGAGCATTATCCCTCCTCGCGCCCAAAACTCTCCGCCAACGCCACCGCCTTCAGCATCGCCTTTGCCTTGTTCACCGTCTCCTGGAACTCGGCTTCGGGCGTGGAATCATTCACCCAGCCGCCGCCGGCTTGCACGTACGCTTTGCCATCCTTCACCAGCGCGGTGCGAATGGTGATGCAGGTGTCGAGATTGCCGTTGAAGGAAAAATATCCGACGCATCCGCCATAGGGCCCGCGCGCGGTCTGCTCCAGTTCGGCGATGATTTGCATCGCGCGGATTTTGGGCGCGCCGCTCAGCGTGCCCGCCGGGAACGTCGCGCGCATCAAATCGTAAATCGTCTTGTCCGCCGAAAGTTTTCCCTCCACCTGCGACACAATGTGCATCACGTGGCTGTAGCGCTCGATGATCATCAGGTCATGCACCTGCACTGATCCAAAATTGCACACACGCCCCAAATCATTGCGCGCCAGGTCCACGAGCATTACGTGTTCAGCGCGTTCTTTCGGGTCGGCGAGCAATTCCTTTTCCAGCGCGAGATCCTCTTCGGTGGTGGTTCCGCGCCCGCGTGTTCCCGCAATGGGACGGATTTCCACGGAGCGATCCTCGCAACGAACATGAATTTCCGGCGAAGCGCCCACGAGTGAAAATCCCTCGAACTCCAGCAAAAACATATACGGCGAGGGATTGATGCTGCGTGCGGCACGATAGAGATCGATGGGTGTGGCTGCAAATTCGGCGGCAAACCGCTGCGAACCCACCGCCTGGATGATGTCCCCTGCCGTGATGTATTCCTTGGCTTTGGAAACATTCGCAAAGAATTTGTCCTTGGGCACATTCGATTCGAATGGAACCGCTGGCATTTCGCTCGGCACGCTCACGGGCCGATGTTCGCTGGGCTGTTCCAATAGCGAAACCAGCCGCTCGATTTCCGCCACCGCGTTCTCGTAGGCTTCTTCCGGGCTGGCGGCATCATCGAGCACCGCGTTTACCAGCACGGTGATGGTCTGCGCCACGCGGTCGAAAATCAAAAGCTGGTCCGCGATGAGGAACAGCATCGTCGGCGTGCCCAATTCATCCTTCGGCGGCCGCGGCACGACCGGTTCTACATCATGTATGAATTCATAACCGATGAACCCGACTGCTCCGCCCGTGAATCGCGGCAAGCCCGCCACCGCAACGGCGCGGTATTTTTTCATCACGCGCTCTACCACTTCAAGACCGTCCCGAACCTGGTGGGGCGCGCCGCTCCGCGCGTGCCGTGAGTCTACTACTTCAAAGCTTTCAACGATCTTCCCGTTCTCAACAATTTCCACGCGATTGCCGGTTTGCCGAATGAGCGCGCGCGGATTGCAGCCCACGAAGGAATAACGCCCCAAATGCTCGCCGCCCTCGACGGATTCGAACAGGAAAGACTCGCCGGCGCCGCGAATTTTTCGGTAAGCCGAAAGCGGCGTTTCGATATCAGCCAACAGGCGTCGCGTGACGGGAATCAGGTTGCCCTGCGCCGCGAGTTTCTGAAAAGCGTCCAGCTTGGGTGAATACATCTCGCGGTTATTTACCGGGATAATCGCCCGTTTCGCAAGCGCAGGAATCAGCGAGAGGCGCTTTGAGTGAGCCGCCATTCATCAGGATGGCTGAAGCGCCCTGCTGGCGCTTCTCCCTGTGCACGGCGGCCCGTCGCAGCCGCCACACGGCCAGCATCGTGTAAAACGCCACCGCGATCGCATAGCCGACCACGCCCATGCCAATTGAAAACGGAATGATCGTCCGGCTGAAGAGAATAATCGCCGCGCCCACCGCCGCCGTGAGCAACGTGTTTCCCGCCAGGCAAAACAGATACAGCGTGGCGCGCGTTTCCTGGATCCGCGTCACATGCCATTCGCGATAATGGTCCTCGCCCATGGAGCGCATCAGCCAGGCGGATTGGAAATTCCGTGCCGCCACCAGCACGCTCATCGTGCTGACCGCGATGGTGGTTGAGAGCCAAAAAGCCATTCCGAACGCAATCCCAACACTGACCATGATTCCCCAGCGCCAGCCCATTTTTTTCGCCAGCGGATTTCCCTCGAGCACCAGGTTCGGGGTGGCGACCCAGGTGCTGAGGATGTCCATGCCGCGTGAAAACAACAGCAGCAGCACCATCAGGCAATAATCGCGGCTCCCAAACGAGAAAAACTCGCGGCCTCCGAATGAAATCACGTTGTCCATGTTAAAGGGAATTTACCTGCCCTTTTCAAACACTAGCATAGGGTTATCACCCTTTCTTGTAAATATCTCCCGGGGTCTTTAGCTGAGGCTCGGTGACGTTGAACTCGCCGCCGCCATCAACGGAACGGAAGAAACACGACTTATAACCTTCATGACAGGCGGCTCCAACCTGTTCCACCTGAATCAATAGCGTGTCACCATCGCAATCGAAGGCAATGTCCTTCACCGTCTGAGTGTGGCCGCTTTCCTCGCCCTTCATCCAGAATTTCTGGCGTGAGCGGCTCCAAAAATGCGTTTTGCCCGTCGCCACGGTTTTTTCCAGCGACGCTCGATTCATCCACGCCATCATCAGCACGCGCCCGGTTCCCCGCTCCTGCACGATGGCAGGAATCAAGCCATTCGCATCAAACTTCAATTTCTCGTAAAAGCTCATGTATCGTTCAGCCAGTCTAACGTCAAATCCGGGGATTTAAACGAGAAAAACGAAGGCGCATCATGCAAATCCGAAGCGCGAAATCCGAAATCCGATTACACCGCCTTCAACGCCGCAATCATAGGCAAACGGGCGGCGCGAATGGCCGGGAAGAGACTTCCAATCACTCCCACGATGATCGCAAATGCCATTCCTTCGGCTAATAGCACCGGCGTGATGCGGAATTCGAAAACCACCTCGCTGAACGTGTTGAAACTCAGCGTCCCAAAATGAACCCCAAACGCCAGGCACGCCCACTGTGTCGCCAGCGCCAATGAGCAGCCGATCACTCCGCCAATTCCCGCCAGAATCGCGCCTTCGAGATTGAAGCTCGCCAGAATCACCCGGCGCCGAAATCCGAGCACGCGCAATGTCCCGATCTCGCGCGTGCGCGCTCCCACCGCCGCATACATCGTGTTCATCGCCGCGAACACCGCGCCGATGGACATCGCAACCGCGAGGAACGATCCGAGGAATTTGATGGGCGTGGCGGTGCTGGTTTGTTCGGCGTAATACTTGGTTTCAAAATCCCCGCGCAATGCCATCCGTTTGTCCGATTCCACACGATTAATGAATGCCGCCGCATTGTTCGTGTCCGCCATTCGCGCGAGCAGACTGGAATAGTTGTCACGATCAAAAATCGACCGCGCCTCGTCCGCGTCCATCCAGAACTCGGAATCAAAGGCCGTGCCACCGCCATCGAACCAGCCGACCACTTTCAAGTCCTTGCCGCCGGTCCTGAAGGTTTGCCCGACGTCCGTGTTCGCAAATCGTTTGGCCATTTTCATGCTCACGACCACCTCGCGTTTGTCTGGTGTGAACCACCGGCCTTTTACGAGCTTCACCTGTGGACGCAATTCCTTGCCCATCGGCGTCACTCCTCGCATGGTCACGTTCGCCTCGCCGGTTCCGTCGCGCCGCGGCAAATTGATAATGACCACCAGATCGGCGGAAATGATGGGCCGCCCGTGCGCGTCGCGCGCGATTTGCGGCAGATATTGGATCATCTTGAATTGTTCGCGCATCACCACGCTGCTCGATTCCGCTGTCGAACCTTTTCGCACAATCATGATGTTCCGCGGGTCGCCCGTGTTCGCGCTGGATCTTTCCAATCCCGCCGCCATGGCGTGCAACAGGATGAACACCGTCACGACCAAGGCCACGCCCAGAATGGTCGCCGCCGTCGAGCGCCAGCGCACAAAAACGCTTTTGAAATTGTAGGGCAACGGAATCGGCGACGCCCAAAGCATGTAGGCCAGCCACACGAGGTAGGCTGCGAAGATCGCGAGAAATACGACGAGAATGATCGCGAGCGGATTCATTCTTCAAAGTTCCGAGGTCCGGAGAAAAGCCCCAAGCGTCCAAGCATCCAATCTCCAGAGAAGCTCCAAACTCCAAATCTCATCTCCGCGCGCCCGTCCTTGGGGCTTGAAGTTTGGAGCTTCTCTGGAGCTTGGATCTTGGTTCTTGGAGCTTTCATTCCGCAGTGTTCGCTTAATCGAGCGTTTTCAATCCTTCTGTCACGCTCATCTTCGCCACCGCAATCGCCGGCATGATGCTCGATGCAATGCCCAGCACCGCCGCGACCAACACGCCCGTGCCGACTATCCGCGACGTCACTTCGAAATAAGGAAAAATCCCATTCGTCATTTTTCCGACGTCACCGTAAGTGAACAACAGATAGGCTCCCCCCACGCCAATCAACGCGCCCGCCGCCGCCAATCCAAAACTTTCCGCCAGAATAAATGCAAACAATTCCCGCCGCCGAAACCCAATTGCCTTCAAGATCGCCAGTTCACGAAACCGCTCCCGGATCGCCATGCTCATCGTGCTGGCGGTCACCAGCAGCAGCGTGAAAATCACCGCGCTGCAAATCAGCATCACCAGCAGCTTGATGTTTCCCCACATCGAAATGAAACTGAGCTGAAATGCCCGTTCGCTCTCCGCGCGCACTTCCGCCGATGTGTTCTCAAACGCCTTGTCGATCGCCGAAATAACTTTTGGCATGTCCTGCGCCGATTTCACCTTCAACCACCACATGCCGACCTGCCCGTCCAGTCCGACGCTTTCATCCAGGTAATCCTGGCGGAAGAGCATGTTGCGATCATCCGGCGTGCCGGAATAAATCCCCACGATATGGAAATCCATCGTCACGGGGTAAACCGTGCTGTCGAGCGTGATTTTATCGCCGACCTTCAAATGATATTTATCCGCGGTGATTTTTCCGATGACGCATGCGTCGCGCTCCCGTTCGAGTTTCGCGTAATCCTCGGCTGGCATTTTCAATTCCGTGAAAACGCTCCGCAACCGTTTCGGGTCCAGCGCAAATTGCGCGAAGCTCCTGCTTTCCTCGCCCTTGTATTTCCCGCCGAACCACGTGAATGGTGTTACCGCCGCCACGCCGGGAATTTTTTCAATGATCGGCAATTGCTTCGCCGGCAACAGATTCGCGATGGAAATTTTGTTCCGCACCGCCACGCGCAATTCCGCTCCCGCGCCCTCGACCGGCAGCGTGATTTCCCGCAACGCCACCAGCAGCAGCATCAGCAAAAACAAGCTCACCGCAACGCTCAAAATCGAAAGCGTCGCGCGCCGCTTGTTGCGCAGCGCATTTTTGAGGATGAAGGTTCCGATGGACATTGGTTCGTGATGCGTTAATGAGTTAAATTGGTGATTCGGTCATCATGATTCCTATTTAACTATCTAACTGATTTAATCATTTAACTTTATTTAACTGCTTTAACTCATTTAACCAGTCGCCCCTTCAACAATTCCCCTTTCTCCAAATGAATCGTCCGCGACCCGAACGCCGCCGCCTTCGGATCATGCGTCACCATGATGACCGTCTTGCCCGCTTCCTTGCTCAACGATTGCAGCACGGTCAAAACTTCCTGCGCCGAATGCAAATCCAGGTTCCCGGTCGGCTCATCCGCCACGATTAATTTCGGGTCCGCCACCAGTGCCCGCGCGATGGCCACGCGCTGCTCCTGTCCGCCGGAAAGTTGCCGTGGCAAATGTCGCATTCGGTCCCCCAGCCCCACGAGTTCCAGCGCCGTCTCGACCTGTTTTCGCCGCTCGCTCCGGCTCAATCGCGTCAGCAACAATGGCAATTCCACATTCTCCTGCGCCGTCAACACCGGCAGCAAATTGAACGTCTGAAACACGAAACCGACGTTGTGATTCCGCCAATCCGCCAGTTGCGATTCATTCAACTTTGTGACATCGATTCCCTGCACATGGCATTCCCCGTTCGTCGGCCGGTCGATGCCCGCTAAAATGTGCAGCAACGTCGACTTCCCCGAACCGGACGGTCCCATGAGCGTGAGAAATTCGCCCGCCGCAATATCGAGCGAAATATTATCCAGCGCCGTGACTTGGATTTCCCCCTGGGCATAAACCTTCGAAAGATTGCGGATGCTGACGATTTTGCCATTCACTGTCATGGAGTAGAAACAATGAGCGAATCGTAAGAGAAATGCAAACCGTCGAACAGAATTGAAGCGCCCGCAGTTCCCTGGACTCTCAAAGCGGCGGAGGGCCGCCGCAGTCCGGGACGCTGGCGCGGGGTTGGTTGCATTGGAAATCGCGCTAGCGTCCCGGACTGCGCCAGCCCTCTGGCGCTCTTTTGTGATATTTGGATTACGTGCCAGGGGCAACGCCCGTCTGCAAAAACGGCGGCATCGGGCAATCCAGCGCGTCCGCGATCGCGCGCAGCAATTCCGCCTCCATTTCCTGGATCACGCCATCCGCCGCCACGACCTGCGCGCACGCATTGATCACGGCTTTCTTGATCTGCGGTGCCGCCTGGTTAAGCCGGTTCAATGCGGCATCCACGTGCGTTAAATCGCTTTCCTGAGCACTGACGTAAACCAGCGGTGCCCGCGCGATCGGAGCCAGACTTTGCATACCCTGTCGGAACGCCGCCTCGCATTGCGCCGGGTCATCCGAGCCCACGTGCGCCAGCGCCGACAGCAGCACCGCGCAATCCTGCGCCAGCGGCGCGAGCGCGTAATATTGCACCACCGCCTTGCGCGCGCCGTTGAATTGCGTGTCCAAATGCCGCAGCACGATTTTCTGCAGCACATACTCGAACAAATCAATTTCGCCGTCCGCCTCGATCAATACGTGGATCGCCCGGCTGAACTGCGCATATTGCGCCGGCGAAAGCTGCCGCAACCCCGGCAGCGCCAGATCCACCAAAGGCAGCTTGGCATTCGTTGCCACCGGGTCCACTTGCGGCAACAACCGCTCCGTCTCCTGCCGCACGGCTGCCGAAGTGTTTTGCGCCAGCAACTCCAACTGTTTCGTCCGCATCGCGGAATCTGTGGAAAGCAACAATGCGTAAATCAATGCCGACGCGCCCATCGCATCGTGCGCCGCGTCTTGTAACGCCGGTGGAAATGATTCGCGCAACGCCACCGCGTAATGCAGGTGCGCCATGTTCGGCGTGCCGAGATTCGGCATCACCGCGCCCAGCGCCACCGGCCACACGGGCGGAATGCTGCCCCGCCGCGCCGAAGCCGGTTGCGTGGCCCCGTAAGGCGCTTCCTCCTCAGCCGCATATTTCACCGGAGGGAATTTCCCATCAAACGACGGATCAATCGCCCGAATGCGATCCACCAATGGCGGATGCGTCGCCATCATGCTAAAGAGCGGTTCGCCGAGGCCGTTGCCGAAAAACATGTGCGACACCTCCTCCGCGTGCGCGTGCCGAATCCGCGAACCCTCCGCGCCCAGGCCGCCGATTTTCTTGAGCGCGCCCGTGATGCCGAGCGGATTGCGCGTGAATTGCACCGCCGACGCGTCCGCCAAAAATTCCCGCTGACGGCTCACCGCCGCCTGGATCAAGCGCCCAAAAAAAACACCCACCCAGCCCACCACCAGCAGCAACGCCCCGACGATCGGCAGCGCATTCCGGTCCCGGCTGTTCCCGCCGCGCGTGTACAATAGGATGCGCCCAATAATCGCGAGGCAAAGAATTCCGAAAATCGTTCCCAGCAACCGCAGGTTCAGCCGCATGTCGCCGTTCAGAATGTGACTAAACTCATGCGCCACCACGCCCTGCAACTCGTCGCGCGTCAGCAGCTTCATGCACCCGCGCGTCACCGTCACCGTCGCATCGCTCGTCGTGTGCCCGGCGGCAAACGCATTGATGCCCTCCTCGCCATCGATCACATACACCTGCGGCACCGGCACGCCGGACGCCAGCGCCATTTCCTCCACCACATTGACCAATTTGCGCTCGTCCAAATCCTGCGTATTCGGATTGATGAGCCGCCCGCCCATCATCGACGACACCACGCTGCCGCCCTGCGCGAGTTGCATCGTCTTGAACCCGCTCCCGATCCCGATCACCGCCAGCGTTCCAATCGCGACGCCGAAGAAAAGCTGCGGCCGCCAGAACAGGTATGCATTGGCTTCGAGTTGCGTGTCATCATTGTCGTCATAATAGTGATGTTGAGGGTGATGCCGCGAACCTGCCGTGCTGAAAGCCGTCAAAAACACCACGTAAATTACGAGGATCATCATCGCCACGCCTGCGGTGAAATAAATCACCAGGAACTTCGTATTCCGCCGCGCCTTTTCCTGTCGTTCGAAGAAGTCCATTAATGGTGAGGCTTTCGTTTTTTCCAGCCGGTTGAAAACATACCGACCAGAGCCAAGCCGATTCCGGCTAATGCCAAACAGTGAAACGCCTTGCTCGTGTAGAATAACCATGGGGCGACCCAAACTGGATGGCCGTCTGGATAATCAAACACTATTCTAGATTTGGGTGTGTGCTCAGATAGATAAACCGCAGGGATCACGCTTAGTGGTCCGCATGTAAGTAGGACTGCAGCGCCGAGGAAGACCGGTAGCATTGGCTTGCTCCTTGATCTCCCGTTGCAAATCAGTTTCATCGCGCTCGCTCAAAACTGCACCTTCGGCGCTTCCTTCTCCTCCGGTTTATCGATCACAAACGATTCCGCCGGCGCGAAGTTGAACGTGTTCGCAATCAGGTTCGCCGGAAACACCTCGCGCTGCGTGTTGTAGGTCATCACCGCGTCGTTGTAAGCCTGGCGCGCGAAGGAAATTTTGTTTTCCGTGGACGTCAACTCCTCCGTGAGCTGCATCATGTTCTGATTCGCCTTCAAGTCCGGATATTGTTCCGTAACCATCAACAAACGACCCAGCGTTCCCGCCAACCCAGTTTCCGCCGAAGACAAACTCTTCATCGCATTCGCGTCGCCGGGATTGGCCGCCGCCGCCTGCGCCGCCGTATAAGCGATATTGCGCGCCTTCGTCACGTTTTCCAGCGTCTCGCGCTCGTGCTTGATGTACCCCTTCGCCGTCTCGACGAGATTCGGAATCAAATCATAACGCCGCTTGAGTTGCACATCGATTTGCGCGTAAGCGTTCTTGTAGCGGTTGCGCAATGAAACGAGCCGGTTGTACGCGCCAACGACGAACATCACCAGGAAGAATAAAATGATAAGCCCGCCCAGCACGATGATCAACGCAAGTCCTAATCCGGTCATAATATGCCTTTCTTTTCGTTGTTTTAACAGCTAGGCCAAAGATGCCGGCCGCGCAATTACAATTTTGGCGTATAATTCGACCGGCTTGAGCCGGAAGCTCCAATCGTCCAAGGGCCAGGCGCCAGAGAAGCACCAACCTCCAAGGCCGCCCTGCGCGAATTGAAGTTTGGTGCTTGGATATTCTCTGGTGCTTGGACGCTTGGGATTTGGAGCTTAATTAATGAACCCCTGTGCTTTCAACCACCGGCTGCACTCGCCCACCCACGGCAGCCATTTCTTGGGATTATAATCGTGGCTCCCCAACCCCTGTCCATGCGGGCCGTGCTGATAAATGTGCAACTCGAACGGCACACCCGCCTTGCGCAACGCCGTCGCGAATTCCAGCGTGTTCTCAATGGGCACTGTGTGGTCATCATCCGTGCTCCAGATGAAACACGGCGGCGAATCTTTTTTCACCTGCAACTCGCTCGAAGTCTCCGCCACCAGCGCCGGCGGCGGATTCGTGCCCAGCAAGCTGACTTTGGAACCGTGATGCGCGAACGGCCCCATCGTAATCACCGGGTAACACAAAATCGCAATATCCGGCCTTGAACTCTGCCGCTCGATTGGATCCGTGGCGTCCGCGTCGCCCGAATCGAAGCGCGTCATCGCCATCGAAGCCATATGCCCGCCAGCCGAAGATCCCATCACGCCGATGCGGTTCGTATCCAGATTCCATTCGCCAGCCCGCGCGCGGACGAGCCGCATCGCGCGCTTCATGTCCTCCAATTCCACTGGGTAACGATAGCCATCCCCGCCCAGCCGATATTTCAGCACAAAACAAGTGATGCCTTGTTCGGCAAGCCAGCGCGCATAATCGCGCCCTTCATGCGGCGCGAGATGCACATAACCGCCCCCCGGGCAGATCACCATCGCCGCGCCATTGGCTCTGCCATGCTCGGGCAAAAACGGCGTCAGCGTCGGAATGTCCTTCGGGGCCTTGCCGAGCGCGCCCGGCGCGTCGCCCGGCCACAACGGAAACGCCTCGCCTTCTCCGGGATATTTGGAAGAAGGATGATTGGTTTCCTGAGCGAGCAATGTGGTTCCGAAAGCAAGACCGAGCAAAACAGCCCAATGGAGAATGTTCATTGCCGGAAATCAGAACTTTAATCTCGATTTCCGTCAATAGTGTTCTTGTCGCAATTCGTCGATCCTCCTCCTCGTTCTCGTTCTCGTCCTCGAAATCGAGAACGAGAACGAGAACGAGAACGAGAACGAAAAACGTGCTCCCAAGGGTTCACATAAATCGATAAATAATTCGTGTTTATTCGTGCCCATTCGTGGTTTGATTCCGCCCCAAAAAAAGTGCCGGCGCTTTAAGAACATCAAAGCGCCGGCGCCGAACTCCGAAGGAAATGCTTACTGCTGCATCCCGCTTCCGGTGTTGCTATTGGTAAGTGTCGTCTGGCTTTCAGCCTTGTCAGAAGCGTTATTGTTGTACTGACTGCTCGAACTGGATTGGTTGTATTGATCGCTCGTGCCACCCATTCCATTGTCGCTGTTATGAGAGGCGCATCCCGCAAGCAATGCCGCCACTCCCAGCGCTATAAACACTTTTTTCATATGTCCTTTCGTTGAGATTCCCCTTTGCCTCCCCGGTTGCTCAACACAGGCCCGGTCAAAGCCAGGCCTGCGTTGAAAGATGTGTGCCGCGGCTCAATGCGGGTTATTGTTATTGTTGTAATTATGGTTGTCGCGGTCGTTGTCGTAACCGTTCGGCCGGCCCGTCGGAGCCATGTTGTTTTCGTTCGGTTTCAGGCTGATGTTATTCACGACCTGGGTGACGCCTTCGGCGTGCTGGGCAATGTCGCCGGCGCGGTCTTTCTGCTCTTGCGTGTCGACGAATCCGCTGAGTTGAACCACGCCGTCGAACGTCTTCACGTCCACGCCGCTAAACTTATACACGGGTTCCTTGTTCAGATCGTGCCGAACCGTTGAAGTGATGGTTTTATCATCCAGTTGCCGTCCTGCGGTACGGTCTCCTGAGTGACCGTTCAGCATGTAACAACCACCGGTTAGCGACAGGATCGCGCTCATTCCACTCACAAGAATTAATTTGTTCAGATTTCGCATAGGCCATTCCTTTCGCGTGCACGTTCGCATCAAGAAAATCCTTATTCCATGGGGTGTTTTGCCCGAAACTGATGGAAAAAAGCAACGCGCCGGGCGTGTCCGCTTGAGCTACTGGAATCGTTTTGTTTGTCGCTCCGCCACCGGCAGTAAAGGCTTCTGCGCGGCGAATTTCATCGTGTTTCTCCGATAAATTTCCGAATTGATTTCACAAATTCTTTTCGAGAAAAACGAAGCCGGAGAGCAAATCAATCCTGCAACCCGAGCAGCGCGTATGGCTTCACCGAATCGCCGCCCACCCCGAATTTCGGGTGCGCCTTGAACGAGAACGTGAATACCAACAGATAATCCTTCGCGCCGATGCCGTTGTCGCGGATGCCCGCCGTCAGCGCCGCCGTCCAGCTCCGCATGTCGCGATAGACGCTGTAAAACTGTTCCTGCAAGCGCCCGCTGGTCACGTCATAATGATGCACGAAACGCGCGCTCCAGTTTTCGTTCAGCCGGAAAAACAGCGCACTCGTGAAAACATTCGCGCCCTGTCCAATGAACAGCGGGCTGTTGAAATCAGTCTTGAAATCATTCCGCAGATAAAAATGTCCCAGCGTCCAGCTCCACACGTCGCTCGGCGTGAGCGTCAGCGTCGTGAGCGACATGTTCCATTTCCCGGTGTTCAAATCCAGCCGCGTCTGTGAATCCAGCCCAATCCACGAGCGCGGCCGCAATTCGAAATCCGAATACAAATCCGCATAGGTCCGTTGCCCGCTGCGCGGCCGCAAACGCCAGTCCGTGAACAATTGCCAGTCGACCAAATCCTCAACGCGCCCATTGCGCTTGGTCTGCAATTGATTCCGCAGCCCGAACCGGAACACGTTCTGGCTGTCAATCGAATCAATCGAATTGTATTCCGGATATTCAAGCGGCAGCAGTTCCAGGCTCGGCAATTCATAATCAAATTGCGGCAACTGCGTCGGATGCACGTTCGGACTCGGCACATAAACGTAATTGATTGAGGGCTGGATGATGTGCCGCAATCCATCCACCGCCAGCAGGTTGTTTTTCACGTCCGGCCAGAGCTGCGACGCCTTGAATGTCACTTCCGCGCCCGTGTTGAAAACGGCGCGGCTGTTTTCCTCGGTCGTGCCGTTCGGCCCGCCCGCCTCGGTGTAATACGTGTACCGCCCGCCCACGCGCGGAATGATGTTGAGCCAGCCGAAAAGCGTTTCCGGCAGCGTCAATTGATGATATGTATCGGCGCGCGCCGCCGAGAAATTATTCGCATCCGACAGGAACCCGTTCGTCTCCGCAAACAACCGCCGATAATATCCGAGCGTGCTCTGGCTGTTGTAATAAACAGGCGTCGCTCCCAGTTCCTGCTGAAACCCGGTCAGCCGCACATCCGGCAGCCGCTCCACGGTTTCCAAAAAATTATCCACTCGCGGCTGCGCCAGCACATCCAGGCTGAAATTCGGAAACAGCTTGTCCCCTTCGAGGAACGTGCTCGGCTGCGGATTTTGGCGGTAATCGCCTTCAAAAAAGTCGCGATTCACCGCCGCGTCGCTTTGCCACCTCGCCGCCGCGCGCACTTCCACGTTCGTGTACGGATTGGCGATGTAAGTGAAATACAGCCGCTGCCGATTCTCGGACACCGGCGCATTCACGAAATTCGTCTTCGCATCGTCGTCGTGCGTGTAGTAATAGCTCAACTCGCCCTCGCCCCATTTGCCCAGGTGATAATCAAAATCCGGCCCCACGCCCACGCCGCGCCGTTGCCGGTAATCGATGTGAAATTTGCCGTTCAATTCATCATTCAAATACCAGGTGTAAGTCCCCAGCACAAAGGGCCCGAACGAACTCCGGTAGCCCGGCACAAAATCGAAATTATTCGCGTGCGGCCCGAGATTCCGCTCGTAGTACGGCAGGTAAAACAGCGGCACACCTTCCGCATACAGCACTGCGTTCCACGCCTCCAATTTCACGTTCGGAATGATCAACATCCGTGTCGCGTGGATCTCAATCGCCGGTTTTTTCACGTCATCCGTGGTGATGATCGCGTTCGTCGAAACGTAAGTGCTATGCTGCACGTGATTGGAGGCAACGTTCCCGTGCAGTCCTTTGCCCTCCATGTACACCGGCGCTTTGCCCGACCGAAAGTGGTCCGAAACCATCTGCCGCGTATGGAAATTATACAGAATGTGATCGCCCAAATAAATCTGGTCGCCTTGCTGGATGCGCACATTCCCGTCGGCAATCGCATCGCCGGAATTTTCGTCCACGGACACCGAGTCCGCCGTCAACGCCGAGCCGTTGTAATCAATGAACACGCCATTGGTCCCGGTCGCCTTCCCCTCTCGCATATGATACGTAATATCCGTCCCCTGGCCCGTCAGGCTGCGAATGTAAATCGGCGCGCTTGACGGTTGCTGGGCTTGGGCAGAAAGGGAGAAGAAGGAGAAAAGTATCGCGGCCGCGGCAAATTTGGGCAGTCGTGTCATCAAGCGCGGCAAGCTAACCAGAACCAAACTGGCGTGCCAAGCGGGATTTCCTCACGCCCCGTAACGGCGCCTTGGCGGAGCGCCGCCAAATGCATTGATCTGCAATTTGAACGGAAGCGACGAAGAGAACAAAGGAACGGAATGACGAATAACGAATGACGAAATGGAGCAGCGAAACCAAACTATCGTCATTCGACATTCGTCATTTTGCCCTCCATCCTCTTCCATTCAAATCTTTGTTCCCTTTGCATCGGCAGCCCTATCCATTGCGCTAACGATTGCGTCGAAGCCTCGCTTCCCCAATCGCTTGTGGCACGTGAACTGCGATCACATGGCAGGATTTGCGCGTATGGCTACCAAGTTAAAAATGATTAAGCTCTTGATGGAGGCGGATGCCCAAGCGGAAGTTGACCGGCTCCCGCCCAAGCCAGCGCTTTATCTCATGCAAATGCGCACGCGCACCTTCAAGCCCAGCCTGCCCAGGCGCCGCTTGCCCATCAAAGTGAACCCGCGCGATTTCTCGCAACCCGTTCCCGTGCCGATTCATTTTGCGAAAAAAGCCTGAGCTTTTCCCGCGCAAATGACGGTTTGCGCATTCCCTGCGGTGAATGATTTTGAGGCACTGTCCTGTCCTGTAAGCGTTCTGAGGCCGCTCGTTTCACCTTGATTGGATTGAGCCACCGAGTTGTCCAATACTATTGGATTTTGCGACGATACACCGGGCGCAACTTGCCACCCGCACCATTTTGGAGCGCGGGCTGTGTCGGAGACCAGCCGCGGCAATGTCGTTTAACCTCAAAGGTAAACCTCAGCGAACGCTCGTGTGCTGCGGCTCCGGAGGGTGGGGCGCGCGCAAGTTACCAAATCACTTCGGCATCTTCAACCCAACCTTCGCCGCCACCTGTTGCACATCCTTGTCGCCACGGCCGGAGAGATTCACGATGATCAATTGATCCTTTGCCATCTTCGGCGCGCGCACGATGCATTCGGCCACGGCATGGGCGCTTTCGAGCGCGGGAATGATTCCCTCCAATCGCGCCAGTTTCATGAACGCTTCCAGCGCCTTCGCATCCGTCGCGTAGGTGTATTCCGCGCGTTTTTTATCGCGCAAGAACGCGTGTTCCGGGCCCACCGCCGCGTAATCCAGTCCCGCGCTCACGCTGTGCGTGAGTTGAATCTGGCCGTATTCATCCTGCAAGAGGAACGAGCGCGTGCCTTGCAGCACGCCTAGCGACCCGCCCTGGAACCGCGCGGCGTGGCGGTTCGGAATGATGCCTTCGCCGCCCGCTTCCACGCCCACCATTTTAACGGAGACGTCATCAAGGAACGGGTAAAATAATCCGATCGCGTTCGAACCGCCGCCGACGCACGCGATCAGCAAATCCGGCAATCGCTTTTCGTGCTCGAGCATCTGCCGCCGCGCTTCATCGCCGATGACGCGATGAAAATTGCGCACCATTACGGGGTACGGGTGCGCGCCGTAAGCGGTGCCGAGGATGTAATGCGTCGTGCGCACATTCGTCACCCAATCGCGCATCGCTTCGTTCACGGCCTCCTTGAGCGTCTTTTGACCGGCATGCACCGGCACGACTTCCGCGCCGAGCATTTTCATCCGGTAAACATTCAACTCCTGCCGCTCACAATCCACCGCGCCCATGTAAATGACGCACTTCATGCCAAACATCGCGCTCACGGTGGCCGTCGCGACGCCGTGCTGGCCCGCGCCGGTCTCGGCGATGATGCGCGTCTTGCCCATGCGTTTGGCGAGCAGGATCTGGCCGATGGCGTTGTTGATTTTGTGCGCGCCGGTGTGGAGCAGGTCTTCGCGCTTGAGATAAATCTTCGCGCCACCGAGTTCGCGCGTGAGGCGTTCGGCAAAGTAGAGCGGCGTGGGGCGTCCGCAAAATTCCTCGAGGTAATACGCCAGTTCGCGTTGGAATTCCGGGTCCTGTTGCGCGCGAAAATATTCCTCCTCCAACTCCTGCAGCGGATGCATGAGGGTTTCCGGCACGAACCGGCCGCCGTACGGCCCAAAATGGCCGCGCTCGTCAGGCACTGTGGCTGTTGAACTCATGGGCGGATTTTACGCGAAAATAGCGCGGACGTCGAGGGCGACAAACTCGGACGGTGTGATTCCAATTGAGGATCAATTGATAAATGCGCCTGCAACCTGGCTTGCGCGCTTTGGTTGGAGCGCGGCTGTGCTGAAAGCCAGCCGCAGCAACGTCCGCTGTGCCAGAAATGATGGCCCATCTGCGAGCCTTTCGGCTGGTAACCTTGCCGCGGCGGGTCTGCGACACAGCCCCGCTCCGTTTTTGAAGAATTTTGTCTCACACTCATTGCGCCGCCGGACGCGGCGCGGACAGCGCGGAGCGCCGTCCCTACTTCCAGGTGAAGGCTCAGTCCTCCCCCAGCACCGACTCGTTGCAACACGACCCGCAGCCGCCGTAACAATCCACGCACAGCTTTCGATCGCCCACTTCCACCGCGCCGAAACGTCCGCACACGTCGCACGCGGCGGATTCGTTCACGCGATTCCCAGATGATTCCACGGGATTTTCAGGCATGACACATTATCGTCCGTGTTTGCGCAGGTGCAACTCGGGCACGTTCTTGATCGGGTTGTGGCGCTGCTGGACCATTTCGTAGGAAATCCAGGCGCCATCGATCAGCGCAAAAATAATCAGCACCACACCTGACCAGCGCTCAATGCGCAACAACGTCTGCTCGCTGAATTTTCCCTTGCCGCGCGAGGAGGTATAGCTCAAGACCAGGAACCAAAGAATCGTTCCCAAGCCGACACCCACCACGCACGCCATGCGGCCGGAAAATTCCGGCGTCACCCAGTTGCGGGAGATGAAATTCGCCGCCAGCACAAACCAGCCGACCATCACGCCCGGATTCGCCAGCACGCGCACAAAGCCGGTCATGTAGGCCGAGTGGGGATGCAATTTTTCCCCGATTCGCGCCTCAATTCGGTCCGTTGCCGCGCTGAGCTGGATGGCGACTGATTTTGCCGTGGCGAACTTGATTCCGAGACCGAGAATGAAGACAAAGCTGAAGACTTCCATGGCCGCCCGGACGTATTGGCCGGTCAACAGGAAGCTGGCCAGTCCCGTGAAGGCAATGAAGCAGTAGGTGACTTCCATGGTGGTGGCGCCGAGCGTGATGAGCAACGCCCACTTGAAGCCGCGCCGAGCGCCCTCGTTGATGATGGTGAGATTCACCGGGCCGACCGGAATCGCGAGCAGCAGCGCGCTGAAAAACCCGGTCAGGGCCGACCGCACGATGGGGTGAAGCGCCTCCATTCGCCTTAACTTTGCGGAGGCACATCCTCCAGGTCGTCTTCTTCCTCCTCAATTTCATGCCGCATGCGATTCGAAATGCGCGGGCGAATGAAACCATAAACCAAATACAGTGTGAAGATCGCCGGCAGAACGTAATAGAGAATCTTTTCACGCAGCACCAGCACAAAGCCGACGCAAAGCGCCACAACGATGGCTTTGGAAAACGTGCTTTTGGAACGCAGGCCAAGGGATTTGAAGCTCGGGTACTTCACCGTGCTCACCATCATCGCCGATAGAAACAGCAGCACCACGACAATCAAATATCTCCACGCGCCGAGCGTTTTGTCTTTCTCGTTCAATTGAATGATCAAAAGGGTCAAGGATGCGACCAGGGCCGCGGCCGAAGGAATCGGAAATCCGAGGAATTCCTTGCTCCCGGAACTGCCCGGCATCGCCGCCAGGCAATTGAATCGCGCCAGCCGAAACGCGCCGCAAAGCAAATAAATCGAGGCGATAAACCAGCCCAGTTCCGGATGGTCGAAGGGCGGCCCGGTGAACACGTCATGCAGCACCACACGATGGACCAGGAACGCCGGCGCGGCTCCGAATGAAATCAAATCCGCCAGTGAATCAAATTCCCGCCCGAACGGGCTTTCGACTCCGCCCATGCGGGCCACACGGCCATCAAACAAATCAAAAATGCACGCCAGGAGGATGAATCCCAGCGCGTGTTTGATTTGGGTAAAATCCCCCCCCGAAATGTCCGCCTCCACGATCTTGGTCAGCGCCACAAAACCGCAGAAGAGATTCCCGGCCGTCAGCAGGTTGGGCAAAAAATAGATTTTTATTTTGCCGTCCGCCGAGTCGTCTGATGATGGCTTGGAAACGCTCTCCATGGTTCAACAAATCATCCGAAAGTTGCCAGCACGGTCTCGCCGCCGACGACGCGGTCGCCGAGCTTGACCTGAATCTTCGCCGAATGCGGCAGATAAACATCCACACGCGACCCGAATTGAATCAGGCTCATGCGGTCGCCGCGCGCAAACTCGTCGCCCACGTCCACGTATGGAATGATGCGGCGCGCAATGACGCCCGCGATGAGCTTCACGCCAATTTTTTCGTTTTGCGGATCGGTCGAGGCGATGCCGATATAGACATTCTCGTTGCACGTGGCGCATTCGGTCTTCATCGCGTTCAGGAACTCGCCTTCGGTGTATTTGAGATAGGTCACCTTGCCGCTCACCGGCGTGTTCTGCACGTGCACATCGATCACGGACAGAAACATGGAGATCCGCTGGCATTCACCGCCCATGAATTGCGGTTCGGTGAGCGTGTCAATGATGTCCACTTTGCCGTGCCCCGGCGAAACGACCAGTCCCGGGCCTTCCGGCACGCGCGCGTTCGGGTCGCGGAAGAAATAAAGCGTGAACAGCGCGAACAAAATCCAGATGAGAAAGATAAAACCGGAAACGGCCACGACCGCGGAGCCGATCAGCGCTCCCAAAAGGCCCATGACGGGTACCAGGATCACGAGCAGCAGCGTGATGAGAATCATCTTGAACGCCGCTTTCCGCGCTTTTCCCGAATGTTTCATCCGGCCAAGGTAAAGGCAAAGATTGAGCGTTCAAAGCCAAAATTCTGCCGGGCGCCCGTCTCGCGATTTTGTGAGGGCCTCGTCCTCGTCCTCGATTGCGAGGAATCGAGAACGAGGACGAGGACGGTTCCTGTGCTGTGCTTTCTGAAACCGAATTATCCTTCTTTCTCCCCCAGCCATTGCGGATGCTGCGCGGTGGAATCAAATTCCATCGACGTTTTGAATAACTCAAATTCTCCGTCCCTGGCAGCCTCTGCCGTTCGTGCGAGCAACGACGCCACTTGTTCCCGCGTCATCGGCTTGAACGTCTTCGCGGCCTCGATCGCCTGATCCAGGATTTTCATGCTGTCGATGCCGGTGATGACCACGGACGTCGGCAGGTTCAACGCGTAATGCAGACATTCCACCGGTTTGACCACCTTGCTTTTGAGGATCACGCCGCTGCCCATGGATTTCATCCCCAACACACCGATCCCTTGCTCCACCAGTTTGGGCAAAACCTGATGCTGAAAACTGCGGAAGTGCGCGTCCATTACATTCAACGGCATCTGCACGGTATCGAATCGGAAATCGTGCTTCGCGGCCATTTCGAGCATGCGCAGGTGAATCGCCGGGTCTTTGTGGCCGGTGAAGCCGATGAAACGACATTTGCCCGACTGTTTCGCCTCTTTCAGGGCCTCAATCGCGCCGCCCTCCGCAAACGCCCGGTCCGGGTCTTCCATGCGAATCACTTCATGCAATTGCCACAGATCCACATGATCCGTTTGCAGCCGGCGCAGCGATTCTTCCAATTGCTGGTTGGCAGCCTTTTTGGTGCGCCCGTCCACCTTGGTCATCAGGAACACCTTCTCGCGATAACCATCCCGCAGCGCTTTGCCCATGCGGGTCTCGCTGGTGCCATCGCCGTCGTTGTAATCCCAACTGTTGTCCATGAAGGTCAGGCCGCGATCAATGGCCGCGCGAATGATGCGGATGCTTTCCTGCTCATCCTCCACCTTGCCGATATGCGAGCCGCCGAGGCCGATGCAGGAAACTTTTTCGCCCGTTCGCCCCAACTGGCGCAGAGGCACTTCACCTTTTCCTTCGGCTGCCCACACCCGCGGGCCGGCTGCGGCGACGACCCCGGTGGCAACAGCCATTTTCATAAAATCGCGCCTCGTAAGGCCGGTGTTTCCTTGTCCGGCAATGTTGAATGTTTGCATAACCTGCTGCCTTTTCCGAGATGACCAAAAAGCTGAATCCTCATTTCAAGCGAAGCGTCCGCCCGGCCATGGACTGGAACAATTAGGGTGTTATCCTCTAAAAGGAGAAAATTCTGCTAATGAAGACTCCCAGTATGGCCCGGAGCATTGGTTTTGGCTCCAATTCGACATTCGACATTTCCCCGTTTCTTCCCTAATTTTGGACAATGAAGTCGATGACGGGATACGGTCGCGGAGATTGTTCCCAGGACGGATTCAAGATAACCGTCGAGGTCAGCTCCGTGAACCGCAAGCAGAGCGAAATTTCCATCAACCTTCCGCGCGAGATGGAAATGCTGGAGGCGCAGATGCGCGATATCATCAACCAGCACATCGCGCGCGGGCGATTGACGGCGCGGGTGACGGTGCATTCGGGCGGCAATTCCGCGGCGCGCATGCATCTCAATGTCCCGCTCGCCAAAGCCTACACGCGCGAACTGAATAAGCTGGCGAAGCAATTGAAACTCGGCGGCTCGGTCACGCTCGATCATCTCGTGCGCGCGCCCGGCGTTTTCCAGACGGACGAGCAAATCGCGGAGGAGGAAAATTTCTGGCCGGCCGTTGAGAAGGCGTTGAGCAAGGCGCTCGCGGCGCTGGTGAAAATGCGCGAACGCGAAGGCGGCCACCTGAGGCAGGATTTGATCGAACGCATCAATATCATGCGCCAGGCGGCAACGAAAGTTCAGTCGCACGCGCCGAAAGTGGCCGAGCGTTATCGCGAGCAGCTCATCCAGCGCATCAAGGAAGCCAAACTCGAAGCACCGGCTGCCGATGACGAGCGCCTGTTGAAGGAAGTCGTCTATTTCGCCGACCGTTCGGACATCACCGAGGAATTGACCCGGCTGCAGAGCCACTTTCAGCAATTCGGCGATTGCGTGAAGACCGCCGAACCGGTCGGCCGCACGCTCGATTTTTTGGCGCAGGAAATGAACCGCGAAATCAACACCATCGGTTCCAAGGCCAATGACAGCCTGATTTCGCGCGAGGTGGTGACGCTCAAGGCTGAGTTGGAAAAATTCCGTGAACAGGCGCAAAATGTCGAATGAACAAGCGCCAGCCAAAGGACAAGATGAAAGTCGAATCTGAAGCCCGCCCGCCCGCGCTCAAAACTGGCGAGACCGCCAAACCAGCCGGCCCGATCAAAGCCGCAACCCTCAGCCCCCTGCTCGTCCTGCTCTCCGCCCCATCGGGCGCCGGCAAAACGACCTTGGGCGAGCAACTCCTGGCCGCGCGCAAGGACATGACCCGCGCCATCACTTGCACGACGCGCAAGCCGCGCGGCGCAGAGAAGGACGGAGTGGATTATTATTTCCTCGATGCCGAATCGTTTTTGAAACGCGTGCAGGCCGGCAATTTTTTGGAGCATGCCACGGTTTTTGGCAATAGCTATGGCACGCTGAAGTCCGAAGTGCTGAACAAGCTGCGCCAGGGCAAGGATGTTTTGCTCAATGTCGATGTCCAGGGCGCGGCCACCATTCGAGCGCGCGCCGAAGAAGACCCTGAACTCAGGCGCTCCTTGATCAGTGTGTTTCTCACGACGCCATCACTCGCCGTTCTGGAACAGCGTTTAAAAAAGCGCGGAACGGATGCTCCCGCGGCCATTCAAAAACGGCTCAGCGTTGCCCGGCAGGAAATCGCCCAATGGAAGAATTTCGATTACCTGATCATCAGCGACAGCATCAGCGAGGATTTGCGGCGGATGCAGGCGATTATTGAGGCGGAAAAGATGCGGTCAGCGAGAGCGGTGGCGCCGGAGTTATGAAAAATGAAACGTGAAACGTGAAACGTAAAGACGTGAATCACGTTTCACGTTTTACGTTTCACGCGGTGCGTTTCAATAAACCATGAGCAAAAGCAAAAACATCGTCCTCGGCGTCACCGGCTCCATCGCCGCCCATCGCGCGGCGGATCTGGCGAGCCTGCTCACCAAGCGCGGCGGCGATGTCCACGTCGTGATGACCGCCGACGCGCTCCGGTTCATCACGCCGCTGCCGTTCAAAACACTTTCGCGCAATCCCGTCATTACGGATTTGTATGACGAGGAGGAGGGCTGGAAACCCGCGCACATCAGGCTCGCGGATGAAGCGGCCCTGTTGCTCATCGCACCCGCCACCGCGAACACGATCGCCAAACTCGCGCACGGCCTCGCTGATGACGCGCTGACGTGCATTGCGCTCGCGCTGAATCCAAACGCAAAGATTCTAATCGCCCCGGCCATGAACGGAAAAATGTGGCTGCATCCCGCCACGCAGCAGAGCGTGGCCACGCTCAAGAGCCGCGGCGTGGAGTTCATCGGGCCGGAGGAAGGATTGCTTTCCTGCGGCTACGAGGGGATTGGCCGATTGTGGCCGGTGGATAAAGTGGCGGAGCGGGCCATGGAATTGCTCGCGTGACCGAGGCTCGATGCGCGACCGTTCGTTTTGATGAAATTTCTGGAATCACGATGGACGAAGGGCCTGTTCACCTTCCGGCCCGAGCCGGAGCAGCAGGCGCGGCGCATCGTGAGGATGCAGCTCCACGTCGTTTTGCCCGCCAAAGCCGGCATCATCGCCGTCGTTCTCTATTATATTTTCACCTCTGACTGGGCGCAGCCGGGACTGAGCACACACAACGTGGCTTTGGATTTCCTGAAAAAATTCTTTATCATCTACACGGCCTGCAACGTCATCATAGGCGCATTTTTCGTCGATTCGCGGCGTTTCCCGTCGCACCTGTTCCAATGGCTGGTGTTCGTCGCGGGATTGCTCGATGGGCTCTTTGTTTCGGGCCTGATCGTCATCACCGACGGCTTCGATAGCATCGCCTATTGGCTGTTCCCGGTTTTAATCATTCTCAACGCCATCAGCATTCCACTGGCAATACCACAGATTGTGCTGAATATGCTGCTCGGTGTTTTCTACTTGAGCGCGGGGTTGGTGTATCCAAAAGTGGCCCTCTCGGAGTTGCAACCGCCTAAATCGCTTCATCACGCCACCACGAACTCGGTGGCCTCCGCATCTTCAACGAACGTTTTGGGAACGACGAACGTCTCGCAGCCGGGAGTGAATCCGTTGGTGGGCATTACTCAGATTATCCCGTGGCAGCCGGTGGACGTTCAATCCGATCCAAATTTTCCCAAGTTCATCGTTTTGTGGCTGCTGACCGTCTGCTGTTACGGCGTGCAACTCCTCCGCCGCGCCATTGAAGATTCGCGTGAATTCGCCGTGCGCGAGGGGCAGTTGCTTTACGCCGGACGTCTCTCGGCCGAATTCGCGCACCAGATCAAAAACCCGCTCGCCATCATCAACAACGCCGTTTTCTCGCTGCAACGCGCCGCCCGGGAGGGCCGCACCGACATCTCCAGGCAATTGGAAATCATTCGCGAAGAAGTCGAGCGCTCGGACAAAATCATCACCCAAATCATGGGCTACGCCCAATTGAGTGAAGGCCATGTGGAAAAGCTGGACCTGATCGATGAGGTCAATGCCGCCATCGACCAGGCTTTTCCCGCGGCGGTGGATACCGGCGTGCGTGTCGAGCGCCATTACGCGGCGCACCTGCCTCCGATGCTCATGCAACGGCAGCATCTTGCGCAGATCCTCATCAACATCCTCCAGAACGCCCGCGAGGCGCTCAACGGCCGGGGCAAAGTCACCGTCAGCGTCGCGACTCTTAACAATGGATCCGTCGCCATCACCATCACCGACACCGGCCCGGGAATTCCGCCCGACAAAATCGAGAGGATTTTCGAGCAATACTATTCGACCAAGGAAAAAGGCACCGGCCTCGGTTTGGCCATTGTGAAGCACAATGTCGAACTGTATGCCGGGTCCGTCCGGGCCGAATCTGAGCTTGGAAAAGGGGCTCGCTTTATCTTAAATTTCCCTCCAAAAACCGTGATGAAACCGGCTATATGAGTCCAATGTCCAAAGCCCAAAGTCCAAAGTCGCTCCCGACTGGCGCCGACTTTGGACTTTGGACCTTGGACTTTGGAGTGCGAAATGGACTATGAAACTGCCACCTCTGCTCGTCGTCGATGACGAGAAAAACATGCGATTGTCGCTCAAGACGATGTTGAGCGACGACGGCTATGCGGTCCAAACCGCCGAGTCCGCCGAGGAAGCGCAAGTGCTCCTGACGCGGGAAGCGTTTTTCATGGTCATCACCGACGCTCGCCTCGGCGGCATGAGCGGTTATGATTTCCTGGCCAATCTTCACAAACTCTGGCCCGAGACCCCCGCGCTGATGATCACGGCATTCGCCACGCCAAAATTGGCGGTCGAGGCCATCAAAGCGGGCGCGGTGGATTACCTGGCCAAGCCATTCGCGCCCGAGGAATTGCTTCATGCCGTGGGCCGCTGCGCCGAGCGTTACCGTTTGCTCCAGGAAAACGCCGCGTTGCGCGCGCGGGCGGTCGGCGCGTGCCAATTGGAGGACATCGTCGGCGAATCCGCCAAAATGCGCGAGGTGCGGCAACTCATCCAAACCGTCGCGCCCACGGACACGCGCGTGTTGATCCTGGGCGAAAGCGGCACCGGCAAGGAGCTCGTGGCCGGCGCGATGCATAGCCTTAGCAATCGCCGAAGCCACACTTACGTGCGCATCAATTGCGCCGCGATTCCCGAAACGCTCCTCGAAAGCGAATTGTTCGGCTACGAAAAAGGCGCGTTCACCGGCGCGCTCAAACAAAAACCGGGCCTGGTCGAGGAAGCCAACGGCGGCACGATTTTTTTGGATGAAATCGCCGACATGAGCCGTCCGTTGCAGGCCAAGCTGCTGCGGTTTCTGGAGGATGGTTCGTTCACCCGCGTCGGCGGCACGCAGGAACTGCGCGTGAACGTCCGCCTGATTGCCGCCACGAACCGCGATATCGTCCAGGCCATTCGCGACGGCCAGTTCCGCGAGGATTTGTTTCACCGGTTAAATGTCGTGCAATTCCGCCTGCCTCCGCTGCGCGAGCGCAACGACGATGTCGCCCTCCTGGCCGAGCATTTTCTCCGGCATTTCAGCGCGGTCATGAACAAGCGCGTCAAATCGCTTTCGGCCGCCGCCGCGCGCAAACTTCTCGCGCATCATTGGCCCGGCAATGTGCGCGAACTGAAAAACGTCATCGAACGCGCCCTCATTCTCGAGCAAGCCGAGCAGGTCCAGGCCGCGAGCCTGCCCGATTTCCAAGTGGAAGCGCAGTTGCACAAATCCGCCGTGCCGAAGATGACCGGCAATGAATCCCTCGATGACCTCGTCACCGCTTTCGAGCGGCAGCTTATAGCGGACATTTTGGAACGTAACGGCTTCAACCTCGGCAAGACCGCCGAACAATTAAAAATCAGCCGCCACGCCTTGCGCTACCGGATGCAACGGCTCAACTTGACTCTGCCCGGCGAAGGCGAGGATGAAAAAGGCGAGGCGGCGTGAAAGGAATTTTCATATGCTCCACACAATATTGATGGCCCAACTGGAAACGGACACGCCCTCGCGTCCGTTCTGGAACACGGGATCGATGGGGACTCAAATAATCATTCTCCTGGGGGCCATGCTGGTGGTGGGATTCGTTTTCTTCGTCTGGGCCGCGTTTTGGAGAATGCCGCGCAAGCATAGGCATTCGTATCATCCGCCCGAAGAAGCCTCCTTGCCGAAATCATCCCGCAAGCGAAGCTCCGGCCTCTTCGGCAAACACCCTCATCGTCGCCGCCACCGGCGGCATCATGACGATCGTCCGCTCAATCCCACGTTGTCGGAGGTCGGGGGCCTGCCGCCGGAACGTCACGGGCCGCCGCCAGGTCCCTAACGGCCGTTCACATGCAAGAAAGCCAGGCCATCACTCGGAAGAGCGCGTCCAATCTGACGCTCGGCTTCCTTCTCCTGCCGAAGGAACGCCGCGAGGGCATGTCCGTGCTGTATGCTTTTTGCCGCGAGGTGGATGACGTGGCGGATGAGGACCAGACGCCGGAAGAAAAACGCCGCGAACAGCTCGCCGCCTGGCGCGACGATGTCCGCAAGGCCTGCGAAGGCGGCCAGCCGCAATTCGTCGTGAACCGCGAGTTGCAACCCGTGGCGCGGGAATTTCGTCTGCCGTTCGCGCTTTTCGATGAACTGGTTCGCGGCTGCGAAATGGACCTGGAAATCAAGCGTTACGAAAATTACGAGCAACTCGAGCTTTATTGCTATCGCGTGGCGTCGGTCGTTGGCCTTTTGAGCATCGAGATTTTCGGTTATCACAACCCGGCCTGCCGCGATTACGCCATTTACCTCGGCAAAGCGCTCCAGTTGACCAACATCCTTCGCGATGTCCGCGTCGATGCGGAGCGCGGGAGGATTTATCTGCCGCAATCCGAACTCGCGCGTTTCAACGTCAGCGAGCAGGAGATTTTGAATTTCCAATACAGCGACCGCTTTCGCGCGCTGGCCGAAAGCGTGGCCGCGCGCGCGAAAAAGTTCTATCAACTGGCGCGTGAGACGTTGCCGCCCGAAGACCGCCGCTCGATGGTCGCCGCCGAACTCATGGGCTCCGTCTACTGGCGGCTGCTGCGGAAACTCGAGCACGAGCAATTCAACGTTTTCGGCCCCACACCGCCGCGGCTCAGCAAAGGCCAGAAACTGTTCCTCATTTTCCGCTCCTGGTGCCGCTTCGTTTCCGGCGCCACCTCTCCCAGCTATGGCAGCGTCTGAAACGCGCGGTGCGGAACTTCTGCCCGCGACCCCGGCCGGCAAAGTGGCCGCTCGCCGGCTGATCGTGAACGCGGATGATTTCGGCCTCTCGCAATCCATCAATGAAGCCGTCATCCGCGCCCATCGCGAAGGCATCCTCACCACCGCCAGCCTGATGGTCAACGAGCCACCCTGCGCGGAAGCGGTCGAACTCGCGAAACAAAACCCGCGCCTCGGCGTGGGCCTGCATCTCACGCTCCTGATGGGCCATTCCGCGTTGCCGCATGCCGAAATTCCCGGTCTGGTCAACGCACGCGGTGAATTTTCCAACGACCCCGTCGGGGTGGGTGTGAAATATTTTTTCCGGCGCAAGTTGCGCGGACAACTGCGCAGGGAGATCCATGCGCAATTCGCCCGCTTCCGCGCGACCGGCCTGCCGCTGGACCACGTGAATGGCCATCTGCATCTGCATTTGCATCCGGTTGTCTTCAGCATCTTGATCGAGGACGCCGCCGAATTGGGCATTGAGCGCATGCGCCTCACCCACGATCCGTTCTGGATGGATGTGCCGCTCGCGCGCGGCCAGCGCCTCTATCGCGCGGCGCATGGGATGATTTATTATATTTTGTCGCGGACCGCCCGATCCCGGCTCCGGCAAAAAAAGATTCGCCACACCCAGCGCGTTTTCGGCCTGTTGCAAAACGCCCGCGTGGATGAAAGCTACGTTTCAAAACTTCTGCCCGCGCTCCCCGCCGGAGATTCCGAGCTTTACTCCCATCCCTCGCTCGACAAATTTAAGAACGAGTTTGACGCTTTAATCAACCCGCAAATAAAAGCGCGAGTGAAAGAACTCGGCATCGAGCTGATTCGCTATCAAGACCTGGGGTAAGGCGCCGGTGTTGGAATCGAATCGAGACGCGCAAATCAAATTTATGTTTAAATTTCTATTGATCCTTCTGGTCGGACTTACCTTCGAGTCCACGGGTGTCGTCCTGCTGAAAAAAGGCATGGGGCGAATCGGCGACATGCAAAAAGTAAGCGTGCCGGAGGTGGCGCGCGTGGTCAAAGCGGGCGTGACCAGCCCGTACATCATTGGAGGCGTGTTTTTCGAGGCTTTGTTCTTTGTCGTTCTGCTCATTTTAATGTCCCGGAGCGATATTAGTTTGCTGTGGCCGCTGACCGGGCTGAGCTTTGTGTTCGCGACATTTGCGGCGATGATTTTCCTAGGTGAAAAAGTTTCGTCAATGCGTTGGGCTGGAGTAGTCCTTATAGTTGCCGGCGCGATATTGATCAGCTATAGCGAAAAGCAAAAGCCGAAATCCCCCGAATTAGGCAACGCCAACACTTCCGCCGCTGCAGCTCCTCAATGACGTGTTCAGGACGTCGCCCAGCCGCCGCGCGGCGGTGCGTGTGTTTCGCTGTAATTCCATCAGTCGTGAAATCGCCCGGGGTGAGGCCAGCAACTTCGTCATCAACTTTGGAATTGAAATCTTCTGTTCGGAAGTCATGAGGGCATTGAAGTCCAGTGGCAGGTCTTCATTTGCCGCGTCCGAAATCACCCGCACGGTTGCGCTCGGGATTCCGCGCTGGCGGCAAAGCGAGCGGATGACGGACGACTCCATTTCGACGGCGTCCGCGCCTGTCGTTTGGAACAACTCCGCTTTTTCAGCGACCGTCACCGCAACGCGGGTGGAACAATGGAATTTGCCAGGAATTGCCCCTGCGGCCAAAAGCGCTTTTCCCAATCCGGCGTCATAATCCTCGTCAAAAAGCACGTCGCCGATTTTCAGCTTTGGGCTCAACGCGCCGGCAAAACCACAAGTAAGCACTCTTTCAGGAATGACACGTTTCAACACTTCTCCGAAGCGCATGCTGGCGTTTCGGCGTCCCATGCCCGTAATCAACCTTTCCGATCCGGGGCGGCGCAACCAACTGAACGCCGCTTCTTCCCTGACCGCGAAACACACCAGAAAAGCAACCGGTTGTGGCGATGATTCTTCGCTCATTTGATTCCGCTCAGCCGCTCCTTCCAAATCTGATACAACAGCACCGTCGCTTTCACGTCGCGCAAACAATATTCGGCAATTTCCCGAAATTTTCCTTCGGCCAGCAGGTTCCCGACATCCATGCCGGTCACGCCGTGGCTTTTGGGCGACTCGATCCCGAACGCCTTGCAATAAAAATCCAGGTTGAACCGCCGCGCCGCGCCATCGCGTCCGCTCACGCCGTAAAAAGTCAATTGCTCCGCCAGATCGCAATGCGGATCGGTCTGGTAACGGTAACCCAGCCAGTCCTTGCGCGAAATCGGCACATTCATCAACGCCGAGCGCAAATAAATGAATGGCACATCGAACCCCCGGCCATTGAAGGTCACGACGGAATCGTAATGCTTCGCCACGTCCCAGAACGCCGTGAGCATTTCCGGTTCATCGGCGCACGGCACGAACTCCACCGGCCCGGCCTCGCCCGTGTCCTCCTCATAATCCTCCGCGGTGAACAGCACCTGCCCCCGCTGCGATTCGACGTTCAGCATCGCGATGCACACGACCTGCGACGTGAAGGGCCAGAGGCTGCATTGGCGCGTCAATTCCTCGCGCCGCGCGGCGCGGGCGGTCTCGTCCGCGATCTTTTCGCATTCGCGGAAAAGATATTCCTGTTGCGTCTCGTCGAAGTGGTCCAGCGGGAGAGCGGAAGTTTCAATGTCGAAGACCAGTTTGGCCATGCGCGGATTTAACCGGCAAGCGAGCCGGCGCGCAATTCCCGAATTGCGCGCCGGAGCGCGGCTGTGCTGAAAGCCAGCCGCAGCACGCGAGCTTTTGCTGACGTTTATCCTGCAGGCTAAATGACCTGCTGCGGCTGGTCTCCGGCGCTCCTATGAAGCGGCAGGAGCCATTCACGAGGTTCACAGCGCGGATCCGGCCATCGCCGGACTGTGTCGCAGGCCGCCGGGCTCAGACAGGCCGATTGCAACCGGCTGATGCGAACTCGAAAAAATTTGTTTTTTTCCGCCATCCCGGGTTAAATCAAACTCGACCGAAATGAACCCAATTCGTGCCATAACGCGCCCATACAATCTTCGCATCGTCCTGATTGCGCTTTTTGTGCTCGCGCTGGATCAGATCACCAAGGCCCTCGTGCTGCACTTTTTGCCGGAACCGTTCGTGGACGAGCGGAACGTCCTGCCCGGCTTTTTCAAGATTGTTCATTGGCAGAACACGGGCGCCGCCTGGAGCTCCTTCACCGGCAAGAACAGTTTGCTTGCTGTCATTGCCATCGTGGCGTTGATCATCCTGTTTTTCAGCCGGCATCATTTCAACTCGCACACCTTGCTCGGCCAATTCGCTTTCGGCCTCGTGATCGGCGGCATCGCGGGCAATCTCGTGGACCGCATCGCGCGTCATTCCGTCGTGGACTTTCTGCGCTTTTATTTGCGACAACGCGGCGGTGGCTACGATGACAGTTTTGGTTTTCCTGCTTTCAACATAGCCGACAGCGCCATCTGCATCGGCGTGGCGCTGGTATTCATCATGACCTGGCGCAACGAACACACACCGAAACCGGCCGAATCGGCTTCCCAATAATCCTCGCGCGGCTCCCGCCATGTCCTCGCGAACTGAATCCCTCGTCATCGACAAAACGCTGCCATCCGGGCGGCTGGACACCTATTTGCGCGGCAAATTTCCCGCGGCCTCCCGCGGCGCCATCCAACGCCTCATTGAGGATGGCCACATTCTCGTCAATGGCCGCCGCGTCAAACCCACGCACACGCCGCGCGCCGGCGAAGAAGTGCAGGTCCATTGGCCCGAAGCCAAACCCGCCGAAGCGCAACCGGAAGAAATACCGTTCGATATTTTATTCGAAGACGAAACGCTCCTGGTGCTGAACAAACCCGCGGGTCTCGTGGTGCATCCGGCCGCGGGCCATGAGGAACACACCCTCGTCAATGCGCTCCTGCACCATTGCGAAGGCCAGTTGAGCGGCATCGGCGGCGTTGCGCGGCCGGGAATTGTGCACCGGCTCGACAAGGAAACCAGCGGCTGCCTCGTCGTCGCCAAAAATGATGAAGCGCACCTGGCGCTTTCCTCCCAATTCGCCAGCCGGAAAGTCGAAAAGCTCTATCACGGGCTCGTGTGCGGCGAAATGCCACGCGACCGCGGCGAAATCCGCGCCGCCATTGCCCGGCATCCCTCGCATCGCAAACGGATGGCCGTGAACGACGATTCCGGACGCGAAGCGCGCACGAGCTATCGCGTGCTGGAACGCCTCCGGGCCACGACCCTGGTGGAGGCCGCGCTGCATACCGGGCGCACGCACCAGATTCGCGTGCATTTTCAATTCCTCGGCTTCCCGCTCGTCGGCGACTTGACTTACGGGCAGAGACAAAACCGGCGTTTCGAAGACCTGGTTGGCTTCGCCGCCCCGCGCGTCATGCTGCACGCGTTTCAACTCGCCTTCATCCACCCGCGCTCCGGCAAGCGCGTCCATTTTGAAGCGCCGTTGCCCCAGGATTTTGTCGATCTGCTGAAAGCGCTGCGCTGACGCGCGGAAATCCGAAATCCGAAGGCCGAAATCCGAAGAGGCTGCACGGATCAATTTTTCGGATTTCGGATTTTTGATTTCTCAGGTCTAATCCCCATTCCAGCCGCTTATTCACGGTAATAGATTTAAGGAGAGAAGAAGGCGCCATTGAGGCGCTGACATACTCGAATAAAAATTTTTCAAGCAGGCAGGATGTTATGACAAAAACAGGTTTAAAAATCACGGTGGTCTGGGCCGCGTGCGCGATGTTGTCGGCCACGGCCTGGGCACAAGCGGACTCAGCCAACAGTTCATCCCAGAACCAAAACCAACGAAGCTGGAGCACCAAGCGTCTGACCGCGACCGGACGCACGGAAGACGGCGTCGCTCGCGGCAGCCAGCTTATTGGAGCGCAAGTGAGCGATTCCTCCGGGCAGCGCGTCGGGCAAATCCAGGACACCGTCATCAATCCCAATACGGGCCGGATTGACTTTGCGCTGGTGTTGCTGGAACAAAATCCTTCGGCCACGGGCGCCGCCGCCGCTCAAAGCGCGAACGATCATCTGGTGCCCGTTCCATGGTCGCTGCTGAGAAATTCCGCGGCGTCCTCCCAATACGCCAATAAATCCGAGCGGCTTTCATTTACAGTGAATACGGACGCGGCCAAGCTGAAAGGCGCGCCCGTCGTGGATTGGTCGCACATGAACGAGTCCCAATGGCGCCAACGCATTTACGCCTATTACGGCGTGACGCCGCATGCGTCCATGGGCGGCGCCGAGTCGCCGCAGGGCGAAAATAGCGGCCAGGGCTCGCGCGGCATGCAGCCATCCAATCCGGAAACTGAGCACACGCCCAATCATTGAACCGGCTGGGCGCCTGAAAATTTGCGGAATGGCGGAACGAGCAAGGCTCAGGGTGAATGGAGATTTGCGCGCCCGCCCTTCCGTTGTCGTTTAATTTTTCCGATCGCGGAATTCTTCTCCAAGCTCCTTGGGCGCAGTTGAAACTTTTCGCGCGCGTGCTAGGTTGTCGCGGTATTTCTCCACTTCCTGGAACGATGGGCGAACAAACTGAATTCTTGCGACGGCGCATAGCCGCCAAAGTCCCCCCGGGCGGGAAATCTTTTTCGCAAAGTCCCCGACAAAAATGGCGTGGCTGGTTTCCGTGCGCCGTTTTGATTTCCGGCGTTGTCTTGACGCTGCTCGCCGCCTATTACGCCGCGCGCAGCATCCAGTTGCGGACCCGCGCGCAATTCGAAACCTCGGCCCTGCGCGCGCGCGCGGCCATCCGCGCCCACGTCGAGGTCTTCGACGCGGTGTTGCGCGGCGCCGGGGGTTTTGTGGCCGTGGAGAAAGAAGTGACCCGCGCCCGATTCAAAAATTACATCGCCCGCCTCGACATCACCGAAAACTATCCGGGCGTGGAAGCCGTCGGCTACGCTCCCCGCGTGCCCGCGCCCGACAAACAAAACCTCGCCGCGTCCATGGCGGAACAGGGCGTCAAGAATTTTCGCATTTGGCCCGAAGGAGAACGCGCCGATTTCTTCCCCGTTATTTGCGTCGAGCCGGACAATTCCCAAAACGGCGAGGTCCTCGGTTTCGATATGTTCACCGAACCCACTCGCCGCGAAGCGATGGAACGCGCGCGCGACACCAGCAACACCGCCGCATCCGGCCGTGTCAAGCTGTTCGAGTCTCTCAATCCCGACCGGCAGCCCGGTTTCCTGATTTATTTTCCCGTCTATCGCGATGGCGTCATCCCGGACACGCTCCCCGAACGGCGCGCGAAATTGCAGGGCTTCGTGTTCGCTGTTTTTCGGGCGGGAGATTTGTTCACGAGCATTTTTGCCGATGAAGGAATTGGCGCCACAGTCGAAGTGTTCGACGGCACCAACACCAATGACGCACATTTATTGTATCGCTCCCGGGAGAAATCGGCTGGTTTCCTCCCGTTCCAGCAAACCCTCCAGGAAGCCACGACGATTGACGTGAGCGGGCGCACCTGGACCACCCGCTTTTCCGCGGAACCGGGAAAAGGCATGTGGATCGTTCTTTCACTGCTCGGCGGAGGCCTGGCGCTGAGCCTGGTGATGTTTTACCTCACGCACGCCGAAGGCCGCGCTCTGCGGGCCGCCGAGCTTTCCACCGCTCAATTGAAAGTCTCCGAACTGGCGCTGCGGGAAAGCCAGGAAAGCCTCCGCCATTACGCCATCGAACTGGAACACCGCGTTGCCGAGCGCACCGCCAATCTGGCCCAGAGCATCCAGTCCCTGGAAGGCGTGCTCTATCACGTGGCGCACGATCTTCGCGCCCCGCTTCGCACCATGTCCAGCTTTACCTACATCCTTTTGGACGAATACGCGCCGCAACTCGATGAGCGCGGACGCGATTACGCCGAGCGCGTTTCCAACGCCGCCCAGCGCATGGACGGGCTGGTGCAGGACCTGCTGGCTTACGGACGGCTCGCACACACCGCCGTGCCCGTCAGCAACATCGACCTGGAAGCGGAAGTCAAATCGGCGCTCGGGAATTTCTCCGATGAAATCCAGGCGAAGCACGCCACCGTCGAGATCGCTTCCCCGCTGCCGCCCGTCAAGGCAAACGCCGCCATCCTCAATCAAATCCTCTCCAACCTCATCAGCAACGCCCTCAAATTCGTGAAGTCCGACACCAAGCCTCTGTTGCGCATCCGCGCCGAAGAGACCATTTCCCACCCGGAACGCGCGGCGGCCAAAACCAACGGCGAGTCCTTGCTCGAGCCCCGGCTTCCCGCCCTGGACGGCAAATTCATCCGGCTCTGGGTCGAAGACAACGGCATCGGCATCAAGCCGGAATATCACGAGAGAATTTTTCGCATGTTCGAACGTCTGCACAACACGGACGCCTACCCGGGGACCGGCATTGGCTTGGCTATTGTTCAAAAGGCCGTCGAACGCATGGGTGGGCGCGTGGGCGTGGAATCCGCCGCCGGCATCGGCAGCCGTTTTTGGGTTGAACTGCCCGCTACGTGAATGCCCATTGCGATGGCCCAAAAGCAGGTTTATGTTTTCAGTGAGCTATATGGCTGAGTGAGATGAGTGCAGTAAACGCCACAGTCCTCCACGTCGAAGATGACCCGAATGATACGCTGCTGTTTCAGCACGCGTGTCAAAAGGCAGGTGTGGTGTTTAATCTCCAGGCAGTCAGCGATGGCGACCAGGCTATTGCCTATCTCCGGGGCATGGATTCATTTTCCGACCGCGCGAAACATCCCATGCCAAAACTCATCCTGCTCGATTTGAAAATGCCGCGCATCAGCGGCTTCGACGTGCTGTCGTGGTTGCGGTCGGAGGGTTTACTCAAAGCCGTGCCCGTCGTGGTACTGACGTCGTCCAACCACGACGCTGATGTCAAGCGCGCCTATGCTCTCGGCGCCAAATCCTATCTCGTCAAGCCCGTCGGTTTCGAAGCCCTCGTCGAACTCGTCAAAACCCTCCCGACCTTCCTCTAGAGCCTGTACTTAACTTCATCGGAATAAATTTGCGAGCATGAGAGTGGCGAAGGCGAGCCAATGGTAATTGGCGAAGGTGGATTGGAGACGTTCATAATCTTTGGCGAGGCGTCGAAAA
>Ga0134126_10000352_pt1 | contig 60214 bp, 59 predicted proteins | sample KB31752_FD_96881 | JGI IMG/M metagenome (GOLD analysis project Ga0134126, IMG submission 96881) | Terrestrial soil microbial communities with excess Nitrogen fertilizer from Kellogg Biological Station, Michigan, USA - KB3-175-2 | ecosystem: Environmental > Terrestrial > Soil > Unclassified ...
CGCGAGAGTATGGTGGGCAGTATTTTGTGTTTTTCGGTTGTTGCCAGGATGAAGATGGCATAGTGCGGCGGCTCTTCCAGCGTTTTTAAAAATGCGTTGAAAGCCGATGCCGACAGCATGTGCACCTCGTCGATGATATAAATCTTATACCGTACCGCTTGCGGCGGTATGCGTACCTGCTCTATCAAACTGCGGATATCGTCGACGGAATTATTAGAAGCAGCGTCAAGCTCGTGCACATTAAATGAGTTGCCATTTTGAAATGATTGGCACGAGGCACATACGCCGCAAGCCTCGCCGTTTGGCTGCAAATTTTCGCAATCGATAGTTTTGGCAAGGATACGGGCACAGGTAGTTTTGCCCACACCGCGCGGGCCGCAGAACAAAAAAGCCTGCGCCAGCTGGTTATTTTTAATGGCGTTTTTTAGCGTACTAGTGATATGCTGCTGACCTACAACGCTTTCAAAAGTAACAGGGCGGTATTTGCGTGCCGAAACAATAAAATTATCCACAGCTACTAAGATAGGAACAATATGGTAATGTTAAAAGCGGTGTGGGTAAATAGGTGGTGTCCATAAAACTTACCAGGTTTTTAAAACCCGGTAAGTTTTGTTCTCGTTTTTTAGTCGTCTTTTTTTAACTGCTTTATCAATCCTTCCTCATTTATCGACCACGTAATGCTGCTCTTTTTATCTGTAATAAATGCCATAAACTGGTGGCTTGCGGCCTCGATTTTTAAAGTGTTTGAATTGCCATTGATTTCTATGACGCCTTGAAGGTCAAACTTTTTAAGCGATTGATTATAAGCATGATGCTGCCGATACCAATTTTTCTCCTGGTAATAAACCAGCCATAAATATTGCCTTTGCAACTCGCTGTACGGCAAAGTAAATGCCTTGTCAATTCCAGCGCCTTTGCTGAACTGTAAATATCCCCAGCGCTCAGGATAGTGCATATTCACCACGCCCTGGGGCGACCACACCCAATTGTGTTCCGGCAAATTATGCCCTGCGCTGTCCACCAGCTTAACGTACCTTCCGTTAAGCACCTTAGTGTCCCACTCTACCCTTGAAAAATTGATGCGCCATAAAGCGCCCACTTTTGGCGCTTGCAAATCGCTGCCTGGATTTATAGCTGCGAACGGTAGGGCGATTTCCACGGTCCAGCCGATGTCGGTATCCGGTGGTTGGTTTATTGTGCCTTGTACCTTTACTGCCGAACGCATACCCCTGGCATCCCAACTGATCAATGGATTGCCGCCATTACGGTAGGGCTTGTTTAAAAACAGGTCGAAAATAGTGTTGAGCGCATTATATTCAATTTCGAAATAACGGTGAGTTGTATTATCAGGGTCAATAAAAACCTCGAAATCGTTATCCCGAAACACAATATCGTCATGATGCTTTAAATATGCCCATACATTCGGGTCCTTTATTTGTGCTGCAATGTAAAGGCAGCTATCGTCCCACAGCATTTTCACATTGGTCTGCAGTGGTGGTTTGGGCTTCAGGTCGCCTTCAATATCTACAAAATCGTCTGTCCACCTGGCTTGCTGCCAGGCCGGATCGGTTAAATCGCCGTCGATGTGGGGCGGCGTGTTTGTGTAAGCAACAGTATAGTTTTTGGGGATGGTAAACAAGTTTTCGAAGGCTTTAAACGGTGATTGCGCGGTGCCATTAAAGGGAAAGAAAGAGATGGAAACGAAGGATATTCCCCAACAAAACATTTTAGGAGTTAACAGCCTGCGATAAACCATAAATTAGCGTTTGCAGATACGTCCCGATTGTCTTCCGGACGGCCGGGACTTTTGATGATTGAAATCGACCGTCAATGCAATTCACCGGCCCGGAGACGTAAAACTTTGCCCACCTGCATTGAAAAAGTCAACGGCTCATCGCCATAATCTTGTCAAACTCAGGAGGTTTAACAGCGCTTACAGATAACCTGCCCAGGCGCACCAGCTCCAAATCTTTTAACGTGGGTTCAGCCTTTACCTGCGCAAGGGTCACCGGATTTTTCAGGGCCTCAACAGGTGAAAGCTCAACCACAACCCAATTCGTATCTTCGGTGGTTGGGTCCTGGTAAGCTTCTTTTACCACCTTTGCAATGCCTACGATCTCTTTTCCTTCGTTACTGTGATAAAAAAACACCAGGTCGCCTTCTTTCATTGCACGCATGTTATTGCGGGCCGCAAAATTGCGCACGCCGTCCCAAAAGGTGCGGCCATCCTTATTAAATTTTTCCCAGCTGTATTTTTCGGGTTCTGATTTTACGAGCCAATAGTTCATGGTGAAGATTTATGATTGCGGTAAAATTGGGAAAAAGTTAGGGGATTTGGAAATAGGAATTTGGAGAGCATCAAAGGCCGGGAATTGTTGCGAAAATCTCCATTGGGGCACTAAAAAGCGTTCGTCTCCCACAATCAGGGTCCACCTGATCTAATGGTATTCAGCAACCCAATCGTTGACTATAGTATCATCAACATTGGTTATAATTTGCCTTATTTTGCCGTCAAGGGTGTATACGGCTTCTTCCAATAAGTGAAGGTATTCTTTCGGCGCGTTATAATCGTCCTGTTTTATGAGGCTCATCAAGCCCATAATGCTGGTTAAGGGTGCGCGGAAATCATGCGCCTGGATATGCGCTATTTTTAGCAGCGAGTGGTTTTGATCGATTATCTTTTGCTCTTTTATCTTTCGTTCCGTTACATTACGGATAAGATAGGAGACGCCTATTATTTCGTTGTTTTTATCGCGGGCGGGCTCAAAGGCGGCTTCCCACCATATTAAACCGGCTTCCTCGTAGCTCGTCGATCCTTCTTCCAGCGATTTTTTTCCGCAAAGCGCCTGCTTATATCTTTCGGTAAACGTTTCAACAAATGCCGGGTGGATATACCTGACAAAAAGGTCGTCTCTTTTTATTTCGATTTTATGGATAGTTTTTACAAAATTGAATGCCGATTTATTAAAATCGATGATCTCGCCTTTTTTTCCCAGCAACACCTGGAAATTTGCAGAGCTCTCAAAAAACGAGCGGAGCCTGATATTGGCGTCGTCAACCAGCGCCTTATGCTCATCAAGTTCTTTTTGTTTCTTTTCCAGCAGGTCAATGCCAACCCTCAACTCCATTATTTTCATTACCTGGTTGGCCAGCACTTTTAAAACCAGCTGCTGCCGTTTGTTTAGCTTATGTTGTTTAAGATCGGCCACGCAAAGCGTACCTAATTTCTGCCCATCGAAGGTGGTTAATGGCACGCCTGCATAAAACCGTACGCCCGGCTCACCGCATACTAAGGGGTTATTTACAAAGCGCTCGTCCTTAAGCGTGTCGGGCACAAGCATTAAATCATCTTGTTCAATGGCATGGGTGCAAAAGCTGATCTGCCGGGACATGGCCGTCTCTGCTATGCCTTTGCGTACTTTTAAATACTGCGTACTGCCATCCAAAAGTGTGATTAAAGCAAAAGGCGTGTTGGCAACTGCTGAAGCCAGTTCAACAAGCTCCTGTAGCTCCGCATCGTGCTCGAAGTCAAAGTTAATAAAACGCGCCACGGCCCGCAGGCGTATATCTTCAATCGTCATTTATTTCACACTATAGGTTTATGGCAATTAGAATTTGCTTTTACGTTTACCGGGCTTATTAAGTTCGCTTTATCGCAGCAAAATAATTGGCAAAATTATTAGGCTGAAAATCAAAGACTTGCTTACATTGTAGATTAATTATAGAACTATGTATTGCATATTACTATAGAAAACACATATCTTTGTTTGAAGATGACAAAAAATATAAAAAAGATACATTAAAAGATTTCTATCAAAACCAGACTCAAAATGAAAACCAGCTTTTTTTTAACTATGTTCTGCCTCATTTCGGTGAGCGCGTTTATATTGTATTCAAAGTTTGAGGAAAACAGCGACAATATTTCCATAAGCATCAGCGATACAGATGATACCTACCGGTTAAATGCTGCTTATGGCCGCAGCAACAGTGTGAGGGTACTGCGGTATATAGACAGGTGCATCGGCGACGATAGTTACTTCGAACCGACATCGTGGAGGATTGACGTAACCACCAGGCTACACGACAATACAGAATTTTATATCAAGGAGTCGCCCGGGAGGCTAAAAATAGAGCTTGATAAAAGAAAAAACTCAACTGCATCCTATTACCGCATAAGAAAAATGTGCGATGGGCTTAAAGGAATTTTAGCCGGGAAATAGTTATTGAGTTATTGGGTCATTGAGTTATTAGTCAAGCTACATTACAACATTACAACATTACAACATTACAACATTACAACATTACAACATTACAACATTACAACATTACAACATTACAACATTACAACTTAAAATAAAACACATGAAAACAATTACACTTATAGTAGCCTTAATGCTGGCTGGCGGCATTGCTACCTTTGCTCAATGCGGCAAAAAATACAGGATTACCACTTCGAAAACCGAGCACCTGGATGCCAGCGGCGCTGTTACCCGGACCGACGACGAAAAAGCGCTGGTGGAGATTAGCCCCGCAGCCTTAAACATCACCGTCAACGATGATCATAAAATGACAGGCACCATAAAATCTCATGACTGTACCTGGCCTGTTGCTTACAAAGAAGGTAAAACGGTTATAAAGGCAACGCTGAGCGATGAAGGCGGCGATGACAAAAACGTCACCATTACGATTGAAGGAAAGGATGGAAAGGTTACGTTACTGTTTGAAATAGACGGCATGCCAGACGACAGGATACGCGTCGCCGCCGATAAATTTGAAGAAGTGATTTGAGGTTTAACGCGAAAGCCCCGAAAGTCCGGAAGTCAGAAGCTGCAATATTCGTTGCCTGACTTTCGGACTAAATCAACGGCTCAGACAGGCAGCGTTATAATAAATTCCGTACCCCGGCCCAATTTGCTTTTTATTTTTATCGTTCCGCCAAGTGCTTCAACTTGTGTTTTTACCATAAAAAGGCCCATGCCTTTGCCTTCCATACTTGTATCAAAGCGCTTATAGAGGCCAAAAAGCTGCGATGCATTTTTATCGAGGTCTATGCCTTTGCCATTATCTTTAAAACGCAGTTCGATTTTATCTTTTAGCTTATGACTCTCAATGATAATAACCGGCGCCACACCCGTTTTACGGTATTTAATGCTGTTTGATGAAAGATTATAAAAGATACTATAAAGATAGCTGCGAATAGTAAACAAGGAACTGACCTCCCCAAAATGGCATTTAAATTGTACCTTTTCGCTTACTACCGTGTTGTAAATACTTGTTTTAATTGCATCAACCAGCTCATCAAAATATACCTCTTCCTTTTTCTCATTTGCCAATTCGCGAGTCTGCAAAATACTGTTGAGGTCCTGTATCACGGCATCTATATTTTTTATGGATAAAGAGACCCTTTCAACCACTGCACTTTTTTCCTCATGTTCAAGGTCATGTTCCATCAGCATATCGGCAAGGCCGATGATATTGGCTACCGGGGCGCGCAGGTTATGCGATATTATATAAGTAAACTGCTCAAGGTCATTATTGTGCTGTATCAGGTCGGCAGTTATCCTTTCGCGCTCCAGGGCGGCAATTTTTTCTTCGGTAATGTCTTTATTGGCAAGTATAAAACCCCAGTTTTTCTTTTCGCTGTTCTTCACATTTAACCACCGTACATTATTCCACTGAGCCGTTCCATCCGGCCTGGGATAACTTAATTCGTAACTGACAATTTCGCCCGCAGCCACCCTCTCGATAACGTCTTTGATAAAGGGCCATCTTTCTTCCGAAAAATAATAACTCACATGCTGATTGACTTCGAGCGTTTTGCCATTGCGTTCCTGGGAGAATTTTTGGGCCAGGGCGTTAAAAGACACCAGCCTCAAATCATCATTAAACAAAATGTAGGCGGAGTCAGTATTGTCAAAAATTGTGCGAAGGTTAGCCTCCGATTTTTTTATTGCTTCCTCGTCCATCCTGCGTTGGGTGATATCGGTCACCATAGCCAGCGCGCCCTTGTACTTCCCGTTTTCATCAAAAATAGGGTTGGCGGCAATATTGGCCCAAACGTTCTCGCCGGTTTTGGTAACGTATCTTATATCTAAATTCTCTTTGGCGCCATTCCTTCTTCTTTCCATACAGGCTATTGCATATTCTTTACCTGCTTCATCCATAAAATCATAAAGCTCTTTTCCCATCATTTCTGCGGGAGTGTAACCAAGAATTTCACATATCTTTTTGTTGACAAAGTTTGTTTTGTCGTATTCATCGATCGTCCAGATGCCTTCCTGGGCCGTTTCAACGATCTGGCGGTACCACGTTTCGCTTTGGCGGTGCTTTTCTTCGGCCTCTTTGCGGGCTGTAATATCGCGGGTAATGCCATCTATCCGTACCAACCGTCCCAAATCATCCAAGCCCGGAACGACCTTATTCTCCACCCAGCGCACGGTTTTATCCTTACGGATGATGCGGTATTGTTTAGTAATATTTTCCCCGCGCTGCAGTATTTCGTCTTCGCCCTCCACGATATGCTTGTCGTCGGGATGTATCAATTCAAACCAGAGCTTGCTATTGGCCATAAACTCCGATACTTTGTGCCCATAAAGTTTTTCGCAGCCGTTGGATATCTGTATTACTCTTAAATTAACAACGTCCACAGAGAAAAAAACCTCATCCATCGCATTAAAAAAGGCCATCAGTTCCTGATGGGCAGTTTCCAGTTGCTGCATGCTATTTTCCGCGGGGTGATCAAACGACATATGTGAAATCCTATAGTTTTTATCCGAAAATTGCGTCCCGGGCCATCAGCTGTCCCGATAATTATTATAAGCTAAGCATTATAAATAAACAGCTGATAATAAAGACTTAAATTATTATATAAATATAAGAGTTTGATTTATAAAAAAATCAAGCAAAATATGCGGTTGTTCAGAACATATTTAAAGGTTAGCATCTTTGAGGAAGAAATTGATATAGGATAACTGAAGACAGTATTTCCTAATAGGCTTGTATCAATACCTCGGCCGGGATATGTAAAACCTTGTTAAGTTTACGGATCATAGCCAACTTTAATTTTCTTTTACCTGACAGGATTTCGGATTTGCGGGAACGATAGCCAAGTATTTCCCCTAATTCCTTTTCAGACATACCCATTGGTCCAGGCGGAATTTAATAGCCTCCAGTGGATTGGGGGACGGCATGGGATAATGCTCATTTTCATATTCTTTAACCAGAATAATTAAGATCTCTAACTCGTCGGCTTGGGGCGAATTTTCGTCGACATCCATTTGTATCAACTCATATACACGAGCCAGTGCCTCATCATATTGATCTTCCGTTTTAATTGGCTTTAACATATCTTTTTATTACTAAGCCAAACTAAACTCTTTGTGGCCTTTTTGAATCCTTCGTGTCCTTTGTGTTAAAAAATAAACTCCATGTTCCCGGATCCGACAGATGCCCTTCAATGCAAAATCTTAAACACCAGTTCCTTCATCAGCCCGCCGTCTTCGGCATTTGAATCCAGGCCCTTGCTTTTCAGGTCGTATTCGCGCAGGTAGCTGATAATCTGCATGGTTTTTCCATAATTATAGCTTCGGGCAGCCAGTTCATAATCCTTTAAAAAATATGGATTTACGCCAAGAGCGCTTGCGATGTTTTGCTGCGGCTTTTCTTTTAAATAATGGTAGGCAAGCACCTTGCTAAAAAAATTATTCAAATTCCCCAGCACCAATACCATCGGGTTAGCTTTGGGGTTGGCTTCGAAATAGTTAATGATCTGGTTGGCTTTAAAAGCGTCCTTTTTGCTGAGGGCGGTTTGCAGCTCAAAAACGTTATACTCCTTGCTTATGCCAATGTTATCGTGGACGTGTTTGAGCGTAATTTCCTGCCCCGCCACTGTGTTCAGCAACAGCTTTTCAAGCTCATTGGCAATTTTCGGCAGATCGTTACCCAAGTATTCAGCTATCATAAACGTTGCCTGCTGATTTATTTTATAGCCCTTCCCGCCTATAAAATCTTCAATCCATGCAGGTATTTTACTGTCATACAATGGCGCGGAGTCAAAAATAAGCCCGCTCTTTTCAATGGCCTTGTACGTTTTCTTTCGCTTATCAAACTTGCCGTACTTATAGCAAAAGACCAATATAGTACTGGGCAGCGGGTTTTCCAGGTAACTTAGCAGCGGGTTAATCGTCTTTTTATCAGCATCATCGCTGCCCCATTTCATGTCCTGTGCTTCCTTCACCAAAACTACCTGGTAATCGGCCATCATGGGGTATCGCTTCGAGGCATTGAGCACGGTCATAACATCCGTGTCTTTACCGTACAGCACAGTTTGGTTAAAGCCTTTTTCAGCATCGCTAAGCAGTTTATGTTCCACAAAATTGCTTATCAGGTCTATGTAATAAGGTTCCTCGCCGTGCAAGAGGTAAACGGGTTTGTATTTTTTATTGCTAAGATCTTTAATTATTTCGGTAGCTGTCATGTCGGGCGTGAAATTACAAATTTGCGGGCGATTAAGGAGCACCTGGAGCCAAATCTACTAATAGGTTTTCTGGGTCAGTTAACCCCCCTGGAGTCAAAATAAATTAAATTAAGCATTGGCTCGGCATGAGCCACTGTTTATAGAAGACACGAAAACCGGCAAGGTTCCAGCGGAGTCTCCCGCACCAAGTTCAATGAAATTTTATACATTAGCAAAATGGATCTGCTGGTTCCGCTTCAACTCCCTCCCTATCCTTTTAAGATCACCGATCAAAATGGCCAGCTCACTTTGTTTGACATGATCAGGAAAAGAACCGTGATACTTACACCGGAAGAATGGGTGCGCCAGCATTTTGTGCAATACCTCATCGGCCATAAACACTACCCTAAATCGCTTATAAAACTGGAAGGAGGGCATAAACTGCACGGCATGGCCAAACGGTCGGATATTGTGGTCTATAACTCATCCGGCGAAAAGATATTGCTGGTGGAATGCAAAGCGCCATCGGTACCGATCGATCAAAAAACCTTCGACCAGGTGGCCCGCTACAACATGGTTCATAAAGTGAATTTGATGGCAGTAACCAATGGACTACAGCACTACTACTGTCGCATTGATTTTGAAAATAAAACGTATAAATTTATTGAAGAACTGCCGGGATATGGGGATGTGTGACCAGCGTGGAATGTGCCGATGTGTTGATTTGAAAATGCGTTGATTTGAAGATTTGAAGATTAGATTCCGGCTTTGGCCCTGGATTGTTATTGGTTCCAATTCTTAGCTAAACTGCCGCCACCAAACTTTGTATCTTTTCCATCAGTTCTTCCGGCTTAAATGGCTTTGATACATAGTCGTTCATACCGGCATTTAATATTTGTTCCTTCAGATCGTACAATGCGGCGGCGGTTAAAGCAATTATGGGAATACCGGCTTTTTTTGAATCCGCGAATTTCCTGATTTCCATCGCCGCATCAAAGCCATTCATTACCGGCATCTGGAGGTCCATTAAAACAATATCAAAATTGCCATATTGCAGCATCTCGATGGCGCGTTCGCCGTTTTCGGCAATGGTCGGTACGATGTCCCATTTAGCCAGCAGTTTTTTCATCAGCAATACATTTACCGGGTTGTCCTCCGCAATCAGCATGCGCAAACTCCCCAGCCCATCGTTAGCGCCTATATTATCTTTTGCGCCCGCCCCGGAATTTTCCGTAGAAACCGGGAATTCCATGTTGAACGAGAACTCTGAGCCTTCGCCTATCTTGCTGCTCACGTTCATGTGCAGCCCCTGTAATTCCAATAATCGCTTTACTATAGCCAAACCCAGACCGGTGCCGCCGTACTGCCTTGTAGTGGTGATCGACTCCTGCGTGAACGGCTCAAAAATGCTTTCGAGATTACTTTTTTCGATACCAATGCCGGTGTCTTTTACCGTAAAGTTCACCGTTACCGTATTATGCCGGTCTTCATAGCAATAAGCCTTTACCCAAATACTGCCGCTTTTTGTAAATTTTATAGCATTGCTCACCAGGTTAAAAAGAACCTGGGTTATTCTGACCGGATCGCCAAAAAATTCCTTTTGCTGCAGGTTTGGATCAATTTTAAGGTGGAAGGCCAGCCCTTTTTCTTCCGCTCTCAGTTGCTGGCCGCCGCAAATATTTTGCATCAAATCAACCAGGTTAAACCTTATGTGCTCAAATATTACTTTACCCGATTCAATTTTATTAAAGTCAAGCACATCGTTCACGATGGCGAGCAGGTTGTTCGCCGAGAATTTTAATACGTCGAGATTTTCCTTCTGATCGGCCCTGGGGTTTCCCATCAGCATCAGATTGGTCATACCGATAACCGCATTGAGCGGTGTGCGGATTTCGTGCGACATGGTTGAAAGGAATTCTGTTTTCACCTGCGACGATTTTTCGGCTTTTTCTATGGCTAACTCCAACTTTTTATTTAATTCGGCCTGCGCATCGCCGGTTTCCTTCAGCTGCTTTATGTTGCTAAAAAACGCGTTATATAAATGGCTGTGAATAAATATAATGACCAGGAAGTTGGCAAACAGGCTAATGATAATGGTTGATTGGTCGACCCGCTCGGCCCTGAGCGGGATAAAGTAACTTTCATTATAATCTAAAACCAAAAACGTTAAAACCGGGATGACATTTAATAATGAATAAAACAGCCTCCAAGCCTGACCAAGCATGTAAAAACTGAATAGGATGGCCAGCAGTATAACCTGGACGGTGATAATATCAACTTTTTGAAATACGATATAAACATTATTAATATTAACCAGCGTTACCATAATGAGCAGCGCATGTGAAATTCGCTGCCAGCTTGGCCGGTATGTGAGGTACTTAAACAAACCCGCCAATAAAACTAATACGATACTCGCCGTTATTGTAAGGATGACCTGGTGCTGGAAATAAACGCTGATCAGCAAGCCGCCGACTGCGACAAACAGTATTAGAAAACCATAGTACAACAGCCTTATCCGGGCCTGGTCAAGAATTGATTGGTCGGATGAAAGAATTTTATTTATCGAGAAGTTAAAAAAACTTACGTTCTTACTCATTGGGTTACCGGCTATTCTGTTGAAATAAGGCTATAAAAAATTTACCAACTGGCGGTAACCCCTGAAATTCAGGCGCCCTGCTCATCAATTTTATAATTTATCGCAATTGATTATGCAATTAGCAAGCCAAAGCCGATAGGTTCTCCTCTAATATTCGCAGCTTAGCTTCAGCATCTGCTTTTTTCTTCAACTCAACCTCAATTATCGCAGGTTTGGCGTTCGCCATAAACCGCTCGTTCTCTAACTTTGAGTTAACCGATCTCAAAAACCCGGTTAAATACTCCTTCTCCTTTTGCAACCGCAAACATTCCGCGGCAGGGTCCAGGCTTTCCTGCAAAGGCACATAAAACTCATCTGTAGAGACCATAAAACTCACAGCGCCAACCACTTTCACATCAACGGTATTAAGCGTGCCGATAACGCCTAGCCTGGTTATGATAGCTTCATATTTTTCATAGGCAATACCCGAATTTGCTTTTACGGAAAGTGCGAGCTGCCCCTTTTTTGGTATCCGTTTACTTTCGCGAATATTGCGTATTTGCGTGACGATTTGTTTGACAATTTCAACCTCGGCCAGAAGCTGTGCATTTAATTGCCCATTAGTTGGTAATTGTGCAACGATGCAACAGTCGTATGTAGCACGTTCCCCAAAGAGCTCGTCATGCCAAAGATCTTCCGAAATAAAGGGCATAAAGGGATGAAGTATTTTTAAAACATTTTCAAAAAAACTAACGGTGCGGTCGTAGGTTTCGGCATCTATTGGCTGAGGCCGGCCATCAATAAAACCCGGCTTTATCATTTCGAGGTACCAGGCGCAAAAGTCATCCCAGATCAGCTTGTATGTAGCCATCAAGGCATCGGAAATGCGGTATTGGGCAAAGTAATCTTCTATTTCAATTAATGCCTGGTTAAAGCGGCTTTCGAACCACTCAATCGCTACCTTGTTTGGATTTTCCAGTGTGTCATCCACCTCCCAGCCCTTAACCAGCCTGAACGCGTTCCAAATTTTATTTGCAAAATTGCGGCCCTGTTCGCAGTAGCTTTCGTCAAACATCAGGTCGTTGCCGGCAGGCGAGCACAGCAGCATCCCAACGCGCACCCCATCGGCTCCAAATCTTTCTATCAGGTCCAACGGATCCGGCGAATTACCCAGCGACTTCGACATTTTGCGGCCAAGCTTATCGCGTACAATGCCGGTGAGGTAAACATTCCTGAAAGGCAGCTGGCCCCTGAATTCGTGCCCGGCCATGATCATCCTCGCCACCCAAAGAAATAAAATCTCCGGTGCTGTTACCAGGTCGTTTGTCGGGTAATAATAATTTATGTCGTCATTATTGGGATCCTGGAAACCATCAAATACTGAAATTGGCCATAGCCATGAAGAAAACCAGGTATCCAGCACGTCTTCGTCCTGTGTTAGGTCCTCAGATTTGAGATGTAAGATTTGAGACGTGAGATTTTTTGCCTGTTCAAATGCTTCTTCCCTGTTTTTAGCTATAACATATTGCCCGTTGGGTAGATACCATGCGGGTATTTGCTGCCCCCACCAAAGCTGGCGGCTTATGCACCAATCCTTAATGTTCTCCATCCAGTACCGGTAGGTATTAACATATTTTTCGGGGATAAGCTTAATATCGCCCTTTAAAACGTAATCAAGCGCAGGTTTAGCCATTTCGTCCATCCTGCAAAACCACTGCATGGATAACTTCGGCTCAATTACCGCATCGGTACGTTCCGAAAAACCTATTTGCGACTTGTAATCCTCTATTTTTTCGAGATAACCGTCAGCTTCCAGCAGTGCCGCAATTTTTTTCCGAGCTGCAAAACGGTCTTCGCCTACTAATATTTGTGCTTTTTCATTCAGCGTACCATCTTCATTTAAAATATCGATCACCTGCAGGTTATGCTTTTGGCCGAGCTCATAATCGTTAAGATCATGGGCCGGCGTAACTTTTAAACAGCCGGTACCAAAGTCCATCGATACATACTCGTCTAAAATAACCGGTATTTCCCTGTTGATCAACGGTATTAATGCTTTTTTACCATGTAAATGGAAATAGCGTTCATCGTTCGGATTGATGCAAATAGCCGTATCAGCCATGATGGTTTCGGGCCTTGTCGTCGCAATTACTAAATAGCCCTGTTGCCCTGATGCTTCCGGGTTCAATCTTTCGGACTTTCGGACTTCCGGACTTTCGGACTTCACCTCATAGCGTATATAATAAAGCTTTTGATTTACCTCTTTACGGATAACTTCCTCGTCCGATACCCCGGTTTTTCCTACCGGGTCCCAATTTACCATCCGGATTCCACGATAAATCCAGCCTTTTTTATACAGATGAATAAAAGTATCCATTACCGCTTCCGTCAACTTATCTTCCATAGTAAAACGGGTGCGGTCCCAATCGCAGGAAGCGCCAAGCTTCTTCAATTGCTCCAGGATAATACCGCCGTATTTTTCTTTCCATTCCCAGGCATACTTCATAAACTCAGGCCGCGATATATCCTTTTTGGTGATGCCTTTTTCTTTCAGCATGGCAACTACCTTGGCCTCGGTGGCAATGCTGGCATGGTCGGTACCGGGCACCCAGCAGGCATTTTTCCCTTTCATACGCGCGCGGCGTATCAGCACATCCTGTATGGTATTGTTCAGCATATGGCCCATGTGCAGCACGCCGGTGACGTTCGGCGGCGGAATGACTATCGTGTACGGCTCACGCGCGTCAGGCACCGATTTAAAAAAATCGTGCTTTAACCAGTACTCGTACCACTTTTCTTCAGTCTCTCTGGGCGTATATGTTTTTGGAATACTCATAGGGTGCAAAAATACGATAGTTCATGGTTCATAGTTCATGGTTCATGGATTTTTTGAAGGTTCATAGTTCATGGTTCATAGCCGAAAGTGCATGGCACTCAATTTGTCAGAAAGCATCGGCTAATTACAACGGCAATCTTACCATAAACCAGGAACTCCTGCCATGAACTATGAACCATGAACTATGAACTCCCCACTGCCACAATATTTTTACAATTAAAAAGTTATGATATTAAATGCCTGCTCCGCGATGAAAACTTTGACTTTACAGCAATTTTTTAAGGTGATGTTAAAAAAAGCCAAATCATCCTTCTTGGTAAAGTGGTTTAATCGCTAATATCCAGCTGCAGCCTCTTGCAGGCTTAACCCTTATTTTACTAACTTTAGCTTTTTGGCCAATTAATCATGAAAATAAAATTCTCAAATTTTATACTGACGGGCTTGTTATGCCTTTCGGTGTGCGCTTTTACTATTGAAGGCAGCAAAAATGTGGTGCCTCCCCCTGTAAAATTCATCGACCCGGCGAATATGGACCCAACGGTTAAGCCCGGCGATAATTTTTTTGAATACGCCAACGGCAACTGGGTAAAAAATAACCCTATCCCCGCCAAGGAGACGCGTTGGGGCAGTTTTGGCATACTTGCGCAGGTGAATACCGACAGGATACTTGGCTTATCAGCTGATGTAAGTAAAACAAGCCACGCCGCCGGCAGCCTCGAGCAACGGGTTGGCGATTTGTACGCCAGCGCCATGGATAGCGTGAACATTGACAAACGGGGGTTCGATCCTATTAAGCCGGCGCTTGGCCGGATCGATAAAATAACTGATCTTAACGGTGTTATAAGCGAGGCTGTTTTTGAGCGCACACACGGCGAGGGCGACCCACTGTTTCGTTTTGGCGTGGGCCAGGATTCAAAGCACCCTACAAAAAATGTCGCCAATCTTAACCAGGGCGGCACCAGCCTGCCCGACAGGGACAATTATTTAAAGGCTAACACGCGCAACCAAAAAATACAGGATGCTTACAAACAGTATATCATTACTTTATTTACATTAACCGGCACCGACAATGATGCAGCAGCAAAAAATGCGGCGACTATTTTCAGCATCGAGACCCAGCTTGCAAAAGCACAGTTGAGCCGCGTTGAGATGCGCGATCCGCATGTAACTTATAATAAGTTTTCGGTTGCTGATTTTAGCAAAACTACACCGCATTTAAACTGGGTTCAGCTGATGCCCGAAATGAAGGTAGCCGGACAAGACACGCTGCTTGTGGGCCAGCCAGCCTTTTTCAAGGCTGAAGATGCCTTGTTGGCCTCGGTCCCGGTTGAGGACTGGAAGGTTTATTTGAAATGGAACATTTTAAAAAGTTCTGCCTCGGGCTTGAGCACGCCCTTCGTAAATGCCGATTTTGCTTACAGCAGCGCTTTAAGCGGCCAGAAGGTACAAACACCGCGAAATGAGCGCATGGCAAGGCTGGTTGACCGCAGCCTGGGCGAATTGCTGGGACAACTATATGTTGCCAAATACTTTACACCCGCCGCCAAACAATATATGGTTAACCTGGTGAACAATTTAAAAGTGACCCTCGGCGAGCGCATTCAAAATTTAACCTGGATGAGCGCAGAAACAAAGGCACGCGCCCTTAAAAAACTGGCGGCATTCGGTGTAAAAATTGGTTACCCGGATAAATGGCAGCCTTATACCGGCCTTGTTATCGAGCGGGACGATTATTTCGGCAACCTGCGCCGGATATCCGAATGGCGGTACAACTACGCGGTAAGCCAGATAAACAAACCTGTGGATAAAAAACGTTGGGGAATGACGCCTCCTACCATAAATGCCTCTTACAGTCCTACAAATAACGACATCACGTTCCCGGCAGGCATATTGCAGTTCCCCTTCTTTGATTTCCGCGCGGACGATGCGGTAAACTATGGAGGTATCGGCGCGGTAATCGGGCATGAAATGACCCACGGGTTTGACGATGAAGGCCGCCAGTTTGACGCCGATGGCACCCTGCGCGATTGGTGGAACAAAGACGACGCCGATAAATTCAAGCGGCGCGCCGACCAGGTTGTTGCCCAGTACAACGCTTTTACAGTTTTAGATACCTTGCATGTAAACGGTCGCTTAACCTTAGGCGAAAACCTGGCCGACCTGGGCGGCTTAAATGTAGCCTATGCTGCATTCAAAAAAACAAAGGAAGGCCAATCTTACAAAAAAATTGATGGGTTTACACCTGATCAGCGGTTCTTCCTCTCGTGGGCGCAGGTTTGGCGAAGCTCCCAGCGACCTGAAATGGCTTCACAACGGATATTAACCGACCCGCATTCGCCGGAGCAATACCGCGCTAACGCCCCGGTAACCAATATTGATGCCTGGTACACAGCTTTTAACGTTAAACCCGGCGATAAAATGTATAAGAAGCCGGAAGACAGGATTAAAGTGTGGTGATCACAGGTAGAAGGCGCGGGGTTTGGCGTTTTAGGAAACTATCAAAAATGGCATGAATCTTTAATTTTTGCCATTTTTGATAGCTTCTTAATTTTCTCTCATTTAAGAATAGTATAAAACATGCCAATGGCGGCTGCGCCCATGGCAATAAAAGTTATCCAGAGTATAGTTTTTGAAAGCCACTTGCTTTTAAATTCACCCATTATTTTTTCGCTGGCAGATATCCTGAGGACAAGCAGTAAAAGCGGCACGGCTGCCACGCCGTTTAAAACCGCCGCATAAACTAACGCCTTTACCGGGTCGACGCCGATAAAATTAAGGGCGAGCCCTACTACAGTTGAGGCAATGATCACTAAATAAAAGCCGCGGGCTTTTTTTGGCTTTAAATCAAGGCTCGCCTTCCAGCCGAATGCCTGCGATACTGTGTAAGCCGCCGACCCCGACAGCACCGGGATTGCCAATAAGCCCAGGCCAATAATACCGATTGAGAATATGAGCTTCGACAAAAAACCGGCATGTGGGAAACTATTTACCAGCGGCTCCAATGCCTTGGCCGCATCGGCTGCTGTTTTAACCTCATGAACACCACTGTTATGCAAAACGGTTGCGGCAACAACAATAATGCTCCAGGTGGCAAATTCCGAAAATATCATGCCGAAAGCATTATCCAAACGCATCCGGTGTACGCTTATCCAGCCCACATTCGGCTTGCCCTTCGTTAATAGATGTTTTTCTTTATCTTCTTCCACCTCCTGCGACGATTCCCAGAAAAACATATAAGGAGAAATGGTAGTTCCCAATACGCCGGTAATGATGAAAAAAAAGGCAAATGATAGTTCAAAATGCGGTACTACCGTAGCCCTTAAAATTGTTGCCCAGGGCTGCTTAACAATAAAAAGCGTTATCGGGTAAGCCAGCAGGGTTACCGCCAGCCATTTCAAAATTTTCGAATACACCCTATAACTCGTAAATATTTCGAGCGTTAATATGAGCGCTGTCGCGCCGAGCGTTAACAAAATAAAAGATACGGGCACCAGCAGTTGGGCCGCAGCAGCCATGGCGCCAAGATCGGCGCCTATGTTAATTGTGTTTGCTACAACTACCAGGCCTACTACTGTATATAACACCCATTTGCTGTAACGCTCTTTAACAATGGTCGATATGCCTTTCCCAGTCACCAGGCCAATCCTGGCACAGGCTTCCTGCACCGCGGTCATTAGTGGGAGCATCCAAAGTGCGGTCCATAACTGCCCATATCCAAACTGTGCGCCCGTTTGTGAGTAGGTTGCAATGCCCGATGGATCATCATCTGCCGCGCCAGTAACCAGGCCGGGGCCAAGTATACGCCAAAAGCCCTTAATCTTAGCTGCGGTCTCCGTGCTAAATTTCATATGTATTTGTATTGGGTTGAAGTTAAATAGTTTATTGATTAATTCGAAAATATCAGATTTTAAATGATATAAGTTCAGAATTACAATTTTACACTAACTGTATAATAAAAATATGCCATTATTGTTTTTAAACAGTGGTTTATACGCAATTACTAAAAGACCACATACCATGCCCTTCAGGCAGTAGATACGCAATATTTTTATATGTAAACAAAGCGTACAAAAATTACGTTTACACGGGATGATTGCCAGTGGTATTTAAAATAAAAATTCGAAATTTAAGTTCCTGATTTTAACTTTAACGCAATTTCTCTACTGCCTATGACTACTGGTCCGCTGCCTGTTTTGCCTGAAGACATTTTTCAGATCGTATTTGAAAAATCGCCCGGATCATTGCTCGTAATGGCGGATTCGCCGCGTTTTACCATATTAGCGGCAAGCGATACCTACCTGGCCATAACTTCAAGCAAGCGGGAAGACATTACAGGAAAAGGTTTTTTTGAAGCCTTCCCTGAAGATGAAGACAAATTTGATGAAAATACAAATGCCCGCCATGTATTTACAAAAGTTGTTGAAACCGCGCAAAAAGTGGATGTCCCCACTTACCGGTTTGATGTTTACAATAAAGATACTCAAGCCTATGAAGTTCGGTTTTGGTCGTGCTGCAACACCCCGGTATTCGACAAAAACAACAAGGTAGCCTACATATTGAATACGGTTGTAGATATTACCGGCGAAGTAAAGGCCAAAGAAGAAGCCATTGAAAACGAAAACCGTTTGCGGCTAGCAACCGAAGCGACTGCGCTTGCAAGCTGGGAATTAAACCTGCTTGACCAGAGTTTTATTTACTCGCCCCGTTTAGCCGAAATTTTTGGGCATGCGCCCGATAAGGTTATTACCCTGCCGGAAATCAGCAGGCAGGTCAACGCCGACGACATGGAAAATATTGTGATAAAATCCTATTACGATTCTTTAACCGTGGGTAAGTACTTATACGAGGTAAGGATATACTGGCCCGATGCGTCGATGCATTGGGTAAAGGTACAGGGTATTGTTTTAACCGATGATAAAAAACAGCCCGTTAGCTTGCTTGGTACCGTGCTGGATATAACCGAAACCAAACGTGATGAGATCAGGAAGAATGATTTTATTGCCATGGCAAGCCACGAGCTAAAGACCCCGCTCACATCAATAAAGGCATACCTCCAGCTATTGGCAAAAAAAATGTCATTATCAAACGACAGCTTTGTTAATAATGCCCTGCTAAAGGTAAATCACCAGGTAAATAAAATGACCGACCTGATCCACAGTTTCCTGGATCTCTCAAAACTAGAATCGGGGAAGCTTCAGCTGAAAGTACAGGAATTTGACATTAATGAGCTAATAAACGACACCGTGAACGAAATTTGCGTGATAAGCCCGGCGGATGTTGTTGAGTTCGATAAAAAAGAGGCTATAATGATAAACGCCGACCGGGAAAAAATTGAGCAGGTGCTCGATAATTTTTTAAGCAATGCTATAAAGTATTCGGATAAAGGCAGGCGGATATTGGTAACCTGCAAAAAGGTAGATGGCAGTGTACAGGTTTCCGTTGCCGATGAAGGAATAGGCATTAAGCCCAAAGACCAGGAAAAGTTATTTCAGCGCTTTTACAGGGTTGAGAACGAAAAGATAAAAAATATATCCGGCTTTGGCATAGGCCTTTATCTTTCGAGTGAAATTATACAGCGGCACCACGGCAAAATTTGGGTTGAAAGCAAAGAGGGCAAAGGCTCCACATTTTATTTCAGCCTGCCGCTACCTGAAGCATCTGCTGAATCTTAATATGGCTAACCACCCTTTTAAATTTCTATGCCTTCGATCAAGACCGCTTTTTCGACGGCGTTATTTTTAACGTCGATAAGGGCCAGGCGTTTCGGGCTGTTTTTGTATTGCAAAAAATCGGCCCTGCTGTTAAAGGTTACCAAATGAATTTCATAGGGCAGTTCGCGGCTGTTCTCGATAATGCTTTTTTTATCCGGCCTGATGCGGTAAATAAGCTCGCCGTTAAATTCGCTCAACAGCGGAAGCACTTTATCTTCGAAAGAATGAAAAACCGCTTCACTTCCCGGTTTTATAAAAATAAGTTGGGTGTAATAGATCATATTAAAATTCATAATACGTAAAAGAACGCGGAGCCGCCTGTTGACAGACATGACAGAATATACCGCCCCGGAAGTTCCCGTGGCTAAACTTACGAAATTTCTCAAACTTCGTAAGTTTAACCACGGGCAAATCAAATTGCCGCTCGGGTATCAGGCGTTCCTACGGAACGCAACACCCAATTTTTACTTTTTCTACCAACCAGACGTCACGATGGGACGAACCTTAGTCCATAATTACATCCCGTCGGGATGTTTGGTTGGTAGAATATAAAGAAAATCCCCTTACGTTCCACAGGAACGTCTCGTGCATGGGCGACGACAATTTGATTTGCGCCCGTTTAACCACGGCACTTAATTAAAGGTTACTTCATCCGCGCTTGGCCCATAGCTGCCCGGAATGGGAATGTTTAAAAGGCGAAGGTAGACGCCTAATTGTGCCCGGTGGTGTACTATCTGGCAAAAAGCCATGCGTACCACCTCTGCTTTGGTGTAAGTCTGCAGAATGGTATCGGCGTTGCGCAGCGTCCATGGAAGCGCCAGGTCTTCTTCGGTTGCCGAAGACAGGCTGTTTTTTCCTTCAGCATACGATTTTTCAAAATAGTCCATCAACCCCTCATTATCATTGATGGTTACCGGTTTGTAATCGCCTTTTGCAAAATCGAGTTCACTGGTTTCAAAGGTCATTTTAACCCAGCCCGGCAGTTCGGCCAGGTGCGTTGCAAGCTTTGTTACTGTCATGCTTTTTTCATGGGGCTGCCAGTCGTATTTGTCCTGTGGCACACGTTCGAGCATTTTGCGGGTAGTTGAAGCCTCATGCTCCATTTCTTTTAATAACATTGGGATGGTTTCCATATTTGTGTTTTTTTATTGTTACACAAATTAAAAAAGAGGTACTGACAGCCCTATGTCAGCAGGTTTTTTTATTCCCGGAAAGTTTGGGAGCCTGGAGTACTTTGGCAAATAAGGAATAATGTTATTATATTTTGACAGTTGGCCCGGAACTGATTAAGTTCCAAATAAAAGGAGCAAGATTCGACTTAGGACTTACGACTAAAGACTATTGACCCGCGACCAGGTTCTTACAAACCCATAAAATAATCCGTCAGTGATTTAAAGTCATCGAACTTCATGTCATAGTCATCCGTATCGCCGAAGCCGTAGCTTACAAAAACAAAGGGGATACCCGCCTTGCGGCTTTGTTCGGCATCGCCGGCGGTATCACCGATGTAAACCGGCGTTTTCAGTGAATGCGTATCCATCAGCAATTTTATATTATGATGCTTGGGCATACAGTTTACGCCGTAGGCAATTTCATCGGTAATGTAATCGTCAATTTGGGCCCAGTCGATAAACACCCGGATAATCCCCTTCGCACAATTACTCAGAATAAAAAGCTGGTACTTTTCTGCCAGTTTGCGCAAGCCTTCAATAACCCCGTCATACAGCATACCGCCATTTTGCGGTAATAGCTGCCGCCTTACGCCGTTAACGTCATCATATATCTGTTTTCGCTGCCCATCATCAAATTCGGGCAATACCGCCCTCATTACTTTATCACCGTCCCAGCCTATTCGCTCCAAAAGCTCGTCACGTGCCATCTGCTTGTCGATGTTTAATTTTTTAAACACCAGGTTCCACGAGGCCACGTAAGTATCCACGGCATCCCAAAGGGTTCCGTCCATATCGAATATCAGGCTGTCGGGTTTTTGCATGAGTTAGAACTGATTTAAACTTTTGAAGATACTATTTTATTGCAGATCTACTTCAATCCCAAAGTTAAATACAATTGCCATGGCCGTTTTTTAAAACCCTGGTAATGGGTTATGCCAGGTGTTCAGGGCCATTCTCAGAATTTCACCCAGCGTCTTAACGGGTATATCAGCCGTCGCATCCAGCTGCATTATTTTCATCCGCGAACGTTTTTCAATGATCAGTAAAGGATGCTCAATTTTCCGCCCTTCAACAATTCCAACATAAGGCTGATGCGTTTTCTTATTTACCCACAGGTAACAAAACATCTTTCCGTTATAGCAATAAAAAGGCATTTTATATTTCCAGGCCTCGGTGATTTTTTTGTCGTAGCCCAGGATAAATTCCCTTAAAAAAAGCAGGCAGCTTTTACTGGTTCGTTTTTTTGTAAAAAGAAATTATCGATTTCACGCATTGTATTGCAACTGGCATGCAGGAGATTATGCCGGCAATGCTAAACTCCTTTTACTTTCCTGGCATTATACCAAATGGTGAACCAGCCGTACAAAAACCCGCTTATAGCCCCGCCAACTAAGGCTAATATACTAAAGCTTAAAACATGTTTGGAATGGTCGGGTGAGGGAAAGATGAACATGGAGTTAAAAAAATAAACAGGCATCATTATTACGCCAAAAATTATCCCCGGCTTGTATTTTTGATTCATAGTGTTTGTTGAAAGTCCATGGTAGATGGTCCATAGACCATAGCCATTGATGATTATATTTTGTAGTCGCTGTATTTTAATTTTTTATGTAATTGAAAGTCAAACGTGGCCATGGACTATGGACTAATCCTCACCCCGCCACCAGCATACTTTTCACTTCCTTATCAAAATTCTCCATCACCAGCACTGCGGCGCCAATAAGTTCAGCATCAAATCCAAGCTCGGAGATCAATAATTCGGTTCCGCCCGACAGCCGGGGAATGCAATACTTGTGAAGCGCCTGTTGTATCGGCGCCATTAATATTTTGCCGACTTTCGCACCACGGCCGCTTAAAACGATCGCCTGGGGGTTCATGATGTGGATGAGTATCGCCAGCGCTTTTCCAATTTTATAACCTGCATCGGCGAACAGCCCTATAGCAAACTGGTCGCCGTTATTAGCCGCTGCCATTATAGCATCGCCCATTTGCTTCGAATGCGCCTCGTCTATCTGTTTTAAGCTGGTAACGCGGCCCTGCTCAATTCCCTCGATGGCGCGTTTTGAGACCACGAGCATCGAAGCCTCTGCCTCAAGGCAGCCCCGCTTGCCGCAACTGCAGAGCGCACCATCTTCCGATAGCGGGATATGGCTGAACTCCCCCGCAAAACCGTTCCTGCCCCTGAAAATCTCGCCGTTTACGATCATCCCCAGGCCAATTCCCCAGCCCAGGTTGATTACCATAACTTCCTTTTGCGATTTTGCTATGCCGAATTTCTGTTCAGCCAGGGCGATCAGGCTTGAGTCGTTATCGATATAGGTTGGCAGCCCGGTTTCATCTGAAATATATTGCGTAAGGGTTTTATCGCCTGATTCGAGATAGGTGTAATTCACTCCTTTTATAGGGTTTATAAAACCCGGCATGCCAATCCCTATACCCGCGATCTTGTTCTTATCCACGCCTGAATAACTGATATACGCGTTAATATTTTCTACCAGTTTATCCAGCGCCTGCCCGTTATTCAACAGCTTCAGCTCAAACATTACAAAATCAGATACCGGCTGGTTAAGTAGGTCGACCAATTGGATCCGGGTTGAAAGCTGGTCCATCGCTATGGCCAGGATATACATGGCGCTGGCATTAATGGCATACATCAGCGGGCGCCTGCCGCCGCTCGACGGGGCATAACCCTGTTCGATTACAAACCCCTCGTCGATCAGCTCATTCACTGCCTTTGCAATTGAGGGTATGCTTTTATCAAATAACTCACTCAACTCCGCGCACGACATTGCCTTATCAAAATAAAGGCATTTGATGATCATGTTTTTTAAATGCGAGCTTTTTACTGTTTTGGTTTTTATTTCCATTACGGATTATAATGCGCCCCGCCAGGGGCTAATTTCATCCTCTAAAAGTAGGAAAAAAGTTTAAATTAGTGACTGGAGGTTGGAGATTGGCCAAAAAGTCCAGCGGTCTGGGAAAAGCCACACACAAACTCCAACCTCCTGTACCTACTTCCTCAGCAGCTTAAACGCATGGCCCTCCCATTGATTAGCAATAAAGCCGGGGATACACCATAACAAACACAATGGCTCAATGGCCCGGGCTGCTTCGGCCTTGCCCATGTCTTCGGTATCAAAACCAAACATGGTGTTTATCGCTGTCGCTTCTTTTTTAGCGTCCTCATCATTGCCACAGATGAACATAGTGGGTTTTATCCCGCCAAAATCAGGGTTGATCATCAGCGATGATCCGACGCTGTTAAAAGCTTTTACAAAATTCGCTTCCGGGTAAGCTTTTTGCAATTGCTCCATAAGCGATTCGTTTATCGATGTAAAAAACCTTAGTACGCCGTTAACCGGGGGCGCCGCTTCAATAGGATTGGTAGTATCCAGGATGGTTTTACCCGCAAGGTTATCCCGGCCCGCTGCTTCAAGCACTTTTTGGGCCGCATCGCCTTTTACAGCCAGGAAAAGCAGGTCGCCGAGGGCGGCGGCGTCCGCAAAGGAGCCAACCGTACCGTTTGCCGCATGTTTGGCTTTCCAATCCTTCAATTTTTCAGGGTGCCCGGTGCCCAAACAAACCTTGTACCCATTTTCAATAAATCCATCGGCCAGCGTGGTCGCTACTTCGCCGGAGCCTAAAATTCCAATGTTTTTCATGATAGAATTGCTGTATTGTAAAGTAAATAAATTTCGACAAAAATACCGGGCCCCCAATTAAAAACAGTTGGTCAATTGTAATATTAGTCCACCAATAACTACTCACTTTATCAACTATTCACTTCAATAATTCCATTTTCCTTCCAACTTGGCATCCTTTTCGAGTATGCGGTAAAGTTCATTATCTGCCTTTTTTGCCTTGTCATAATCTGATGACGAACGGTCAGCCGGCAATTCATCCGTCTTTCTTTTGATCATGATAACGTTGAGGTTTTCTTTGGGGTTTTTAATGATGCGAACTTCCTTTGAATATTTTGCAACTTCAAAATGCAGCGTATCGCGTTTGGCAGCGTTTATTTTGAAAATGCCGTGGCTGTCGCTGCTTGCACTCTGCCCTGTGCGGATATTTTTGATATTAACGCCCTGCACGTCCTCAAGGTTCACCCCAATAACGCGACCGGTGATCAATATATTTACATAAACCTTTGGATCTTTATAGAACACGTAGTGCTCTATCGGCGTATCGGCAACCGCCTGGGCCATCGCGGTTTTTGACTGAAAAGCCAGGGGGATAACAAGGATTAAAAGAAGTGTTTTTTTCATTAAATTCGTTTAAATACCTGACAAACAAAGGTGGTTAATCGTTCTAAACTTGCTTAAAATTTCGGAGAATGCACAGTTATTCCTGGTTTTGCCATTGAGGTGTTAATACAAGCGCATTTTTCGATAAAGGCTATGTTCCAAGCCTATTCTTTAGTACCCGCATTTCTTCCTGCATTTGCTCAATACGTTCCAGTAAATGGGTAATGGCTTCTATGCCTGCTACATTTATCTCCAGCTCGTGGTGCATCCTTATCATCCGCTCGAGCTTTTGCAATTCACTTTCGGGAATATAGGTGGCCTGGTTAACCACCTTTAATTCCACCAGCCCGGCTTCACCTAATGAACTGATAAAGGTGTATTCCACTTCATGGTAAGTGCATATATCTGCTGTTGCTATTAAGTTTGTCATCTTATTTGGTTCACTTGTTCATTGGTTCATTGGTTCATTGGTTCATTGGCCATTAGTCACCGGTGATTTTTTTCTTTACTGACTTTTCGGACTTTACTGACTTTACTGACTTTTCCCAATCTCACATCTCCTTCAGTTCTTCAAATAATTTTTTCTGTTTTTCGGTCAAGTTGGTCGGGATCTGGATGTCGTAAGTAATATAAAGGTCGCCAAACTCATTTTCTTTTTTGTAGACCGGCATGCCCTTACCTTTTAGCTTCACTTTTGTTCCGTTTTGGGTTTCGGGCTTTACCTTGATTTTTACTTTTCCACTCAGGGTATCAACAGTAACTTCGCCGCCAAGTACGGCGGTGTAAAGGTCGAGCTTTACGGTACTGTACAGGTCGCTGCCTTCCCGTTTAAAGTTTGTATCGTTAATAACCGAAAAAGTTATATAAAGGTCGCCGGCCGGGCCGCCGTTTACCCCGGGGCCTCCGTGGCCAGTAATTTTTATTGTCTGGCCGTTTTCAATCCCGGCCGGTATGGTTATCCTGATGTTTTTGCCATTGACGGTTAGCGTTTGCTTATGGGTTTCGGCCACCGCTCTTAAACTCAGTTGAAGCTCGGCATTATAATCCTGGCCGCGGTATTTTGCCTGTCGGCCGCCGCTCGACCCGCCTCGTCCCCCAAACATGGATTGAAAAAAGTCTGAAAAATCATCACTTCCGAAACCTTCAAAAGCTGATGCCTGGCTCCCTGCAAACGGGTTTTGCTGGCGGCGCTGTTGCTGCTGACGTTCAAATTCAGCATATTCTTCACCCCGCTGCCAGTTTTCGCCATACTGATCATATTTCTTACGTTTTTCCGGGTCGCTTAGCACCTCATTGGCTTCATTCAGCTGTTGAAATTTCTTGTTGGCCTCAGCATCGTTTGGGTTTAAGTCGGGATGATATTTCCGCGCAAGTTTGCGGTAAGCATTTTTAATATCTTTTTCGGATGCGTTTTTTGGTACCCCTAAGGTTTGGTAATAATCAATAAATGCCATAACTGATATATAATTGCCCCGTTAGGTAAACTATAAAAGCTTTTATTAGTTTTGACTCTCAAAAAAGAAGCCCATTTAAGGAGGCGCCTAAAGCTACTAAAATATGCGCGTCTAATCCATTAAAACTTCTTAATAAAATAGTTATATTCAAACCATAAACACTCAAATGGATACTTCAATATTTCATCGCTTCAGCGATATAAAAACCAAAGAGATCGCCCCCGGCTTTTTTTCAAAACTTATCCATACCGAAACTAATACCATTAATTTTATCGAGGTAAAAGCCGGTTGTTCTGTGCCGCGCCACCAGCATATCCATGAACAATGCTCCTTTGTTATCGAAGGTAAATTTGAGCTCACTGTAAATGACGTCCCTCAAATACTTGATACCGGCTTATTTGCTATTGTGCCTTCCAATGTGTGGCATAGCGGCACCGCTGTTACAGATTGCAAGCTGATCGATATTTTTAGCCCGGTACGCGAAGAATATAAACTATTGTAAAAATATCATATCCAACATCTGCACATCATCCGTGCATTATAAAAAATTCAGCAGGTGCTTATAGCTGCGGCCGACCGGAATAACAGCGCCATTATTTAGCACCACTTTATTGCTTTCCACCTGTTTTATTTTGTTGTTGGTGACCAGGTAAGATTTATGTATGCGCAAAAAATGATTTTCGGGAAATAATTCTTCAACCGTTTTTAAGGAGCCCTTGACAATGATCTTCCCCTCATCTGTATAAATAACCGAATAATCTTTTAGCCCCTGTATATAGGAAACAGTTGCAATCGGTGTCTTCAACTTTTTTGTGCCTGACTTCAGGAACAAATATTCGTTATGCTTTTGAATATTCACAAACGCCGGCACCCGGCTAAGTTCTTCCTGGAGTTTTATAACTTCTTTGCGCTGTTCGTACCAGTCGAGGCTTAGTTTAAAAGCGACTGTTAGCGCCAGGTACCAAGCGGTAGTTAAAAAATTATACGGGAAAGAATACCAGAAATTACGGTGGCTAATTGAGCCTATGACAAAGCCATAAAGGTAAATATCGTACAAACTCTGGATACTCACATATACGCCCAGCGACAACACCAATAAACAGCTATAAAAGAAATACTTCTTATTGGAAAAATAGCGTGGGATAAGATAATAGAGGTGCAGGTAGGCCAGCGAGATGATGAGAAATAGCCTTATGGTCATACATTCCGCAAAATGGCCCAACCCTATTTTTTGAATAAGGTAACGCCGCTCAAAAAGAAAAATAACGGTGACTACTATCCAGAAGCCCAGCGTCAATAATCTTTTTTTCGCCTTCCATTCTATGTGCATGATCTTCCAGTAAACTAATTTGAACAAAAATCGGCATAAATAAGGTAAACGACGAATACAATCGACCAACGCCTGATTTAATAGATGAGTGGATTGGTTGATTAAGTGAGTGGTTGATTGAGTTAAAAAAATAATACAGTTCCAATTTATTCAACTTAATCCAACTCAATCAACTACTCACCAATTTTAATCTATTAAAACTGCGGTTAGTCTACTTTATTTTTGGTTAAAAGCGTAAGTGGCTACACTTGTTTTCAAAATTAATGCAGCATTATGAAAACGCTCCTTTTATGCATGTTATTGTTTGTAAACAATGGCATCGTTAACAGCAAATTAAATTTTGCCGTTCGCAAAAATCCTTCGCCTGTCAGTACATTAAAGGTCGATTTATCCCAAAGCATGGTAAGCTGGCATATAACAAAGTTGACCGGAGCGCATACCGGTACGCTCAAAATGTATTGGGGCCAATTGACGGTTCAAAATAGAAAACTAACAGGCGGCTCCATCCTGATTGACATGAATACACTTGATGTAACCGATCTTACTTACCCTGACAAACAAAAACTGGAAGCGAATTTAAAAGGCGATAATTTTTTTGAGACCGGCCGTTTTTCCGTTGCACGGTTTGATATTACTGATGTAAAATATTCAACCGGCGGGGATACTTCACAAGTGTCTATTTTCGGAAATTTAACAATGCATGGCATCACTAAAAAAATAGATTTTAATGCTTTCATTTTAAAGAATAAGGGCGCTGAACTTATTGTCCGCGCGGACCTTAATATTAACCGCCGCGATTGGAATATTGCTACCGCCAATTTTAAATACGACCATTTTATAAGCCCGGTAGCAGCCTTGCATATCATAGTTAGAGCATTATCGACCAGCATTTAAAATAACGTCATGAAAAAAATATTTGCATTTATAGCACTAATTACCACTTGTGTTGTCATCTATTCAAGTGTACACAATTATGCAAAAGCGGTTAACGCCGCGTCGCCATTTGTCATTACCAAAATTAAATTGGCTCACAAACCCTACAGCGTTGAAATTGCCGACCTAAACGGCGACAAAATTAAGGACCTGGTAATTGCAAACGGCGAAGACAGCAGCGTAACCATATTGCTTGGCGGAGTCAAAGGGGATTTCAGGGAGGCCAAGGGCTCTCCATTCCCGGCGGGTTATATGCCTAATGATATAGCCATTGCCGATTTTAATAAAGATAGCAAGCCCGACCTTGCCTTCGCTAATCACGACCGGAAGTATGTTATGGTCCTTATGGGCGATGGGAAAGGCGGTTTTACACCGATGAAAGGGTCACCGCACCCTGTAGAAGTGAGGCCGCACACACATGGCATTGCAACCGGCGATTTTAACGGAGATGGCAATTTGGACCTGCTTACCGATAGCTGGGGAAATAATCAACTTGCGATTTTGTTTGGAAATAACGCGCACGGGTTTGATAAACAGGTTAAGTACCTGGCCGTGGGAAAACATCCCTATCAGCGGGCAAGGGTTGCCGATATAAACAGGGATGGAAAACCCGATATAGTCACCACTAACCTTGACGGTAATAATTCGACCATTCTATTAGGCGATGGGAAGGGTAATTTTCATGAAGCGGAGGGTTCGCCGTTTCCCTGCGGGGATTCGCCGTTTGGGGTTGCGATCGGCGATATTAACGGTGACGGGAAGCCTGACCTCGCGATCGTTAACTCGCCCAGCATTACCGCATCCAATACCGGCCGTGACGGTTTAACTATTTTAATTGGCAACGGGAAAGGGCAGTTCACCACCATGCAGGGGTCTCCGTTTACAACTGGGATGTCCCCCAGCCGCGTTGCAATCGGAGATTTAAATGGCGATGGAATTGCAGACATCGTGGTTACCAATTATAAAAGCAGCAGCATCACCGTATTTATGATGAGAAAACCGGCGTTGTCTCAGGTTATTCGTTGCCGGTCGGAAGATATCCCGACGGCCTGGTAATTGCTGATTTGAATGGCGATGGGAAGGATGATATTGTAGTTGGGAACAGCGGCGATGATTATATTACGCTTATGCTCAGCAAATAAGCCGAACGAAATTTAAACTGCCAAAAAAACAAACAGGCCTGCCAAATTTGACGGCCTATTTGTTTTTACAGGTGGCGAGATTACATCTTTCGTTTTATTGCTACTCAATTTCAAAAAAGTTAGGTTTGCAGTCGCTGAAAAATAAATTTATGCCCATTACAAAAGCCACCAAAGCCGACGTCCCTGAACTTAACAAACTAATAAACTCCGCCTACCGCGGCGAAACTTCAAAAAAAGGATGGACCACCGAAGCTAACCTGATCGACGGGATCAGGGTTGATGAGGAGGCGCTGAATAAGTACTTTGAAGATCCGCAAATTATTATCCTGAAAAATGTAGAGCCCGACGGGCAAATAACCGGCACCGTTTATTTAGAAGTGCGCAGGCCTAAACTTTATGTGGGCATGTTCAGCGTTTCGCCAACATTGCAGAACAGCGGAATTGGCCGGAATTTGCTGCTTGCGGCTGAAAGCTATGCTCATGAATTAAATTGCCATACCTTAACCATCACAGTGATCGGCATCCGGCACGAACTGGCCAGCTGGTATGAGCGCCGGGGCTTTAAAGCGACAGGCGAAATTCAGCCCTTTCACGACGGTTCAAAATTCGGCATCCCCAAACAGCGCCTCGATTTGATCGTGATGGAAAAAAGGGTTTAAAAATTATATGATTTTTTCTTAAAAAGCCCCAAACCGGTGCAACCTTCCCTAAATAACGGCGTCTAATAATTCAATTGATCTGATCGCTGTTTTTTAGATGGAAGAGATACATCCGCAATTAAGAGCATTATTGTTGAATACTGTGACAGGTATAAGATAAGGGAAGTAGACCCCTATGCTTTAAATCTCGATACGAGTATCGACCTTGATTTGGATATTGTTGATATTGAGATCGATCTGTTCATAGCGGAATTTGCTGAGCAGTTCCGCGTCGACCAATCGAAGTTCAGCTGGTATAAATACGGCTATCCAACCGGTTCGGCAAGTGTAAATATTATCAAAGCCTTATTCGGGTACAAAAAACCATGGGTACAGCGTTTGTCGAACCGTATTTATAAACCAAAATTCAGGGTGCGAAACCTGCAGGACGCCGTACAAACCGGGAAGTTGCTGTGAGGGCCGCCGCGGGGTATGAGGCTTTCTTCCTGCTTTAAAAGCGTAAAATGTATGGTCAGCTTGCAACGGTCGGCATTTTTCAGAGGTTAGCTGAGTACCCCGCAACGGTGTTTATTTAACAAAGAGCCAAGAATCAAGAGCCAAGAATCAAGACAAAAATACCATAAATTCCCCAAATGTCTATAATAACTACGCCTTGCAAAACGTCATCCCGGCTCTTGGTTCTTGATTCTTGTCTCTTGATTCTTTTAAATACCTTACTTTTATAGTTTAAACCACCTTTTAAACTTGCATCATGGCTGTTTTCTATCGCTTAACTTTTGTTATGTGTTTGCTCCTTTCTGCAAACGCTTTTGCTAAAAAAATAATTATCCTTACCTCGCCCGATACAAAGATTAAATTTTGGTTAAGCACCGATAAGGACGGCTTGTATTATAAGATTTCCTATAAAGGAATTTTAATGGTCGATAATTCAAGGCTGAACATCGTATTTAAAGAAGGCGGAGCTTTTAACAATAGCCTGGTAATAGCGCCCGCCAATCAAGAAAGATTAACTGACGATTACACGCTGTTGATAGGGAAAACCAGCAAGGTGCACAGCGAATGCAACCGGATAATCGTCCCCGTTACTGAACAAACTGGCCCCCGTCGAAAGTTGGAGATAGAGGTGCGCATATTTAATGATGGCGCAGCGTTCAGGTATGTCATTCCAAAACAAAGCGCCTGGGAAGAATGCGTAAACATCACCGATGAACTTGACTCGTTTAACCTCACGCAAAATCCCACGGCCACGGTGCTTTTACGCGAAAACTATACTACTTCGCACGAAGGCCTGTATACCAAAGTCGATCTTAACCATTTAAGGCCGGATACTTTAATGGACATGCCGGCTCTGTTTGAATATCCCAATGGCCTTTACCTGGCGATTACCGAAGCGAACCTGCACGATTATGCAGGCATGTACCTGATGAAGCACAATAATGTGCTGGAAAGCCGGCTATCTCCCCTGGCCCATCAAACCGAAATAAAGGTAAAAGCAACCCTTCCGCATAACAGCCCCTGGCGGGTAATGATGATCAGCGATAAGCCGGGCGCATTTATCGAGTCAAACATTCTGACCAATTTAAGCGAGCCATGTAAAATAAAGGACCTATCATGGATAAAGCCCGGCAAAACAACCTTCCCCTGGTGGAACGGCGATGTGGTTCCCGATACGATCAATGCACCCGGGAATAATTATGTAACAAATATGTACTATGTAGATTTCTGCGCTAAATACGGTATTGAATACCATTCGGTAGTGGAGTATGGCCTGCATGAATGGTATGTGAACGACGGCGCCGGTTTTCAGCCGGGGCCGCACGCCGATCCTTCGAAAGCGGTTCCGGGTTTGGACATGCAACAGGTTTGCGATTCGGCAGCAAAAAAAGGGGTCGGCATACGCGTTTGGGTACATTTTTACGCCTTGTACCCCAAACTGGATGAAACGTTCGCACAATACGAAAAATGGGGCATAAAAGGCCTGATGTGTGATTTTATGGATCGCGACGACCAGGAAATGGTAAACATGCAGGAAGAGATACTTCAAAAAGCAGCGCTGCACCACTTACATTTACAATTCCATGGGGCCTACAAGCCAACAGGCGAAAGCCGGACATGGCCCAACGAGTTTACGAGTGAAGGCACCCTGAATTATGAAAACGACAAATGGAGCGATTGGGTAACCCCCGATGCCGATATAAATATTGCGTTTACCCGCTTACTGGCAGGCTCAACCGATTATCATTTGGGTGGTTTCAGGGCGGCATCGCCGGCGCAGTTTAAGATACACTATACGCGTCCTTTTGTAATGGGCACGCGCTGCCACATGCTGGCCATGTATGTAGTGCTCGAAAATGCACTGGGAATGGTATGCGATGACCCCGATGCTTATATCGGTGCGCTGGGATTTGAATTTGTTCACAAGGTGCCCACCACCTGGGATGAAACCCGTGTTATTGACGCGAAGCCGGGGGAGTATTTAGCAATTGCACGACGAAAAGGAGACGATTGGTATATTGGAGCAATCACCAACCACGATTCGCGGACGATTACCAAAGCTTTTGATTTTTTACCGGAAGGCAACTATATAGCTGAGATATGGAGCGATGCCCCGGCAAATGATCCGGATTTGAACCATTTGGTTAAAGTGGTTAAAAAAGTAACCAGGGAAACTGTTTTGAAGATGCTGCTTGCGAGTGGCGGGGGACAGGTGATGCATTTATATCCGGAGAAGAATTAAAAGGGGGTATGTCATGGTGAGTTTGCCGATAGTGAGTGTACCATGGCACCCTCTTAAATCCGAAATCGAACATCCGAAACGGCGAAGCCTTCTCGAACACCATTGAAAATAAACAACAGTGAAAATCCGAAATTCTACAGATCAGTGACGCGGGTATGCACCCTTTTCACATAGTTCCTGATATCGAGTACGATGCCGGCAAAAATGTAAAATATAAGCGGGAAGCCTACCGCAAGGAATGACGAGTAAATAAAAAATAACCTGATCTTGGCGATTGAAATATTAAACTTTTCGCCCAGGTAGGTGCATACACCAAATGAGTATCTCTCAAAAAAAGTTATTATCCTTTGCAACATATCACACTAACTTTAATATCTTATTACCAACGCCGCATTGCAGGCATTTCTTATAGTTACAGTAGTTATTTTTTAACTCCAGTAGCGCCTGCGATTCAAAGGCCGTTTTTATTTTCACCCCTAAACTACTAAAATCTTCAACAATTTTATTGTTTTCGTTTGGTAAATACTCCAGCAATTGCAAACTGCGGTTAATAAAGTGCTGTATTTGGTTGTGCTTACCATAACTGAATAAAAACAGAGCCAAAGTGTTCAGCAGCAAAACGTCAACAGATGCCGGTCCCAGGTTTTTTAACGATGGGGTTGATTCAACGTCAAAACGATAATGATTTTCCCAATAAGGGTTTACCTTTATCTCCATAAACAGGTCTCTTAACCCTTTTACGTCTTTTATCTCCAATAGTTTTGAAAATAAATGATTTGACCGCACCACCAGCGCCGCAAACTGTGCCAACCTTATGGTGGGGAAGTTCTGCGGCCGCAAACGCATAAACTTCCATAGGTGATTTTCGATTGGAACCAGCTTATATTTTTTCTGAAGGAAATCATATTCATTTTTTAGCTTTCGCGGATACGCATCGGCCATATCCTCTTTTAAAAACCCCGCCTGGCCAAATAGCAGCGCTTCAATTTGCATCGGGTTGTTTTTATGCTTAGCCAAAATGTTTTGCGGTAATGATTTAGCCAGCAGCTCAAAGGGAAGCGCATTGGTTTTAAATCCAAAATTTGCTGCTAAAAACTGGTAAAAGGTTTCTTCCCAATCGCCCCTGTTTTTGTTAAGGGCGGTAACTACGGCCGCGGATTTTTTTTCGAGCCGCTCAACAAGCACCCGCGTGAGCCAGTTATGAAGTGTCAGGCTATCAACCGAACCGATGTTCGCCTCGCAAGGTATAATGGTTTGATTGCCAAAAATCAGCGTATGGTAGCGATTATAAAGATCCGGAGAGATACGGTTTTCAAGTTCCAGCGTTGGTACCCGCCGGCCATTAGTTAAAATCAGCGGTTCATCATCACGATAAACCACGTGCAGAATCACATTGTCATAAGCGTTATCTGTTGTATGCCCATGTTTTTGCCAATCTGACGAAGAAAGATGCACTTCCACATTCCCCGCCCAAACGGTGTCCCCTATCCTGATCCTCGCATTGTGAAAATCGGGGCCCGAATCAGAATTATGTATCCCCGCCGAAAACACTTCCAGTTCTTCTCCACCGGTAGTCTGCAAGTTAAGCCGGTCAAACAGACGGAATTTCCAAACGTAGTGAAGAAAGTCTTCGGGGAAAAGCATGGTGAGGAGATTAGAAGTTAATTAAAAGCAATGGTTGATGATAAAAGATTAATCGATTATGGCTAAGGCATTGGCTTCAGGAAAACTTCGGCGTGAAAATTTATTTGATCTCATGAGGTAGAAATTGATTATATAAAGTTAGTGATTTTATGGTGCGCTTAAACATCTAGCTGATTGTGTTATTCGCGTTTTTTTTAAATCTTGGACCGCAGGTTTTTCCGCAGTTTAAAATAGTTGTGTTTTATATTAGATTGGCTTTAATGTTTAACTTGCTGCTATGAAACGAAATGATATCCTTTGGAAGGCTGCGTTGGAAGACTTATTCGATGATTTTCTGCGTTTTTTCTATCCCGAAAGTGATAAGCTATTTGACCTGGAAAAAGGCTTTGTATATCTTGACAAGGAGTTGGAGCAGCTTTTTCCGCCGGAAGCTGATAACTATTCGCCCAGGTACGTGGATAAACTGGTTAAGGTGTTTACATTTGATGACCAGGAAAAATGGATATTGATACATGTAGAGGTACAAGGCTATACCGATCATGATTTCGCAAAACGCATGTTCCAATACTATTACCGGATTTTAGATAAATACGATAAGCCGATTACGGCCTTTGCCATCTTTGCGGATACAAATAAAGGTTTTCATCCCAAACACTATGAAACAGAGTTTTTAGGAACCAAAGTATTCTATGCTTTCAATACATATAAAATTATTGATCAAAATGACAGTGATTTGGAAGATAGCAATAATCCTTTTGCAATGGCTGTGCTTACGGCCAAACTGTCCCTTTCGCGCCCGGCAATGCAAGACCAGCAATTATTCGACCTGGCCTATGATTTGGCCAGGCGTTTGTTAACCAAAAAAATGCCAAAAGAAAAGATAAGAAAGGTAATGACGTTTTTGCGTTATTACCTACCCTTTGAAAACCAGGAAATAATAGCTAAATTTGAAAAAGAGATTTCCATTTTAACAAGAGGGAGTATCGCCATGGGTATCGAAGAATTTTTATTGGATCAAGCTGAAAAGAAGGGCATCGAAAAGGGTATTGAAAAAGGCATTGAAAAAAACACAAAAGAGACTGCTCTTAAGATGAAGAAAAGCGGTTTGGATGTAGCGCTCATTGCCAACATTACCGGGCTGTCGACCAAAGAAATTGAACGATTATAATAAACAATAAACGTTCATCGTCACAGCAAGTCCACCAACTCTGCAAATGCACTTATTGTAGCAATCTGCCCGGCTTCCACTTTTCCAAAGCCATAGTCGGCAAAAATAAATGGAACGCCGGCTTTGGTGGCGGCATCGTAGTCGCCCATGGTATCGCCCACATAAACCGGGCCGGCAAGCTGATGATCGTTAACGATATCTTTTATATTTTCGGATTTCGGGTTTCCTTTTGTGCCGTAGCATTGATGCCCCATAAAATAATGCCCCATTTGGCTGGTATTTAAAAACACTTCGATGTAGCCATTCTGGCAATTACTTACAATAAACAGCTTGTATTTAGCCGCAAGATATTCCAGCGTTTCGTCAAGCTGCGGATAGAGCTCGCCTCCGTTAGCGTACAGCATATCAAGCTCACTTTTGGCGCATATCTCCATTAGGTCATTCCGCTTTTCTGTATCGAGATAATGGAACATCTTATCAAAAATAGCATTGTAAGCCATCCCCGTAACAGCCCTTACTTTTTCGCGGGTCATTACCTCATCCACATAATCCACTTGTTCCAAAGCCTCTTGCCAGGCCAACGCAACGTTGCCTGTGCTGTCCCAGAGTGTTCCGTCGAGGTCAAAAATTATGCTGTCGAATTTATTTTTTAAGGACTCGTTCATATTTGCTGATATAGCGGCAAAAGTAAGGGATTATTATTTGAAATTAAATCATCCGTTTAAATATAAGGATAAGTTTATCCCATAAATGTTAACTCTTTATGCCGTTGATTTGTCATTCATACCTCACAAAACCGTGATTAACCACATCAATTCCTTAAATTTCTTAATTTTACATACTATATTAATCAGAAAGAGACCTGTTGAATACCCGCCCGCCAAAAAATGTACGCACCGAAACGTTAACTTTAAAAGATCGCCTTGCGGCCCTGCGCAACCTTCCCGCTTTTTTTAAGCTCGTATGGCAAACCAGCCAGGCAATGACGGTTTTTAACACCCTGTTGCGCATAGTACGCTCGGCCATGCCCGTGGCGCTATTGTATGTAGGTAAACTGATCATAGACCAGGTAATTGTGCTGAGCCATCAACACGGGGCAAGCACACATTATTTATGGGAGCTGGTGGGTATTGAATTTAGCCTGGCTATATTAACCGACGGCCTTAGCAGGGCTATTACTTTGGTGGATGCTTTGCTGGGCGATCTGTTCAGCAACCATACTTCGATTAAAATAATGGCGCACGCTGCGACGCTTGATCTTGACCAGTTCGAAGATTCCGAATTTTATGATAAACTGGAACGGGCGCGGCAGCAAACCATTGGGCGTACTTTATTGCTTTCGCAGGTAATGAGCCAGTTGCAGGACCTGATCACCATGGGCTTCCTGGCTGCCGGCTTGATGGTTTTTAACCCATGGCTTATTATATTGCTGCTTATTGCTATAATACCGGCTTTTTTAGGAGAATCATATTTTAACGATCAGAGCTATGCACTTACCCGGGGACAAACACCCGAACGGCGCGAGCTGGATTATATCCGCTATATAGGCGCAAGCGATGAAACCGCTAAGGAAGTAAAGATCTTCGATCTATCCGGATTCATCATCAATCGGTTCAGGCAACTATCCAACCAGTTTTATATTGATAACAAACGGCTATCTATAAAGCGGTCAATATGGGGCACCTTCTTCGCCATGATAGGTAGCATTGGTTATTATGCGGCCTATGTGTTTATTATCATCGGGGCCGTCGACGGCCGCGTTTCAATTGGCGGCCTGGCCTTTTTAGCAGGCTCATTCAGGCAGCTGCGTACTTTACTCGAAGGCATTTTAAGCCGGTTCACTTCGGTTTCGCAGGGAGCAATTTACCTGCGCGATTTTTTTGAATTTTTTGATATCAGGCCAAAAATTAAATTGGCCGACCACCCGGTCCCTTTCCCAAAAACTATACTTGAGGGTTTTACTTTTGAAGATGTGGGCTTCCGGTATGCAAACTCCGAAAACTGGGCCAACCGTCACTTAAGTTTTACACTGCATCCCGGCGAAAAACTGGCGCTCGTTGGTGAAAACGGCGCCGGTAAAACAACGCTTGTGAAATTGCTGGCGAGGCTTTATGATCCGACAGAAGGCCGCATTTTATTAGATGGGATTGACCTGCGCGATTATGACCTTGCCGATTTGCGCCTCAACGTAGGCATCATATTCCAGGATTACTTACGTTACCAGATGACTTTTGCGCAGAATATTGCCGTGGGCAACATCAGCCAGCAATTTAACCGCCCTTTGATAGAAGCCTCGGCGAAGCAAAGCCTGGCTGATGCCCTTGCTGCACGGCTTCCGGGCGCCTACGATCAGCAACTGGGTAAACGCTTCGCGCAAGGCGTTGAATTATCAGGAGGCGAATGGCAAAAAGTTGCCCTTGCCCGCGCCTACATGCGCGATGCCCAGTTGCTGATACTGGACGAGCCGACTTCGGCCCTTGATGCCAGGGCTGAATACATGGTATTTGAACGCTTTGCCGAGCTTACAAAAGGCAAATCGGCAGTGCTTATCTCTCACCGTTTCAGCACAGTGCGCATGGCCGACAGGATATTGGTCCTTGAAAAAGGCGAACTTATTGAGGTTGGCAGCCATGCTGAGCTCACAAAAAAAGGCGGCCGTTACGCCGAACTGTTCAACTTGCAGGCTATGGGATACAGATAAATTCTTTTAAAAACAATGCCCGCATTTTTAGGGTTAAAACAAACAGCGGTCGCCGCTTTAATTTTATAAAAATGCAAAGGAAATTGGCAAAGCATTAAACTTTTGTTAACCAAATTCAAATTCACGTAAAAATACGTACGGAATTTCCGTATAATCCGTGGTTGATTTTAATTTAATTTTATTATTTTTGACTCACATTCTATTTAAAACGCATAATATAGTTTACCTTAACATGCCTTACTATGAAACAACTTTTATATTATTTCCTGTTTTTTGTCGGGTTCGCCTTAATTTTAATACAGTGCGCTAAGCTGTTCCCAACCAGTAATAAAACACCAAAAGAATCAAAAGCCCGCCCAATTAATAACACAACCGGCAGTAAACACAGTAAAGAAACATTATCCATCTCCAATGCAGCGGCAGTTGCGCCCGGTCTTAATACTAGTTTTATTTTTACTCCATGGTTTAACCAACGGTTTTTACCGTATCATATAATGGAATATATAAATAGCCGCCCGTTATTTAGCAATTCCTACATCAGCTTCGATTATCATAATTTGGTGCGCCCATACAAAGGCAAATCCAGGCGGGATAAATGATTTAGTTAAGTTAGGTTCAGTTAATTAGTTAGAGCAGGCAGCTGTGCAGAGATGTACCAGCTGTTTTGCTGTTAGAGGACAGGATAAATCAGGCATTTCCAAAAAACTAATCACGAACCGGAAACATCCGTTTTCAACGTTATTACAAAAAAATAATGTCAAATCTTCAATTCAGACAAGCTTAGATAACGGCTTTCTTTTCCACATATTGCCGTTTACATCCCTTCAAATAATATTTTCATAAAAAGGCTAATCAACTAAAATATTAGTTAATCTTCCCCGTTTAGTCAACTTAACTTAAACAATTATGAAAAGATTATCAATTTCAATCATCGCGAGTCTATTTATTTTTCAAGCGGCTATTGCCCAAAATCAAAAATCCGATCAGACGCTGGGGCTGGGCCTTGATTTCAGTGCCAACAGTGCAAATTTCAACTATTTCGGCAGCAGCGGGTATGGCATAAATTATACGCGCTCATCTGCAGCCGGATTCAGCACAAATCTCAATTACGGTTATTTTTTAGCTACTAACCTGGATATAGGCGCCAGTGCAGGGTTTGGAAGCGGCGCCACCAATTATACTGATCATCCGTCAAATGCAATTACGAAGGAATCAGATAAGAACTATTATAGTTCGGTTTATGTCAGAAAATATTTTTTATTTAACAACAAAATCGGGGTACGTACCGGGCCATATGTCGCCTACCAGTACTTCAGTACAAAGTATTCGTATATACCGGACACTAATCCTGCCAATAATATCAGCGGGAGCAACTATCATGCGGGGATTATTGCTGACTTTGTATATTATCCATCCAAAAAAATTGGATTGGCAGTAAACCTGGGTAGTTTATCCTACAACTATGGTAAATTAAATTATACGCAGCAAAGCGAAAATGTAAACGGGGTAAACCTCGCATTTCTTAACAACAGCCTGATGTTATCGGCTTATTATGTGTTTGGAAATTAATAACGCTTTTAATAAGTACTGATAGTTTAATACCTTACCGAATGCAGCGCTATCATACAGATAAGCATTACCGGCACTGCGAGTACAATAAATACTCTTGCCATTTGGTTGTTGTTTGCGTCGCCTTTTACAAATACATTGTAAAGGTCGGTTTTGATGGTGTTTAATTTGTGTTCCATGACTTGGGTCGAATTTTTAATTTATCAAATAGTTTATCAAAAAAGTATAATTTATCAAATTATGCTGTTTTGTACGAGTACTTATTTGACAAGGTTACACTTATGACCGAAAAAAAATAAGTAAGTTTAATATATCAGCAAAAAATAAAGGGAGATCGATGAGTTTGTTTCATTGATCTCCCCTTAAATGCCAACTATTACGCAGATAGCCTAAATTTGCTATTGATCGCCCCTACTCATGTGAATGCCATGGTAACTATTTTGGTCGCTGCCATACGAAAAACTACCTGTGGCAAACCTGGAATACTTTTCCTTATAGCGCATAAAAACCGCATCGGGTTGTTTTTTATCGTTTACTGTCATCTCTTCCGCATTGAGTGTTACAGAATGTAAGCTCTTTTCATTGGGCACAATTCCGTCCTTTATCAAATCGCTTATCATTTCTTTCATCAACCGCTGATCTTCCTCGGCTTGCTTTTGATCTATTTTGGCCTGCTCCTGGTCGCGTACGGCTTGTTCCTGGTCCAGTTTTGCCTGCTCCTGGTCCTTCATTGCTTGTTCCTGGTCTTTTTTTGCCTGTACCTGGTCGCGTTCCGCCTGTTCCTGGTCAAGTTTAGCACTTGGCTGATCTTTCATGGCCTGCTCCTCGTCCTTTTTTGCCTGCACCTGGTCTTTCATCGCCTGTTGCTGGTCAAGTTTAGCCTGGGCCTGGTCTTTTCGGGCCTGTATCTTGTCAAGCCTTATTTGTTCTTTTATCCGGCTGAGCACTGTGGCATACTGGCCGTATTTATCTGCCGGTATTTTCGCATCATCCACATATAAATTGCTTACTTTATTATTTACCAGTTCAAACCGGTACTGGCTCCCTTTATAAAAGGTTTGAACAGTTTCCCGTAATTTTCCCGATGCGTCCCTCTTTGTCACATCATAATTGTTATAACGTTCGGAATTCTCGTCAGTGCTTTTTTGTTGTGCACTTACAGCGATCACGGACAGCATTGCAGCTATTGAAAGCATGCTATATTTTAAAAATTTTGTTTTCATTTTTTATGATTTGTTGGTTAAAAACTACAGTACACAATAATAACCGGCCGCAGCGGGTTTTATAGTATGCCCGGTTATTGCTTATTTAAATCGGTGCTTCGCTGCACACATTAACTCCACATTTAGTTTCGGTACGAAAAACTGCCTTTTGAAAAACGCTGATATTTTTTACTGTATTTTTTAAATACCTCTTCCGGCTGTTTAACTCCGTTCACTATCATTTCGTGATCATCGAAAGTTAGATCATGCAGGCTATTTTCATCAGGTATTATCTTATCGCTGACGAGATCAGCTATCAGCGTTTTCATGACCCTTTCATTCTCTTCGGCCTGCTCCTGGTTCCTTTTCGCCTGTATTTCATTCAACCGTGCCTGTTCCTGGTTACGAACGGCCTGCTCCTGGTTTTTCTCCTGCTGTATTTGATTTAACCGCGCCTGCTCCTGGTTGCGAACAGCCTGCTCCTCGTTCTTCTTGTCCTGGGCCTGGTTTAACCTGGCCTGCTCCTGGTTACGTTGCGCCTGTTCCTGATTGCGTTCGGCTTGTTCCTGGTTTTTTTTTGCCTGTTCCTGGTTACGTTGCGCCTGCTCCCGGTTGCGGACAGCTTGCTCCCTGTTCCTTTTGATCTGTTCACGAATTTCTTTTATGGCGTCGCTGTATTTATCCCAATCTGCAGCCGGTATCTTTTCGCCATCTACATATAGCGCGGTCATTTTGTCGTCAACCAGCTCCATTTGTAGGTTTTGTCGTCCCACACCATCTGGATCTCTTCAACGTTTTTACCATTCTCGTTGTGTATTCTATCGTAACTATTGTAACTGCCGTCGTTATAGGCCGTTTTACGGGACGTTTGTGTCTGCCCATCAGCGACAAGTGTTGCGAGCAGCATAACCATCATGCAGATGCTGCCTTTAATGTAATTTGGTTTCATTTTATTATTTTTAAGTGTTTAAAAATTAGACAATAAGCTATCACTCCGCCCACGGCAGATTTTAAAAAAATGCTAAATTTTCGATTGTAATAAAAACTGGTTTTTAGGTTGTGAAGGCCTGTCACTTCCCTTAACCGGTTCTGGGTTATTATTATTTTACTGCTGTATGCTTACTTTATTCTTCATGGCTTGCTGCTGGTTCTTCTTTGCCTGTATTTGGTTTAAGCGAGCTTGTTCCTGGTTTCTAACCGCTTGCTCCTCATTTTTCTGCTGCTGTATTTGGTTCAGCCGCGCTTGCTCCTGGTTACGTTTCGCCTGTTCCTGGTTTTTCTCCTGCTGTATTTTATTTAAACGGACCTGTTCTTCGTTACGGGCTGCCTGTTCCTCGTTTACATTTGTCGGCCGTTCATTTTTTAGACTTGCGGCTTCCTTATCTTTCTTCCCCTTTAATTGATCGATCCGCGCGGCCGCCTGGTCCTTAAGCGCTTGCGCCTGGTCGATTTTAACCTGTGCCTGGTCGCGCAACGCTTGTTGCTGGTCTTTCATGGCCTCTTCCTGGTCAATCCGGGCTTGCGCCTGGTCCTGCTTTGCCTGCAGCTGGTCAAGTTCTGCTTGTTTCTGTTCCGAAAGGTCCTTTTGGTAATTTCCGGGTTTTGTCGTGGCGGTCACCTCCACCGAGGTTATCGATATTACTTCTGCATTTTTTTTTATGCCGCCTGTGCCATCCTCCATTTTCAGCCTGGCATTTGCCCGGGCGTGGTTTATCGCAATTGCTATTGATTTAATCGCAGCAGCTTTATTTGCCGCGACAGCTTTTTTTAAACTGACATGATCTGTTCTGACAGCGACCGGCCGGTTTTTAACCCTTTCGCCAAATTGCGCAATCGAAACGGTTGTAGCCAATAACAAAAGAACAACGATGCTGCCAATAATAAACATTTTTTCCCCGGCGGCAAAAGCCAGGTTTTTACTGACCATAATGCGCCTCACCCTGCGCAACAGGTAATTCTTTTTACCCGGAAAGGCAACCGCATAACCCGGGCCGCGCAGCTCATGTTCTTTAAAACTGATAAGCGCCTGTACAAAACCCAATTTATTTTGAGTTTGCAGCAAGGCAATATCATCGCAGCAATTTTCGCGCTCCTCCCTCAGTAACGAAGATATCCATAGTAAGCCCGGGTTAAAGAAGAAGATGGTTTCCGTAATATTTTGAAGAAAGTTGACAAAATAATCATTGCGGCGGATGTGGGCGAGCTCGTGCAGTAAAATCGCCTCTACCTGTTCTTCGGGTAAACCTGCCAGTAAACCGATGGGAAACAGGATAACAGGCTTCAAATGGCCGACCACAACAGGCATTTTAATGTAGCCCGACTGTAAAAACCTTACGGCTTTCTTTACCTGCAATTTTTCGGAATATTCGGCGACTTTTTCTGTCCAGTACCGGGACGGTTCAAACACCTGCCTTGTACGGATCTGGTGATTGTAAACTAAACAGGCAAGCATTTTTACACTTTTAAAAAGAAAGAAAATGAACCAGATCAGTACCAGCAACGGTTCGTTAGCCGTAAAATACCTTGTAAATATTTCGGCGAGCTGTTTAATGCTGTGCACATTACCGAAAAAGAGGGCGGGGATAGCCCTACCGTCAACACCGGGTAACAAGGGTTTTGTTATTGCGACGGCTGCACCATTGAATTCATAAAAAAAGGTGAAGGCGCATGTTGTTATAAACGACAAAAACAAAACCAATACGATGTTATACCTGTGAGCCGCCGGCAGTTTTTTAGCCAACATTAAAATCACGCCGGTTACGATCGCAAAAAACAAGCCCTGCCATAGCGAATGGATCAGCATCCAGCCAAAGGCTGGAATTAGTTTGTCCACGATAGTGCTTGCCAGGTTCATATCGGTTTCTATTTATCTTTATTTAAATTATTCAGCAATTCCTTTATTTTTTGCAGCTCTTCCGCCGAAGTCTTGTCGTTATCGAGCAAGGCGAGCATTAAACTACTGGCCGAACCATTGTACATCGAATCGACAAAGCGGCCAAGCATGTTGCCTTTTACTTTTTCTTCGGCCACGGCAGCGCTGTATACGTGCTTCATATTAGTTTCGTCCCTGCCGAGCATTCCTTTTTCTTTCATCACCTGCATCAGCTTCAGGGTCGACGTGTATTGTACTATTTCCTTTTGTTCGTTCAGTTTGTCGTGCACAAATCTTACTGTCGAGGGGCCGTATTGCCACAATACCTGCAAAACGTCAAGTTCCGTTTTTGTAGGGACAACATCTTTGGCTGTATCATTTTTAAATATCATAAATCAAAGGTATGTATTAAAAACGTACGTTGCAAGTATTATGTTAATTTTTTGAAAAGAAAACCGTCTTTTATTTTTTTAATGCGAGGTCAGATCTTTAATTTACTTAATAACAATCATTTATGGCCAAACACGAAACGTCAGGAAGCATAGAACAACTGGCTGTAAACTAAACTTCTGCAGGCTGTGATACATTCTTTGCGGATAAAGTCCGGAACGTCATCTTCATTTTTGAATTTAAAAATCGCTATCCCGCCTTCAAAATGATATTGTATATGGCGTTGAAGTTTTTCATGATCGGTAATGTTGTCGTTATTAAACCAAGCGGGGTAATCCCGTTCAATTTCAAGCAGGCGCTTGTTAAACTTTTCAATGATCGCTATACATTCCCTCGGCTCGTCGCCAATGTAAAGAATATTATTAAAAGAGATCCAGGCTGTAATAGGTACACCTTTCATTACCAATAGTTTTAGAACCACAATTTATCTGTCGAATGTGAAATTATTATGAAAAAAGAGATAAGAATGTAATTGTTACAATTGTTTGGCAGTTGAGTGGACGTGCGGGAGCAGTGGCAGTAGCAGTGGCGGTAGCAGTGGCCGTAGCAGTAGCAGCAAGAAAGACAATGGCAATTATTTGCTGTATGAACTGCTACTGCTATTCAAAAAATCGCTACTGCTACTAAAATACTTCTACTATTTTTTATCCGCGCTCATTTCTGGATCATAATGCAAACCTGGTGTGAGCCAATGTAATAAGATCACCCGCGAATACCTGAAATTAAACGGCGAAAGGACAACACCTACCGATAATATGACGATGACATACAACCAGGGATTGGTGCTGCCGGTTAAAACATGTATTGCTATGGCCATTGTTATCATTTCGGCAACAAAGATGGCGTAGCTTACCAGCATGGCGACATAAAAATATCCTGGTTCGCGTTCAAAGGTTAAACCACAATGCGGACAGGTCTTATTCATAACCTGCGATCTGAAACTATACATCGGAGTTGCGAACATATCTCCCCGCCTGCAGCGCGGGCACCTGGCGTGTACTATTGCGGGCCACGCGGCTAATTTCTTTGGCTGACTGTTCATCACAAATTAAAATGTTTATAATGACTGGGGAAAAAATTATTCAACACCCACCCTTCCAGACTTACTTCGCATCGTTAACTTCAATCCAAAAGCCATCGGGATCTTTGAAATAAATTTGTTTTACGCCATCGGTACGCACCTGGATTTTTTTGGGATGGCCGGTCCAGTCGCCGTACGATACATTCAACTTGTCAAGATGAAGAATAAATGTTTCAAGCGATGGTACACTAAAACATAAATGAATACTGATATCATGAACCGTTTCGGGGCAGTCGCCTTGTATTACATGCAAGGCAAGGCCTTCTCCTATTTTAAACCACACGTGCAAGGTATCATTAAACGGGTGATGTATTTTTTGAAGCTGCAGCACTGTACTGTAAAAGTCGGCAGTTTTTTTTAGGTTGCGCGCGCACAAGGCCGCATGATTAAATACCGGCTGATTGGGAGCGCTAATTTGTGAGAAGCAAAAATTTGGAATGGTAAATGCAAAAAGTAAAACAGTCCACTTTATGAAATTCATTTTAGCGGGCGCGGGCTTAAAAATAAAGGTCATGATATCTTGTTTTAAAAAACTAAATATACAAGATAAATTGGTGGTGGATTAAGAAAATTTGCAGTTAGAAGTTGGCAGTTTGCAGCTTTTAGAAACTATTGGTGAATCGGCTCAGAATTGTACCGACAGTATGCAAGTTGGTCTCTGCAAACTGCGAACTGAACTACCAGGCCAGCATAGGGCTCGGGGTATAGTCGATCGAGGCAATTGTTATGGTATTATGGCGGTTCCAGTCTTCAATATCTATCAATCCTGGCATGGTTTGATAGTGGCTGTCGTCTTTTGAGCACTTAACTATATAGCCTATATCGTCAACCTGCGCTATTACCGGGCGTGAGCCGCACTCCTTGCACAGCTTGCAGTAAATAGAATGCGGAATATTGACGTAACCTTTCATCTTTAATCTTAATACGGCCTTAACGCTCAAGAAGTTTCCTTTAGTTTTAATTTTATTGAAATATTTATTACAATGAATTGCAGCCTGTCAATTTTGGATTAAAAATTTCTCCGCAAGTCTCTATCTTATTATTGTTACCGCCCCGGCAAATTTTTTTGTACCGTTTTTCGGGTCGACAATATAGTAATAGGTGCCGGCTGGTAATGGCTTACCATGCAATGTACCATCCCAGGGTTTGGGGTACCCTGTTGAACTATAAACTAAGGTTCCGTAGCGCGTATAGATATTTACAGTGCAGGATGGGTAGCTTACAAGGGCGGTAATATCCCAAAGGTCATTTACACCGTCGCCATTGGGTGTAAAGGTGTTCGGGATGATGATTAAACATGTATTCGCCGGGCTTAAGTTAACCGTGATTGCATTTGACACGGCACCCGGATCGACAAGGCATTTCCCGGTGCTGCTCATTTTGCAGGAGACAACATCGCCATCGGAAAATTTTTCGCTGGTAAAAACGGGCGTATTGGTGCCAATGGGCTGTCCGTTCAGCAACCATTGAAAGGTTGGGTTTTTATCGGGAGTAACCGGCGTAGCTATGAAAGTAACCGGTGTGCCGGTGCAAACGGGGCCCTGCAATGTCGAGGTAATGCTGATTGAAGTTGTTACCGGCGGGTCAATAATATAAACAGCGGTGTTAGATGCAGCCGTAGGGCTGGTGACACATTGGCCATTACTGGTCAGGACACAGGTTATTTTGTCGTTGCTGTTTAAGTTCGCGGTAGAAAACTGCGGGCCGCTAACACCCGCGTCCTGGCCGTTGACCTGCCATTGGTAAACCGGGCTGGCCCCGCCATTGGCAGCGGTGGCCGTGTAGGTAACCACCGCACCCTGGCAACCGTCGATAGTGTCGGGCGATATGGTAATTGCCGGTATTGCCGCCGCACTAACGGTTAAGGTCTGTGTTTGAGAGGAGCTGCCATCCGAAGCTGTTATCACCGACGTGCCGGCGCCCGTAATATGGATATTTCCGGCCACTATAGTCGCAACGGACGTATTGCTGCTGGTATAGGTGATCGGCGCATTGCTCACTGCGCCCGGCGAAAAATCAGTACCGGCGTCGCAGACAGTTTTTGGGGGTAATGGCGGGAAAACAATTGTTTGTTCATCAACCTCGATATCAATTGTTGTGGTGCTGCTGCCGGCAGCGTTATATGCGGTAACCGTATAGGTGGTCAACGGGGACAGCACCCCCGGCGTGCCGCTTATAATTCCGGTGGTAGCATCAAAGTTCAAGCCCGTTGGTAATGATTTATCCATTAAGTAGCCTGTAATTGCAACCTTACGGATTAGGTGGTTTCCCCTGTCGGCTACATAAAGGAAATTTCCGGTATTATCAACGGCAACGCCGTTAGGGGCAAAAAAACTTGCGGACGGGCCAACGGCGTTATTAGATCCATGGCCGCCTGTGCCCGCAATGGTGGTGACGAGGCCGGAAGGATCGATCTTGCGAATCATATTGTTTCCGGCGTCGCCAAGGTATACATTGCCCAATGTGTCTACGGCAACGCCTACCAGCCAGTTAAATGCCGCCGACGCTCCTCTGCCATTGGAAGAGCCTGCTGTGCTGGTGCCTGCGATAGTATTTACTACGCCTGCTTTTGTAATTTCTTTTACCTGGTTATCATCTGCGAAATATAAATTGCCGGCAGCGTCAGATGCAGCAAACCATAAGCCCTCCGGAAAGTTTGACGGCGGCGCGCCGCCGTCAAATACGCCCAGTGTGGATGCCTGGCCGTTTTTATCGATTTTCCTCACCCGGCTATCTCCGCGATCAGTAATATAGAGATTTCCCAAAGCGTCAGATGCCAATCCCAAGGGGTTATCAAAAGTTGCCGTAGAAAGCGAGCCGTCATTTGAAGTCGATGCGCCCGTACCGGCGAACAAGCTAACAACACCTGCCTTGGTTATCTTCCTGACCATCATATTATTTCCATCGGCAACATATAAATTCCCTGAAGCATCGGCTGCTATCTGATAAGGCGCGTCAAACGAAGCGCTGCTGCCCGGCCCATTGGTGGCACCGTTTAAACCGGTCCCGGCAAATGTTGAAACAATGCCCGCGGGCGTGATCTTCCTGATATCGTTATTTGAAAATTCAGATACATACAGGTTACCCACAGCATCGCATAAAACGCCGACCGGGCTGCCAAAACTCGCCGCCGTTGCTGCGCCATTGGCACTGCCTTTAATCCCGTTACCAGCATAAGTTGTAACCTCGCCATAAATATCCGGGGGAACAGCACCGCCGGTATTTGCAGGCCCTACCGGCGTAATTTTCGTATTTACGTAATAAGTCTTGGGTGTTTGATAGCTGATATTTGGAGGAAGCAGATTGTTATTGGAAGCCTTTTTGACCGCAATATTAACAATTGTGCTGCTGCTGCCGCCAGCATTGTAAGCTGTTACAGTATAATTTGTTGCCGGAGAGGCTGCTGTTGGTGTGCCGCTGATAATACCGGTTTTTGGATCAAAAGCCAGGCCCGGTGGCAAGGCCTTGTCAATTGTATACCCGGTTACAACTATTTTTCTGATAACATGATTTGCAAAGTCGCCTACATATAAATTACCCAAATGGTCTGCAGCTATGCCGGAAGGCCCGTTAAAAGATGCCGCCGTACCAATCCCGTCTGTAGATGGGCCGGGGCCGCCGCCGGCAATTGTGCTCACCACACCTGCGGGTGTAATTTTACGTACAAGATTGTTCCCTTCGTCGGCAACGAATACATTTCCCGAAACATCAACAGCCAAGGCTATCGGACTATTAAAGGAAGCTGCTGCCCCCGCACCGTCTGCAGAACCCTGCGCCGGGCTTCCGGCAAGCGTTGAAACTAAACCCGACGGCGTTATCTTACGCACCAAATTATTATCCGCTACGAAAATATTTCCGGCCCCGTCAATCGTTAAGCCGCGCGGATAATTAAAACTTGCCGATGCTCCTAAACCATCGGCGGCGCCTGCCGTGCCGCTGCCGGCAAATGTTGTCACATTGCCAGCGGCGTCAATCTCCGTGATAACATTATTGCCGGAATCGGCTACATAAATATCGCCCGCAGCATCTACCGCGGTCCCCGATGGGTTTGTAAAGGTAGCCGTGTTGCGGGGCCCATTGTTTAATCCCTGCGCAATAGTGCCTGCGTAAGTGGATACCACATTGGCAGGGGTTATCTTGCGTATAATATTACTTGCATTATCAGCCGTATAAATATTACCGGCTATGTCTGTCGATATGCCTTCGGGAACATCAAAGCCTGCGGCCAGGCCCGTGCCATCGACCGATACAGGCGTGCCGTTACCCGCTAATGTTGAAACTACTGCCGCCTGCGTTATTTTCCTGATATTATGATTGTCGTCATCGGCAACATAAATGTTATTTTGAGCATCGGTTGCCAAACTGAAAGGGAAACCAAAGCTGGCATTTATACCGGCGCCATCAGCTTTCCCTGAAGATCCGCTCCCGGCGAAAGTGCTTACCTGGCCGTAAATTGTAGCCGGAACGGCACCACCGGTATTCGCCGGGGCGAGCGATGTAATTGTGGTATTCACCGTATAAATTTGCGGTGTTTGATAGCTGATGTTCGGCGGCTGTACAATGGGCACGGTGCCGTTTACCGCAATATTAACAACCGTACTGCTGCTGCCGCTGGCATTGTAAGCCGTAACGGTATAATCCGTAGCCGGCGAAGTAACTATTGGCTTGCCGCTGATGATGCCCGTCGTTGGATCAAAAGTTAAGCCAGGGGGTAAAGGTTTGTCGATTGTGTAGCCTGTTAGAGATATTTTTCTGAGGACGCTGTTTTGTGAATCTGAAACGATAAGTTCATTATTAGCGTTAATTACCAAATTGACAGGAAAGTTAAACCGCGCTGATAAGCCTGGTCCATCAGTATACCCAGCTTTAACATTACCTGCAATGGTAATAACATCACCATTCGGGGAAATCCTTCTTATTGCGTTATTAGCAGCATCAGCAACGTATAAATTGCCTGATGCATCAAGCACTAACCCATGCGGATTATTAAAACTTGCCAAAATGCCGTTACCGTCCTTATATCCGGGAATTGGGTTGCCGGCAACTATTGTAAGTATTCCATTTGGTGTTATCTTACATATGGAGGACGCTTCTGTAACATATAAATTTCCTGCATTGTCTATACATATACCGAATGACAACGACAGACCGGCCGAATGTGAAACTAAAGTCGTAACCGACCCAGCGGGCGATATTTTTCTTATCTGTGAGCTTCCGATATCAGCTACATAAATGTTCCCTGCAGCGTCCGCCACTAAGCCAGCGGGGATATTGAAACTTGCAGAAGCTGCCGGACCATCCGTGTCAATCGCGTTTCCATTCCCTGCTATTGTACTCACTAAACTTGTTGCCGAAATTTTTCTTATTACGTTATTCCCGGCATCACTTACCAATAAATTTCCCAAATCGTCAGTAGCTATGCTGTTGGGGTAATAAAAAGTTGCTGAAACGCCAATCCCGTTTGTAAGCGATGGAAAGCCGCTTCCAGCCACGGTTGTTACCAGACCCAAAGGATCGACCTTTCTTATCTTATTATTTAAAAAATCTGTAACACACACATTACCCTGTTTATCAATACACAAGCCCAGAGGCTCAGCAAAACTTGCGGACTTTCCTTGCCCGTCGGTCGCCCCAAATTTCCGATTTCCTGCAAAAGTGGTTACTCTTCCATAAACGGTTGCATCCACCGCACCCCCCTTATTAACCGGGCTCAAAGGCCAAATGCTCGTATTTACTACATAATGCTGCGGAGTGTTATAAGAAATATCCGGCGCCTGGGCAAAGAGGGTACCTATCCCAAACCAATTTAAGATCGATACAAAAAAAATAAGTAAACGTCTGCTCCTGGCCATTCTGCGCAAAATATAAACCTGATCGGGTAAATAACTGGTTAGTTTTAATTCACAAGATAAAATTAATATTCATTTGTTAATATAAATGGCTTTAGGCCTTTATTTCACATAATTAAAGGGCTACCGGGAGTACGTGTAAAAAATTAAGGACGTTGCCTTCGACCAATTAAATGCAGGCAGTAATCGATAAGTCATGGCGCTGCTTTTTTATTATGTTACAGTTGAAACATTATCACGCTCTGCCTGTCTGTTGAAGTACATTGTATTTAAAAACATTTTTTATGAAAAAAACCATCTTAAGGATGATCGCGCTGCTCGTATTCGCATCAGTTGCCTTTTCCAGTTGCTCAATTGAATACCGTAATGCACACAGGCATCATGACGGCGACGGCAATCGCGGCCACGACCGCGACCGGCACTATCGTAATTACTAAGAAGAATAAATTAAAAATATTGGGGAGCTTAAATGCCCTGCTAATTTTGATAAAGGCCCTCGCGGAAACGGAGGGTCTTTTTTTTGCCGCCTTAATGATTATCATTACCTATTATTAATGATTTTAATAGCCACCAGGTTTAATTCGCCGGCAATAGCCGGTCTCCTTAAACCATTATTCCAAAACAAAAAGCCTCCGGATACCGAAGGCTTTTTGTTTTGAGCAAGGTATTTTGAAAATATTATTTAGTTACCAGCACCCAGTCAACCATCACTTTAGCCTGCCCCCCCTTTATTTTATCAACAGTTGCCTGCGACATGCCGTAGTAAGGCGTTTTTATCCTGTTTACGGCTGCAGGGTAACCACCGCCGAGCGCAAAGTTGAGTATAATAAATTTAGGGTTATCGAAGGCCCAGCGGCCATAGCTTTCAACCTTGGCGCGGGTTACCGTATAGGTAACTTTGCCATCCAACTTAAAAACAATGCTGTTAGCTGTCCAGTCGACCGAGTAAATATGCCATTGCGTAACATCGGTGCCCGGAGGAAAGAACGCCCTGTAAACCAAAGGCGTATTGCCAAAATATTTGGGGCCGTGCAGTGCGTTGCTTATCCAACTCGAATCGCCAACGGTTTCCATCATATCAATTTCGCCGCAGTCGGGCCAACTGCCATTTCCTAATGCCCAGAATGCCGGCCATAAGCCCATCCCGGCAGACATTTTCATCCGCGCCGATGCAGTGCCGTAAGTAAATTCCATTTTGTGCTGCGTATTGATGCGTCCCGATAAAAAATCATACTTTTTATTTTCCTTACTTGTAAAACCGGGATGGTAAACCGCTTTTAATACCAGGGCGCCATTGGCTGCGCCTTCCGCAACGCCGTTGACAAGATAAATCGTTGCTGACGAATCGACATAAGCCTGTTGTTCATCATTAACTGTATTTCCCGTAACCTCCACATTCCATTTGCCCCGGTTAAGAGTTTTTTGACTAAAATCCTCAAAAAATACAGTATCGGTTTTAGCCGGATTTTGCTGGGCTTTTACGAAGTTATTTGCTGATAATAGCGCCGCTATGGCTGTAATACGAAGAATTCTCATGGCTGTAAATAATTGGCGGGATAAAAATAGGGTTATAAACCTGAATAATTAAAATTATACCTAAGAGTTTTAAGGTGCTGCCGGCTGTTTTTTTTTAAATTATGAAAATCGTAACCTAATCGGCCGCGGGATGTCTAATCAGTTAACAATCACCATTTCACAATTAAAAATGAAACTAAGCATACAAAATATATCAAAGCGGTACAACAAGGATAAATATGGCTTAAAGGACTATTCGTTAACCATCGAAAACGGCATACTTGGCTTGCTGGGGCCAAACGGCGCAGGTAAATCAACCCTTATGAAGATAATTGCCACCATAAGCCAGCCTACACAGGGTACAATTGAGCTCGACGGCCATAATATTCAAAAGGATCCGGATTATATCCGGAGGATACTTGGCTACCTGCCACAGGATTTCGGGGTGTATGCAAACCTGAATGCGTATGAATTTTTAGAGTATATAGCCGCTATGAAAGGCGTTGGCGGGCCGGGCCTACGTCGACGGATAGAAGCTTTGCTGGAAGGGGTAAATTTGATCGAGAGCGCCAAACTGCCTATAGGCACTTATTCGGGCGGCATGAAGCAGCGTATCGGTATTGCACAAGCCCTGCTTAACGACCCAAAAGTTTTAATTTTTGACGAACCTACTGTCGGCCTTGATCCCGAAGAGCGTATGCGTTTCCGCAACTTAATTTCCGACCTGGCGCAAAACAGCATTATCATATTGTCGTCCCACATCGTTTCAGATATCGAGACGATTGCTGATGAAGTTGCGATTATGCAAAACGGAGAGCTAATCACCAAAGGTACACAGGCCGAAGTGGTAAAACAGGTGGAAGGCAAGGTTTTTGAAATTTTGCTTGAGAATTCAGCTTTAAGCGATTTTAAGGCAAAAAACCTCGTTGTAAATACCAGCCGGCAAAAAGATAAAGTTTGGGTGAGGTATATCGGCCGCGATGCAGTTAACGGATCGAAGCCTTCGCCTGCCTCGCTTGAAGACGCTTATCTTTTTTTAACCAATAACAATCATTAAGATGGGCTCCTTTTACAAGATCATCGTTTCCGATTATAAACAGCGAACCCGCAGCTACGCATTCCTGGTTACACTGGCTGTCAGCCTGTATTTTGCATACAGCTTCCTGCCAGCGCCAAATGCCAATTATACAACTGTTCGCATCGGAAATTACATCGGCGTTCAAAATGCCGCCTGGATAGGTTACGTAACCGCCATGATGAGCAGCGTGTTCCTGGCCATGACGGGTTTTTACCTGGTAAACAGCGGCATTAAAAAGGACGTGGATACAGGAGTGGGCGAGATAGTGGCGACCACACCCATCAGCAACCTTCGCTATCTTTTAGCCAAAACATGGAGCAATTTTCTGGTATTACTGAGCATCGCGGGTTGTGTATTTGCAATGAGTATCGCGGTGTTTTTTATCCGGGCAGACGGGTATCAGTTTCAGATCGTCCAATTTATTTTGCCATACCTGGTGATTACGGTGCCAACTATATTTTTTGTTGCGGCTTTGGCGGTGGCCGGCGAGGTGTTTTTGCACCGGTACACTATATTGATGAACGTTGGCTACTTTTTTTTCTTCTGTGCCATAGGGTCACTGCAGGCAAGCACTACCAGTTCATTTGATCTTTTTGGCCACAAACCGGTCACCACGGCAATGCAGGAAACTGTGCAGGGCCACTATCATGAAACAAACCTTGCCTTGTCCATGGGTTTTAATTTTGGCAAAAAAAGGGGCTTTCATTCTTTTATTTTTAACGGGGTTGACTGGACTGCTGCGGATATTTTGAGCCGGATATTATGGATGTGCGGGGGACTGCTATTAATTTTTATTTCTTCCAAATTCTTTCACCGCTTTGATATCAAACAAAAATTTAAAGCGAAAAAGAAGGTTAAATTATCCGAAATTATTCCACAGGTAAAACCGTTGCATGATATAAAGCTGTCTGAGCTGCCGCCAATCACCCCGGCTTACGGCATAAAGCCATTTATAAAAACAGAATTTCTAATGCTGGTGCGTAAAGGCCCGCGCTGGCTTTGGCTGATCAACCTGGGAGGTATGATAGCCCTGATATTTGCGCCACTAACCGTAGCCCATCAAATGATTTTACCCATATTGTGGTTTTTACAGGTTGCGCGCTGGTCGGACCTTGCCACCAAGGAGAAAACCAATCGCATCCATTATTTTACCTATGCTTCGTACAAGCCGCTTACCAGGCTATTGCCAGCGCAAATTATGGCGGGGGTGCTTTTAGCCCTCGTCCTGGCCGCGCCGCTGATGGTAAGATATATTATCAGCTTTCAATTTTTACCAGCCCTGAGTATTGTAATGGGTGGAGTATTTGTGGTATTATTTGCAGTTGCGTTTGGAATATTAAGCGGGGGAAAGAAGTTGTTCGAGATCCTGTTTTTTATGGTTGCCTATACTAACATCGAACTTGTACCATACACCGATTATTTTGGCGGAATAAATAACGGGGCAAGTTATATCGTGCTTATTGCAGGGCTTATTGGTTTGTTAGCTTTGGTGAGTTTTGTGTTGAGGAGAATGGAGATCAGGAAAGTTTAGTGTTGTTCCCGAGGTTGGCTAAGGGCACATCACTGATGATTACTTCGAATACCTGGCTTTCCATTTTTCCAGTTCATTTTTAACTGTTTTTATTGAATGGAACGGCCCCTTTTCAGCTTTATGGATCATTTCCTCAAATTCCTTTTGAGCCATCGCGTTTCCGGGAATAGCATAGTTTACTTTTGCCGGCTGAATTTTGCTCATACTCAAAAATACCAGTTTATTATAAAAACTAAAAGCGAACAGATTAAACCGTGGAGATCGCTTTTAAAAGGAGGCGCCTCCGGAGCCTAAAAAATGAACGAGCTTTCTCTATAAACAGGATGCTCCTATGGAGCCGTCAGCATTATATGGCCCGACTCCAGCGGAGTCGCCTGTTTATAGAACAGACAAATCGAAAATTCGGCTCCAGAGGAGCCCCCTTATGAACTACCTGGTCTTAAAAGCGATTTCCCTGCAGATTAAACCTGTATTTTGCTTAATCCTTTACCTTAACATACTTTTCTATAATTTCCCTGTTAATATTTTCCTTTTCAACTTTTTCCATCCCTCGTTGGGTTAGGGTGTCGTTTTTTAACGAAACCGTGAAATCGAATGATTTGCCTTCCCAATTCTTATCTGTATAAAAATCAAGGTGCTCGGTGTATTTATCGCCCTTCAGTGTGTAACTGCCGCCGCCTGCATCAAAATGATTGCTTGAATCTTTTTTAACATTCAAGTCATGTCTTATAAAAACAAAGTGGGTATCGTTAATGATCTTTAAAAATTTCTGGCCCTTGGTATAATCCGTTACAGCGCTAACCCCTTTCGTAATAGTTGTACCGGTAATTAACTGCCATGTGCCATTAAGGTTAATGGATGATTGACGATCGTCATTTGCTTTATACTCACAGGAAAAAAGCAGTGCGCTCACAAATAGTAGAATGGTAAATTTTAGTTTCATAATTTATTTAGGTTGAATTTAGTTTGATTCGTTTACTTGTTTTAATCCCCATTTTTCGAACAGCTTTACTGCATCGGCATGGGGGATTGTTTCGCCCCGTTCGGCTTCTGCCAAACCCTCAATTATATCTTGTTGCTGATTTTCTTTTAATTGATCAAACCAGTCGGATTTTTGTTCGGCTTCCCCTTTATCCATTGCTATTCCAGGTGGTATAGTTGACAATTGGAGCTTTAATTTTACGCGTTTTCGAAAGTACGAAGTATTTATTATTCTTTTTCAAAAGCAACTGGGTTTTAATAGACGTCAGGTCCTGTTACAAAAACGACAAAGAGTTCCCGCTCGTTACATGTGTAGCCTTTATTCCCGGTACTTTTTCCCTCAGCCAGTTCAGCATAAATTCAGAGCCGGGTTCCTCGCTGGCAATGTGGCCCAGTATTACCAGGGATAGATTATCGCCTTTGGCCAGTGCGTCGCGTACATACTCGGCGGTTTCCCATTCCTGTATCTCGCCAGCTACCAGCACATCGGGTTTTACCTTCATAATTGCTTCAATCTGTCGCTGGCCGCCGGCGGCGCCCGGCATCAGCAATACGCGGCTGCATTTTTGCGCAGGGTCGCCAATGTATCTTACTTTTTCAATATTGAGCTTTGCTTTGACGTGACGGATCAACTCTTTTAAAGTTGTTTTGGGCAGGGTGATGATGTTGGGAATATCATGATCTGCATGGTTTTGCCAGTCGAGTTTTGCCAGCACGCCGGTGGTAACGCCATCAGGCACCAGTCGGTGTATGTAATCATGGTTTCGCCATACAGCAATATTATGCTTGTTTAATAAATCAATTTTATAGCGGTAAACTTCATCTTTCTGAAGCCACGAGGTATCATCGGCATGGTTATAAAACGTTGGCTCGTGTGCGATGATAAAATTAGCGCCCAGGTCAATTGCGGTGCGTATAATGGCTATGGTGGCAAACATAGTTGTTACTATCCCTTTTACTTTTGTATCCGGACTACCAGCTTTCAGAGTGTCGACCGTATTGTTTAGAACGCTGCCCGGCACATCTTTTATAAACATATCCATGATCTGTTTCACGGTATAGCTTTCATCGGCGCCTATAAAGCTTGCCGCAGAGGCGAATAGTGGTGACGACAGCACTATGGAGGCGCCAACCGCGGTGGAGGCATTATAAATAAACTTCCTGCGGGTAAACCCGGGGTAACTGTCGGGGAGTAAGTTTACAGTCTTCATAATTGTTGGGGTTAATTTTTTAATTGAAATGAAGCTTATTTAAAGTTACGGTTAAGAACTGAGATTTGGTATATTAGATTTGAGATGTGAGACATGAGATTTGAGATTTGAGACAGAGATAAAAAATGTTCTCTTCACTTCAATCCGAGCTCTAACAACCAAGGTTCACATTATTTACCTCCATTCAGCGTTATTAAACTTACAGCAAATGGCTTCAATTCAATACTGTCGCCATTTATTACTGATTGGATAGCCGCATCATCGCCCGAGGATGCATCAACGGTACTTATTTTGACTCCTTTAAATTCCGCCGGTACTTTTAGCACGATGGTTTTGTTTCGCTTGTTCAGGATAAGCACTTTTTTATCCGCACCATTTGCAAAGGCCTGCGCGGTAATATCGTCCCCGCTGTTGGCGTCAATGCCTGTTTCAACCAGGGTATCACCGGCCCTTATATTATCCTTGATCATTTTCAAAACCCAGAACCGGGCATTGGGCTTGCTGTTTACATAATTGATCATGCTAACATCCGGGTATTGCGTTGGAAATCCAACCAATTGCGATTCGCCGATCACATCTATCCCTTCCTTTGTCAACCCGATAAAAAAATAAGCATACACCGCCGCCGATAGGTTCCAATAGGCCTGGGAAATTGGCTGATTACGCATTTCGTCGCTGACAAATGTGCCAAGCTCATCTATATCGGTTTTGGTATTTGGAGACAACCTTTTGCGGATGCTTTCGATATAGCTAACCGTGTTTAAAAAATTATCCGCCTTGTCAAATAACGTGTATTCGTACGCATCAAATTTCTGTTTATCATTGGCATTGGCATAGCAATGGTATGATATCATATCAAGCGGTATACCCGGTTTATGATTGGCAGGGTTTAAAAAGTATTCGAACCATTCCGGTTTTTCATAAGCAAGGGCCAGACCCACAAATTTGGTATTGGGCGACACCTTATGGATAGCGGTTACCATCGCATCATACTTTTGGGTATAAGTTTCAGGGGTATTGGAATGTTCAAAATCGGGTTCGTTGAAAACTTCCCAATAGGGTATTTCATAATGATAGCCTGATTTATGGTATTGCCCAAACTCGTCGATAAACCCACCCTTAGTATACCAGCTGACAAGCCGCACATAATAGTCTGTCAATTCCTTCATTGTGCTATCCCGAAGTTGCGTACCGCCGCCATAATTCCAGTCTACCTGGTTGGGATCTTTTGCATAGGATACCGGCTTTTCTGTTTTGTACATCCATTGGGGCGTGGTACTAAAATTCATGATGGTGGAGTGCCCCCTGGTTGCTTCGAAAAAATCAATGGTCATTGGGTCAATCAAACTAAAATCCCAGGAAGTTTTTCCATTCTCAGGCGGCTCAAGCTCCGCAACGACCAGTTTAGGATATGGGAACCATGGCACGTATCGCACATAATCAGCGCCCAAATCTTTTAAAGCCCTGAAAGAGCCGTCGTGCATAGAAGCGCCCCGCCTAAGCATCGGATTACCAACCACCTGCAAAGTAGGCGTCGATTTGGATACCATTATGCTGTTATTCCATTTTACAACAAGCGCCGGGCCCTGCGCCATGCAAACATGCAGGCCAAAAAGCATCAATGCGATAACGGTAAATTTTTTCATCGGATTTATAATTTGGTTGGTTAATGTTACGAAAAATGGTGTATAAATCTCGACCTTTTATTCGTTTAAAAATTACCGCTAATGTAGAGACGCAATATTTTGCGTCTCCGAACGCGTTACGACATTTAGGATAATTTTTTTAACATTAAGGTCCGAGACGCAAAATATTGCGTCTCTACGAATTTTCTCAACACACTTTAATAGCCTCAATCCCAAGCAGCTTCCCCAATTTAATAATTTTTGATGCTATATGTCCCACCCCTACCGCGCAATGATGCGCCGGTCCATGCGCATTCCATTGCTCAACAAAATTCTTAGCACCGATGTGGAATTTATACCGGCTATTAGTGTTGCCGATCTCCAGTATTAGCCCGGGCACTGATGCTGCTTCGGCAACAAGAAACACCAGTTTTCCATCAACGGTCTCCACAACCGATAGCATCGTCACATCCCCATGTTTGACCGACA
>Ga0134126_10000353_pt1 | contig 60160 bp, 51 predicted proteins | sample KB31752_FD_96881 | JGI IMG/M metagenome (GOLD analysis project Ga0134126, IMG submission 96881) | Terrestrial soil microbial communities with excess Nitrogen fertilizer from Kellogg Biological Station, Michigan, USA - KB3-175-2 | ecosystem: Environmental > Terrestrial > Soil > Unclassified ...
ATGCTCACTCGCCCGTCGCCTTCGCGATGCCTTCTGCTCGGCTCCGGGCTCGCTCCGCTCCTCGCTAACGCTGCGATGCTCACTCGCCCGTCGCCTTCGCGATGATCTCCTTGGACACGTTGGCCGGGACTTCGGCATACGAATCGAACTGCATCGTGTAGTTCGCTCGTCCCTGCGTCCGCGACCGCAAGTCACCGACGTATCCGAACATTTCCGACAACGGCACCAACGCCTTGACGACGCGGGAACCGCTGCGTTCCTCCACATGCTGGATGTGACCTCGCCGGGAGTTGAGGTCGCCGATGACGTCGCCCAAATAGTCCTCAGGAGTGGTCACTTCGACGGCCATCATCGGTTCGAGGATCACCGGGCCGGCCTTGCGCGCCGCCTCCTTGAGCGCCATTGACCCGGCGATCTTGAAGGCCATCTCGGAGGAGTCCACCTCGTGGTACGCACCGTCGAGCAGGGTGACCTTCAGACCCACCAGCGGGTAGCCCGCCAGCACGCCGTACTGCATGGCGTCCTGCGCACCGGCATCCACCGACGGGATGTACTCCCTCGGGATCCGCCCGCCGGTGACCTTGTTGTCGAACTCGTACAGCGCACCATCGGTGCTCGGCAGCGGCTCCAGCCGGATCAGCACGCGGGCGAACTGGCCCGAGCCACCGGTCTGCTTGCGGTGGGTGTATTCGTACTTGTCGACGGTCTTGCGAATCGTCTCGCGATAGGCCACCTGCGGCTTGCCGATGTTCGCCTCGACCTTGAAGTCGCTGCGCATCCGGTTCACCAGCACTTCCAGGTGCAGCTCGCCCATCCCGGCGATGATCGTCTGACCGGTCTCGTCATCCAGCTTGACCTGGAAGGTGGGGTCCTCCTCGGCCAGTTTCTGGATGGCTGTGCCCAGCTTCTCCTGGTCGCTCTTGGTCTTGGGTTCGATGGCAACCTGGATGACCGGCTCGGGGAAGGTCATCGACTCCAGGATGATCGGCGCCTGCGGGTCGCACAGCGTGTCACCGGTGGTGGTCTCCTTCAACCCGATCATCGCGTAGATGTGACCGGCTCGAGCCTCGTCGACCGGGTTCTCCTTGTTGGAGTGCATCTGGAACAGCTTGCCGATGCGCTCCTTACGCTCCTTGGTCGAGTTGATGACCTGCGAGCCGGCCGCGATCCGTCCGGAGTAGACCCGGACGTAGGTCAGCTTGCCGAAGAACGGGTGCGCGGCGATCTTGAAGGCGAGCGCGGAGAATGGCTCGGAGATCGAGGGTTCGCGGCTGGCCGGCGTCCCGTCGGGCAGCATACCCACGACCGGCGGCACATCCAGCGGCGAAGGCAGGTAGTCGATCACCGCGTCCAGCATCGGCTGCACGCCTTTGTTCTTGAACGCCGAGCCGCACAACACCGGATAAACCTGGCTGTTCACGGTGAGCTTCCGGATACCGGCTCTGATCTGCTCGATGGTGAGCTGCTGGCCGCCGAGGTAGAGCTCCATGAGCTCATCGTCAGCCTCTGCGACGGCCTCCAGGAGCTTCTCCCGGTACTCGTTCGCCGTCTCGACCAGGTTGGCCGGGATCGCCTCGACGGTGTAGTCATCACCCTTCTGGACTTCCCCGCGCCACGTCAGGGCCCGCATGCCGACCAGGTCGATGACACCCTGGAAGTCGGACTCGGCACCGATGGGCAGCTGGATGATCAGTGGGGTGGCGCCGAGCCGCTCGCGGATGGTGCGCACGGTGAAATAGAAATCCGCACCGACCTTGTCCATCTTGTTGACGAAGCAGATCCGCGGTACGCCGTACTTGTCGGCCTGCCGCCACACCGTCTCGGACTGGGGCTCGACGCCCTCCTTGCCGTCGAAGACGGCGACAGCTCCATCGAGTACCCGCAGCGAGCGCTCGACTTCGACGGTGAAGTCGACGTGGCCGGGTGTGTCGATGATGTTGATCTGGTGGTCGCTCCAGAACGTCGTCGTCGCGGCGGAGGTGATGGTGATGCCGCGCCTTTGCTCCTCCTCCATCCAGTCCATCGTGGCGGCGCCGTCGTGCACCTCACCGATCTTGTAGTTGATCCCGGTGTAGAACAGGACCCGCTCGGTGGTGGTGGTTTTGCCCGCGTCGATGTGCGCCATGATCCCGATATTGCGGACCCTGGCGAGGTCGGTCAGCACTTCACGTGCCACGAGAGTTCATCCTCAGCTATCTCGAAAGTGGTTCGTCACCAGCGGTAGTGCGCGAAGGCCTTATTCGATTCGGCCATCTTGTGGGTGTCCTCGCGGCGTTTCACACTCGCCCCAAGGCCGTTGCTGGCGTCGAGCAGTTCATTCATCAGGCGATCCACCATGGTCTTCTCCCGCCGCTGCCGGGAGAACGTGATCAACCAGCGAAGCGCGAGCGTTGTGGAGCGCACCGGGCGCACTTCGACCGGGACCTGGTAGGTGGCACCACCGACGCGGCGACTCTTGACCTCGATGGCCGGCTTGACGTTGTCCAGCGCGCGCTTGAGCGTGACCACGGGATCGGTGCCGGTCTTGTCCCGGCAACCCTCCAACGCTTGGTACACGATCTTCTCGGCAACCGAGCGCTTGCCCCGCACGAGCACCTTGTTGACGAGCTGGGTGACCACCGGCGATCCGTAGACCGGGTCGGAGTGCAGCGGCCGCTTCGGGGCGGGACCCTTGCGAGGCATCAGCCCTTCTCCTTCTTCGCGCCGTAGCGGCTGCGCGCCTGCTTACGGCCCTTCACACCCTGAGTATCCAGCGATCCGCGAATGATTTTGTAGCGCACGCCGGGGAGGTCTTTCACCCGGCCACCGCGGACCAGGACGATGGAGTGCTCCTGGAGATTGTGGCCCTCACCCGGGATGTACGCCGTCACCTCGACCTGGCTGGTCAGACGAACCCGGGCGACCTTGCGAAGGGCCGAGTTCGGCTTCTTCGGGGTCGTCGTATAGACGCGGGTGCACACTCCGCGCCGCTGCGGGCTTCCCTTCAGCGCTGCAGTCTTGGTCTTCGCGAGCTTGTCCTCGCGGCCCTTGCGGACCAGCTGCTGGATGGTAGGCATGGACCAGCTTTCTTCAGTCTTGACGCGTTTGCCTGTGGTCTGTCGGTGCTGTCATCTGCGTGCTGCGTTACCTCGTGCTGACCGACTGCCGAGGCACTGCGCGGCCGGTCACTCCGTATCCCGCGGTCGGGCGTGTCGCGTTGAACCCAGCCGCTTGGTCGGGTAAAACCCGACGGGAGCTGGGCGGCGCCGACGCAATGCCGGATGTGCGAGTCCTGCAGAACTCACACCGCCGGTGGCGCGCCACCAACAGGCATACAGAGCGGCCCGACCGGGGTCGGGACCGGACGCCAGGATACCCGGACGATTCACTCAGGGTCAAAACGGGGTCGGATACCGCCGCCCTATGCGCCTTCCTCACGGCGCCCGAGGGGTCTCATGGATGCGTATGCACCTTCCAACCGGTTGTAAGAGGTCTCATGGAGGCTTGCGCACCCGCCACCCCGCGTGGGCACATGACACAACGCCTGCCCAAGCTGTGGCATTCCTGGTCGTGGGCGCACTGACGTGAGGAGGTATCCCGATATGCCGGGTCCGTTGGTTGGGTTACGGATAGTGGAACTGGCCGGGATCGGGCCGGCTCCGCATGCCGCGATGCTGCTGGCGGATCTCGGCGCCGATGTGGTGCGGGTGGAGCGGCCGGCAGGTGGCCTGCAGCTTGCCCCGACCGCGCAGGACCAGATGCTTCGCGGCCGGCGCTCGGTCACGCTTGACCTCAAGGACCCCGCTGATCGGGAGACCCTGCTACGGCTGGCACAACGGGCCGACGTGCTGATCGAAGGCCTGCGCCCCGGGGTCACCGAGCGATTGGGCATCGGTCCGGCTGACTGCCGGGCCCGTAACCCGAGGCTGGTGTACGCCCGGATGACCGGATGGGGGCAGCACGGCCCGCTGGCCGACCGCGCCGGCCACGACATCGACTACATCGCGGTGTCAGGCGTGCTGGGCGCCATCGGTTCGGCGGGCGGCAAGCCGGTACCGCCGCTGAACCTGGTCGGAGACTTCGGTGGCGGCTCGATGTTCCTAGTGATGGGCGTGCTCGCCGCGCTGTGGGAACGGGAGCGGTCCGGAACCGGTCAGGTCATCGACGCCGCCATGGTGGACGGGGTCAGCGCGCTGGCGCAAATGTTCTGGTCGTTGCGCGCCTGCGGGTTGTGGAGCGATCAGCGCGGCGCCAACCTGCTCGACTCGGGTGTTCCGTACTACGACACCTACGCCTGCGCCGACGGCCGGTATGTGGCTGTCGGAGCCCTGGAACCGCAGTTCTATGCAGCCTTGCTGGACGGCTTGGGGCTCACCGAGGCAGGCCTTCCAGACCGGTCGGACCCGGCCGGCTGGCCGGTGTTGCGGCAACGGTTCACCGACGCGTTCGCCAACCGCAGCCGCGACGAGTGGCTGGCCGTGTTCGACGGAACCGACGCCTGCGTGGCACCGGTGCTGTCGTTCGCCGAGGTACCCGACCACCCACATATCGCGGCCCGCGGCACCATCATCACCGTGGGCGGAGTCCCCCAGGCCGCCCCCGCTCCGCGGTTCTCGCGCACCGTACCGGATTCCCCCACGCCACCTCCCCAGCCCGGCGCCGACACCGCCGCAGTGCTCGCCGACTGGGACATCCCACCTGCGGTTGGTGGCTCTTCAAGGACCACCAACCCCCCTTCCGAGGGTCTTTAACGGCAGGTTCCCGGGGGGTTGGTGGTCCTTGAAGAGCCACCAACCCCCGCGGGGTCAGCGGTAGTCGCGACCGAAGTCGTAGTCGTCCAGGGGGACGGCTGCGCCGGTTCCAGTGCCGAACACATCGGGGGTGTAGTAACCGTCGTCGTAGGACGGGATCGCGTACGCCGCGGCCCGGGCCTCCTCGGTGGGCTGCACCTCGATGTTGCGGTACCGGTTGATCCCGGTGCCGGCCGGGATCAACTTACCGATGATCACATTTTCCTTCAGACCCAGCAGCTTGTCGCTCTTGCCCTGGATCGCCGCGTCGGTAAGGATCTTGGTCGTCTCCTGGAACGAGGCCGCGGACAGCCACGATTCGGTGGCCAGCGACGCCTTCGTGATCCCCATCAGCACAGGGCGGCCCGAGGCCGGATCGCCACCCTCGGCGACCACGCGGCGGTTCTCCGACTCGAACTCGCCACGCTCGGCCAGCCCACCGGGCAGGAACTCGGTGGCGCCCGACTCGATGATCGTCACCCGGCGCAACATCTGCCGGACGATGACCTCGATGTGCTTGTCGTGGATGTCCACACCCTGGGACCGGTACACCTGCTGGACCTCACGGACCAGGTGCAGCTGCACCTCCCGCGGCCCCATGACGCGCAGCACCTCGTGCGGGTCCACCACACCCTCGAGCAGCTTCTGCCCGACGGTGACGTGGTCCTCGTCGGCCAGTGGCCGCTCGGTACCGTCGACACTGATCACCGCGAGCCGCTGCCGCTTGGACAGCTTGTCGTAGACGATCTCGTCGCTGCCGTCGTCCGGGATGATGGTGATCTTCCAGAACTTCTCGCCGTCCTCGACGCGCACCCGGCCGTCGGAGTCCGCGATCGTCGCCATGCCCTTGGGCACTCGGGCCTCGAACAACTCCTGCACCCGAGGCAGGCCGGTGGTGATGTCCTCACCCGCGATCCCACCCTGGTGGAAGGTCCGCATGGTCAGCTGCGTGCCAGGCTCACCAATGGACTGCGCAGCCACGATACCGACCGCCTCGCCCACGTCGACGAGCTTGCCGGTGGCCATCGACCGGCCGTAGCACATCGCGCACACCCCGCTGGCGGACTCGCAGGTCAGTACCGATCGCACCTTGACCCGCCGGACGCCGGCGGCGACCAGCGTGTCGATCGCCGGGTCGCCCAGGTCCGCACCCCGAGGCATGACCACCGCGCCGGTGCCATCGAGTACGTCGTCTGCGGTGCAGCGGGCGTAGACGCTGGTCTGCACGTAGCGGTGCCGCATCAAACGCCCATCTGCGCCGGTCTCCGAAAGCTGCATCTGGATGCCGCGCTCGGTGCCGCAGTCGTGCTCGCGCACGATGACGTCTTGCGAGACGTCCACCAGGCGCCGGGTCAGGTACCCGGAGTCGGCGGTCCGCAAGGCGGTGTCGGCCAGACCCTTGCGGGCGCCGTGGGTGGCGATGAAGTATTCCAGCACCGACAGGCCCTCGCGGAAGTTGTGCTTGATCGGCCGCGGGATGTACTCACCCTTGGGGTTGGACACCAGGCCACGCATCCCGGCCAGGGACCGGACCTGCGTCATGTTCCCCGCCGCGCCCGAGGACACGATGGTGAAGACGGGGTTGTCCTCCGGGAAGTTGGCCTCCATCACCTTGGCGACCTCATCGGTGGCCTGCGACCAGATCTTCACCAGCTCGCCGTTGCGCTCGTCGTGCGACAGCACGCCACGCTGGTAGCGCTTCTCCACCTGATCGGCCCGGGCCTCGTACTGATCGAGGATTTCCTGCTTGGCGGCCGGCACGACCACGTCGGAGCTGGACAGCGTCACACCGGAGCGGGTGGCCCAGTGGAAACCGGCGTCCTTGAGCTTGTCCAGCGTCTGGGCGACCGACACCATCGGGTACCGCTCGGCGAGGTCGTTGACGATCGCCGCCTGGCGCTTCTTGGGCAGCACATCGTTGACATACGGGTAGTCATCGGGGAGCAGGTCGTTGAACAGCACCCGGCCCACCGTGGTGTCCGCGATCCACGGCTTGCCCGGTTCCCAATCCTGGGTCTCGCGCAGCCGAGCCTCTTCGTCGGCCGGTGGGACCACGTTCCGCAGCCGCACCCGGATCTTGGCCTGCAACCCGATCGTCTTGCGGTCCAGTGCCATCAACGCCTCGGCGGGCGAGGAGAACGAGCGGCCCTCCCCGGTGTCGCCCTCGCGCAGCTTGGTGAGGTGGTACAGCCCGGTCACCATGTCCAACCGGGGCATGGCCAGCGGGCGGCCCGACGCAGGCGACAGGATGTTGTTGCTGGACAGCATCAGGATCCGGGCCTCGGCCTGCGCCTCGGCTGACAGCGGCAGGTGCACCGCCATCTGGTCACCGTCGAAGTCCGCGTTGAACGCCTCGCAGACCAGCGGGTGCAGCTGGATCGCCTTGCCCTCGACCAGCTGCGGCTCGAAAGCCTGGATGCCCAGCCGGTGCAGGGTCGGCGCCCGGTTGAGCAGCACCGGGTGCTCGGTGATGACCTCTTCGAGCACGTCCCACACCTGCGGGCGCTGCCGCTCCACCATCCGCTTGGCCGACTTGATGTTCTGCGCGTGGTTGAGGTCGACCAGTCGCTTCATCACGAATGGCTTGAACAGCTCCAGCGCCATCTGCTTGGGCAGGCCGCACTGATGCAACTTCAGCTGCGGACCGACCACGATGACCGAACGGCCGGAGTAGTCGACCCGCTTGCCGAGCAGGTTCTGCCGGAACCGGCCCTGCTTGCCCTTGAGCAGGTCGGACAGCGACTTGAGCGGACGGTTGCCGGGACCGGTCACCGGACGGCCGCGGCGGCCGTTGTCGAACAGCGCGTCGACGGCCTCCTGCAGCATCCGCTTCTCGTTGTTGACGATGATCTCGGGCGCGCCCAGGTCGATGAGCCGCTTGAGCCGGTTGTTCCGGTTGATCACCCGGCGGTACAGATCGTTGAGGTCGGAGGTGGCGAAGCGGCCACCATCGAGCTGCACCATGGGCCGCAGGTCCGGCGGGATCACCGGTACGCAGTCCAGCACCATGCCCATCGGATTGTTGCGGGTGACCTGGAAAGCCGCGACGACCTTGAGCCGCTTGAGCGCCCGCAACTTCTTCTGGCCCTTACCGGTGCGAATAGTCTCGCGCAGGTTCTCCGACTCGGCGTCGATGTCGAAGCTCTGCATCAGTTTCTGAATCGCCTCGGCACCCATCGCGCCGGTGAAGTAGTCGCCGTAGCGGTCGTAGAGCTCGCGGTAGAGCAGCTCATCGACGATGAGCTGGCCGACTTCCAGTTTGGTGAAGGTTTCCCAGATCTCCTCGAGCCGGTCGATCTCGCGCTGGGCCCGGTCCCGCAGCTGGCGCATCTCACGCTCGCCGCCCTCTTTGACCTTGCGCCGGACATCGCTCTTGGCGCCTTCGGTCTCCAGCTCGGCGAGGTCAGCCTCCAGTTTCTGCGCGCGGGCCTCGATCTCGGCGTCCCGGCGGTCCTCGAGTCGCTTGCGCTGGACGCCGATCTCGCTTTCCAGGGTGGGCAGGTCGTTGTGCCGCTCCTCAGTGTTCACCCCGGTGATCGCGTAGGCGGCGAAGTAAATAATCTTCTCGAGATCCTTCGGAGCGAGGTCGAGCAGATAGCCCAGCCGGCTCGGGACACCCTTGAAGTACCAGATGTGCGTCACCGGCGCGGCCAGCTCAATGTGGCCCATCCGCTCACGGCGCACCTTGGCTCGCGTCACCTCGACGCCGCAGCGCTCACAGATGATTCCCTTGAAGCGGACGCGCTTGTACTTACCGCAGTAACACTCCCAGTCCCGGGTGGGACCGAAGATTTTCTCGCAGAAAAGTCCATCCTTCTCGGGTTTGAGCGTGCGATAGTTGATAGTCTCCGGCTTCTTCACCTCGCCGTAGGACCACTGGCGAATGTCTTCTGCGGTCGCGAGGCCGATGCGGAGCTCGTCGAAGAAGTTGACGTCGAGCACGTCTGGTTCCTTCTCCCCTATAGTTGTTAAAACCCTGTTTTCAAAACACTGTTGTCAAAAACGCTGGCTAAGTCCGCCGGTTCGTTCCTGGTGCGCCCGGCGCGAGGGTGGGCGGGAGGACCACCCCCGCGCCGGACGCAGGCCTGCCGAGCCGTTATTGCACGACGTCATCTACCGACGGAGACTCGTTACGGGAGAGGTTGATGCCGAGGTTGGCGGCCGCCCGCTCCAGATCTTCGTCGTCGGAATCCCGCATCTCAATCGCCGCCCCGTCACTGGAGAGCACCTCGACATTGAGACACAGCGACTGCAGCTCTTTGAGCAACACCTTGAACGACTCGGGAATTCCCGGCTCCGGAATGTTCTCACCCTTGACGATGGCCTCGTACACTTTCACCCGGCCGAGCACATCGTCGGATTTGATGGTCAGCAGTTCCTGCAAGGTGTACGCCGCCCCGTAGGCCTGCATCGCCCAACATTCCATCTCACCGAAGCGTTGGCCACCGAACTGCGCTTTGCCGCCCAGCGGTTGCTGCGTGATCATCGAGTACGGGCCGGTCGACCGAGCGTGAATCTTGTCATCGACCAGGTGCAGCAACTTGATGATGTACATGTAGCCGACCGCGATCGGGTAGGGATACGGCTCACCGGTGCGCCCGTCGAACAGCCGGGCCTTACCGTCGGGTCCGACCATCTGCTCGCCATCGCGGTTGGGCAGCGTCGAGCTGAGCAGCCCGGTGATCTCCTCCTCCGCCGCGCCGTCGAAGACCGGCGTGGCCACCAGAGCGCCGGGCTCGGCCTGGTACAGCTCCTCAGGCAGCTTGGACGCCCAGTCCGGATCACCGTTGATCTGCCACCCGCTGTTGGCGATCCAGCCGAGGTGGGTTTCCAGGATCTGCCCGATGTTCATCCGGCGCGGCACACCGTGGGTGTTGAGGATGATGTCCACCGGCGTTCCGTCCGGCAGGAACGGCATGTCCTCGACCGGCAGAATCTTGCCGATGACGCCCTTGTTCCCGTGCCGGCCGGCGAGCTTGTCGCCGTCCTGGATCTTGCGCTTCTGGGCGACGTAGACGCGCACCAGCTCGTTGACCCCGGGCGAGAGCTCGTCGTCGTCCTCCCGGGAGAACACCCGGATGCCGATGACCTTGCCGGTCTCACCGTGCGGCACCTTGAGGCTGGTGTCGCGGACCTCGCGGGCCTTCTCGCCGAAAATGGCCCGCAGCAGGCGCTCCTCGGGGGTCAGCTCGGTCTCGCCTTTGGGCGTCACCTTGCCGACCAGGATGTCGCCGGCCTGCACCTCCGCACCGATCCGGATAATGCCGCGCTCGTCGAGATCCGCCAGTACCTCTTCGGAGACGTTCGGGATGTCCCTGGTGATCTCCTCGGCGCCGAGCTTGGTATCCCGGGCGTCGATCTCATGCTCGTCGATATGGATCGAGGTGAGCACGTCGTCCTGCACCAGCCGCTGGGACAGGATGATGGCGTCTTCGTAGTTGTGACCCTCCCACGGCATGATCGCCACGAGCAGGTTCTTACCCAGCGCCATCTCGCCTTCGTCGGTGCACGGCCCGTCGGCGACCACCTGGCCGACCTCGACCCGGTCACCCTCGGCCACGATGGGCCGCTGGTTGGTGCAGGTGCCCTGGTTGGACCGGTGGAACTTGTGCATCCGGTAGGTCTGCCGGGTTCCGTCGTCGGCCATCACGGTGACGTAGTCGGCGCACAGCTCCTCGACCACGCCGGCCTTGTCGGCCACCACGACGTCACCGGCATCCACCGCGGCGCGCAGCTCCATGCCGGTACCGACCAGCGGCGCCTCGCTGCGCAGCAGGGGCACCGCCTGGCGCTGCATGTTGGCGCCCATCAGCGCCCGGTTGGCGTCGTCGTGCTCCACGAACGGGATCATCGCGGTGGCCACCGAGACCATCTGCTGCGGCGAGACGTCCATGTAGTCGACGCCGAGCGGGTCGATGGAGTCGACCTCGCTGCCGCCCTTGCGCCGCACCAGCACGCGGTCCTCGGCGAAGGAACCGTCGTCGTTGAGCACCGCGTTGGCCTGCGCGATGACGTGCCGGTCCTCCTCGTCAGCGGTCAGGTAGTCGACCTGTTCGGTGACGAAACCGTCGACGACCTTGCGGTAGGGCGTCTCGATGAAGCCGAACGGGTTGACCCGGGCATATGAAGACAACGAGCCGATAAGCCCGATATTCGGGCCCTCCGGGGTCTCGATCGGACACATCCGGCCGTAGTGCGACGAGTGCACGTCGCGGACCTCGAAGCCGGCCCGCTCGCGGGACAGACCACCGGGACCCAGCGCGGACAGCCGCCGCTTGTGGGTCAATCCCGCCAGCGGGTTGGTCTGGTCCATGAACTGGGACAGCTGCGACGTACCGAAGAACTCCTTGATCGCCGCGACCACCGGGCGGATGTTGATCAGGGTCTGCGGCGTGATGGCCTCGACGTCCTGGGTGGTCATCCGCTCCCGGACGACCCGCTCCATGCGCGAGAGCCCGACCCGGATCTGGTTCTGGATCAGCTCGCCGACGGTGCGCAGGCGGCGGTTGCCGAAGTGGTCGATGTCGTCGGTTTCCACCGGCACCACGTCACCGGGCGCACCAGCTGCGACCGGCATGGTCGTCTCACCCGCGTGCAGCCGCACCAGGTAGTCGATCGTGGTGACGATGTCGTCCTCGGTGAGCACCCCGTTGCGGTAGGGCAGCGCCAAGCCCAGCTTCTTGTTGGCCTTGTAGCGGCCGACCTTGGCCAGGTCATAGCGCTTGACCTTGAAGAACAGGTTCTCCAGCAGTGCCTGCGCGCTTTCCTTGGTCGGCGGCTCACCCGGGCGCAGCTTGCGGTAGATGTCCAGCAGCGCCTCGTCGGGGCCACCGGTGTGATCCTTCTCCAGGGTGGCCAGCAGCGTCTCGGAGTGCGCGAACCGCGCGGCGATCCGCTCGGTCGTCCAGCCCAGCGCCTTGAGCAGCACGGTCACCGGCTGGCGGCGCTTGCGGTCGATGCGCACGCCTACCGTGTCGCGCTTGTCGACGTCGAACTCAAGCCACGCGCCGCGACTGGGGATGATCTTGACGCTGTAGACGTCCTTGTCGGTGGTCTTGTCCACCGCATGGTCGAAGTACACGCCGGGGGAGCGAACGAGCTGCGATACCACGACCCGCTCGGTGCCGTTGATGATGAAGGTGCCCTTGGACGTCATCATCGGGAAGTCACCCATGAACACCGTCTGGGATTTGATCTCCCCGGTGTTGTTGTTGGTGAACTCGGCAGTGACGAACAGCGGCGCCGCGTAGGTCATGTCCTTGTCCCGACACTCCTCGACGGAGGCCTTGACGTCGTCGAAGCGGGGATCGGAGAAGGACAGCGACATCGAGCCGGAGAAGTCCTCGATGGGAGAGATCTCCTCGAGCACCTCGGCGAGACCCCCGATGGGGTCCTCGTCACCGGCATCGATCCGGCGCTGGTACCACTCTTCGGCACCAACCAGCCACTCGAACGATTGGAGCTGCAAGTCCAGAAGATCGGGTACCTGGAGCGGCTCGCGGATCTTCGCGAAAGACGGCCGGATCGGGGCTCCCGGGAGCCGGGGTACTGAGTTGTTCGCAGCAGGGGTCTTGGTCGGGCGGGAGACTGCCAAGATTGCGTCCTTCCGAACACTAGCGCTGCCGAGCGCAGGGTCGGGGTGTCCTGGCGGAGACTCCTGGCAGAGTCAGCTGGAAACCACATTCCCGGCGCGGTGTTGGTGCAGTTGCTGATGGAGTTGTGAGAGGGTGTGCGTGTCTGGCCGATGAAGTTGTCGTTGGAAACTGCAACCGGGCTGGCGAGCCTGAGGCTTCAGTTACCATGAACGCTGACGCAGTCCGATGCGCCCTGCGCACAGGAGGTCCCACGGCAGGGTTCCCAGGCAGGAGGCGGGAAAAGGGCAGCGCAAAGAGGCAGTCTAGCCGCTAGGACGGCGACTGTCCAGCGCCGAATTCGAGTCGGCGTAAGCGTGGTCCTAGAGTGACCTGCCGGACGGCCGCAGTCAAGAGTTGGTCGTCCGATCAGTGGTCGGATGTGCACGATCAGCGGCCAGAACCCGATCGGTTCGACCGATCAGCGCACCAAAACCCGCTTTCGTCGAACTGGATCGTCGGCTGCAGCCGGTGCCCCGCTGGGCTTCATAACGTATCGAAGTGCGAACTCGGCGCCAGGCACGGGGCACCGGAGTGCCGCCGCAGGCTCAACCGGGCGAAGGACGGAATGCCCACCGCCTCTCACCGGGCAGCATGATCGCTGAAATTGATCACCAGACTTTTCCCATGATGCGCCAGGTTCTGGGCGATCAGAACGGCTCGACGTCGGCGATCTTCCAGATGCCGGTGACCCGTTGCGCAGTGACCCGCAACCTACCCGCGGCCTCGAGCGGCTGCGCCTGGCCGCTGCGATTGGCCTGCTGGTCGATGAACACCACCACGATCGCCCGGTCACCATCGAGCACCTTGACGGCCAGCGCGGGTACCGTCGCCACCACCACAACCTGCTGGCCCGGCGCCAGTTCCCGCACCCGGACGAACTGGCGACGGTAGTCGACGGCGAACGGGCCGGTGATAACGGCGGTAGCAGCCCGTTCGTTTTCATCGAGCCGGGCGAAGTCATAGGAGAACACGCGTTCCACCGCATCACGGACCTGCCCGGAGATCTCGGCGGTGGTGCCGACATCGAGCAGCGCGCGGTTGCTCGCCGCCGCACTTCCGAGCAGCGCGTGGGTCTCGCCGCGCCACCATGCCGCCAGACCCAGCGCGATCAGCGTGACAACCACCAGGGCGACCCGTACCGGGGTCGACCACCGGGCACGCCCGGCGGGCCGGACGGCCCCGTCGCCGGCAACGACCTTCTCGCCGACGACAACCTCCGCTGGGCGAACGGCCGGATCATCCAGGGCGATCGCACCGGGACGGTTGCCGTGCTGGTCGAGCTGACCGGGCCGATCGGTGGACGGTCGCCTACCGGCGACCCGCGGTCGGCGGCGGATCGAGTGGGGATCCGAGCGAGGACGCTGCATCGGCACGATCCGCCTCCTATCTCGGTGGCCCAGCTTGGGGTGGCCCGGGTTCTGGTGGCGGCTGGACCGATGGGCACGCTCCAGGAACCGGGTTCGCTCCGCCGACCGGCGCCAATTTCTCGGCCTTCCAGACGGCGCCGGCACCTTCTGAGCCTGGCGGGACACCCGCACCCGAGCCTGGCGGGACACCCGCACCCGAGCGACGCATCTCCAGCTGGATACGCCGGCGCACGCAACTGGCCTGCCCGGCGCCGTGGACAGCCGTCACGTCCACTCCGATGAGCACGCGCGCGGTACCGGCACGCTCGTCGAGCTCGGCGACCGCGCCATCGAGGGCGCTGGCGGTCGTGGCGGTTTTCGAGTCGGTGATGACCTGCGCGTAGGTTGCTCGATTGGCCCGCACCTCATCGAGTAGCGAACCGGTCGCCGACTGTTCCCACAGCGCCAGCCCGTTCTGCACCCGCCGGTAGTCCAGCGTGTTGAGGTTGATCGTCGCCTGCTGGGCGTCCTGAAGCACGGTATCCCGGGCGACGCCAGAGGCGAGGGACCCGTCGTGAGCCGCCTGGTACCACGACACGCCGAACCAGCCGGCGATGCCCACTGCAAGGGTGGCGAGCGCCGCGAGCACGAGGGTGAGCCTCATGGGGGGCCAGGGTAGAGACGTGACGTTGGGTGATGCCCTGCGACCCTCAGTTGCCACCCTCCAAGATCGACGCCAGGGTCCTGATCTGCGCCCCGCTGGAGGCCCCCGCCGGCACCGGAGCGGGCGTGCCGGCGGGTGGCACGTTCTGCGCGCCGCGGACGTCGGTGGGGCTGCCCGGCGGCTCGGCGCAGAAGGCATCGGTATTGGCCGGAATCGGGGTGAGGTCGGTCCCGGAGCGCCGGACGGTGCCCTGGTAGCCGCGCACGCAGGCGTACGGATCGAAGAAATTCAGCGCCAGCCCGAGGTGGGCGAAGCCGTCGTCGGGCACCACCGACGAGTCGGTGCCGCCGGTGACCACCGGGTAGACCGACAGCAGGTGCCGCAGCGCGGCCTGGCGCGGCAGCGTGACCCGGGACACCGTGACCAGATCGGCCAGCAGCCGGCCGATCTGGGTGCCGCTTTCCTGGAGCAAGGCGCTGGTCTGGCCGGCGGCCTGTGGCCCGGTGACGATCAGCCGGCGCAGATCCGGGTCGGAGGAACGCAGTTGGGCGGCGAGCAGCGCGAGATCCCGGCTGAACGAGATGATCGCGCTGGACTGCTCGTTCTGCGTCTGCAACACCACCCGCCCGTCCCGGATCAGGGCCAGCGTCTGCGGCAGGGCGGCGATGGCGTCGCGGGTGAACGCATCCGTGCTGTCCAGCAGGAGCTGCAGGTCGGCTCCGCTGCCGCGCAACGCGGTGCCCAGTTCGTGCACCACGGTGCGCAGCGAATCCAGCGGCACCGACTGCAGGAAGGTGACCAGGTGGTCGATAAGGTCGCCGATCGGCACCGGCGTGCTGGTCCGGGAGACCGGGATCACCGACCCGGCGCGCAGCGTGGGGCCGTCGCCGCGCACTGGCCGCAGGTCGACGAACTGCTCGCCGATCACGGACAGGTTGCTCACCACGGCGTTCAGATCTGCCGGGATGGGCGGGGCGGCTGGCCTGATGTCGAGTTCGGCGTCGACGCCTTGGCTGGTCAACCGCAACGGGCCGACCCGCCCGACGCTGACGCCGCGGTAAGTGACGTCAGCGCCGGTGAAGATCCCGCCGGAATCGACGAGCTGCAGGGTCACCGGGTAGGGACCCGCTCCGAACAGCGCGCCCGCGCCGAGGTAGCGGACGCTGACGTAACCCACCCCGAGCACGGTGACGATCACGAACGCCAGCAGCTGCAGCCGGACTCTGGTGCTGATCATGCCGGTGCTCCGGGCAAGGCCGGTCGCAGCAGCGGAATGAGCATGTCAGCCATGCCGCCTGGACCACCAGAAGCCGATGGCGGTGGGGGCACCACGCCCGACAGACCCTCGAGCAGCGGCCCCACCGGCGGCCGGCCGGGAGCGAGCAACTGCCCGAGCGGCGGGGGAACCCCCATCAGCGGCTGCCCGGACGACGAGAGGTTGTCCAGCACCGTGCCGAGGTTCAGGTCAGCCCGGACGTACAGGTTGGCGTAGTCGCCCAGGAAGGCCTCGCGGGCGGCGCCATCGGTGAACGGGTAGGTGGCGATGAGCTCCAGCGCGTTGGGCAGGTCCGTGCCCGCGGTGGCCAGTTGCTGCAAGGTGGGGCGCAGCAGCTGCAGGTCGGTGACCAGGTTGTCGCGGCTGCGGTTGATGGTGTCGGTGGCGACCACCGACAGCCGGTCCAAAGCCTGCAGGGTGCCGACCAGTTGGCTGCGCTGGTCGGCCAGCACCTGCAGTCCGGGGGGCAGCCCGTCGAGCGCGGTGGCGATCTGCGTGCGCTGCCGGGTCAAGGTGGCCGACAGCCGGTCCAACGCATCCAGCGCCCGGTTGATCTCCGCCTTGCGTGCGTCCAAGCCGGACACCAGCGTGTTCAGGTCCGCCAGCAGCACCCGCAGCTGCGGCTCGTGCCCGGACAGCGCCGCGTTCAGCTCGGTGGCGATGGTCCGGATCTGGTCGACGCCACCCCCGTTGAGCAGCAGCGACAGCGCTCCGAGCACCTCCTCGACCTCGGTGGCCCGGCTGGTGTGGGACAGCGGGATCACCGCACCGTCGGCCAGCCGGCCTTGTGGTGGCTGGCCGGCGGGCGCGGCGAGCTCGACGAACTTCTCCCCCAGCAGGCTCGTGGTGCGCACCCGGGCGACCGCGTTGGCCGGCAGCGCGACGCTGCGGTTGACCTCCATCGTCACGATGGCATGCCAGGTGTCCGGGGCGAGCCTGATCTCCCGGACCGCACCGACCGACACGTCGTTGACCTTCACCAGTGACTGCGGCGCGAGTTCCAGGACGTCGGAGAACTCCGCGGTGACGTGGTAGGGATTCGATCCGGTGTCCGCACCACCGGGCAGCGGCACGTTTTGCAGGCCGCCCTGCAGCACGCCGCATCCGGTCACCACCAGGGTCGACGCGCCCACAATCGATGTGCACAGCGCTACGGCGGCCCACCGGCTCATCGCCGGCCCCCATCCACGGTAGGCAGTGCGAGCAACGGCAGCGGCGGCGGCTGGCCGGCCTGCAACGCGGTGATCACCTGGGCGGCCGTGGGCAACAGCACCGCGCCGGTGAGCTGGGGCTCCAGCGCTGCGCAGGTCCGCGCCAGGGTGGCCGGCACCTGCCGTGGCGTGCTGCGCCGCAGCAGCTCACAGACCAGCAGGATCGGCGGAGCGCGCAGCTCCTCGATGTTGAGCCGGGTGTCCAGGGTGCCGGAGGAGGCGTTGTAGGCGTTGTTCAGGTTGCTCAGCGCGGTGGGTGCGATGTCGATGATCTGACCCAACGCTTCGCGTTGGTGCACCAGCACGGCGGTCACCTCGGTGAGCCGGTCCACGTTGGACTTCAGCACCGCCCGGTTGTCCTGCACGAACGCGGCGACCTCACCCAGCGCCAAAGACAGCTCCCGCAGCGCCGCACCGAGGTCACCGCGCTCCCCGGCCAGGTAATTCGACACGTCGGCGAGCTGGGTGGTGAACTGGCGCACCTGCGCGTCGTTGGCGGCCAGGGTGGATACGAAGGACTGCAGCTGGGTGACGGTGGCGAACAGCTGCTTGCGGGACCCGGCCAGCGTCTCGGACAGCGCTGCCACGTCTCCGATGGTGTTGTTGATCGCCTGTCCATTGCCTCGGAGGTTGGCGGCGGCGACGTCGAGCGCGTCGGAGAGCGCCCCATTGCGGTTGGCGCCGGTCGGCCCGAGCATGGTCGCCAGGTCGTTCGCGGCCCGGGCCAGGTCGTCGATGCCCAGCGGGACCGCGGTGCGCTGCACCGGGATGACTCCCCCGTCGGGCATCGTCGGGCCGCCGGTGTAGGCCGGCGTCAGCTGGATGCTGCGGCCGGCGACCAGGCTGGGCTGCAACACCACCGCCGAAGCGCCGGCCGGCACGTCGACCGAGCGATCCACCGTCATGACGACCTTGACCAGGCGGCCCTGCGGCACCACCGTGGTGATCCGGCCGACCGGCACGCCGAGGATCAGGACCGGGTTGTCCGGGTACACCGCGACCGCGGAACGCAGGTAGGCGGTGATGGTGCGCCCCGGGCGCGGTTCCAGCCACCACACCGCGGCGGCAGCGGCGACCGCCAGCACCCCGAGCACGCAGCCGGCCGCGATCACCCGGCTTACCCAGCGGGGCATGCTCAGCACCCCCGCTCGTTGATGACCAGCGGGCCCAGCGCGGTCGGTGGCGGGAGCAACCCGCAGATGTAGTTGTCGAACCACCGTCCGTTGCCCAGCGTGTTGGTGAACAGCCGGATGAACACCGGCTCGAGCTGCAGGCCCCGATCCAGGTTGAGCTGGTTTCGTTGCAGCACCGCGGCTACCCGGTCGAGCTGCTGCAGCGCCGGCCGCAGCTGGGCGCTGTTGTCGGCGACCAGGCCACGCAGCTGCACCGACAGCGCCTGGACGTTGGTCAGCAGCGCGCTGATCGCCTCCCGGCGGCGGCGCAGCTCGGCCAGCAGCAGGTTGCCGTCGGCGAGCAGCCGCTCGAACTCGGCGTTGCGACCGGCCAGCACCCCGGTCAGCGCCTCGGTGCCGGCCAGCAGGTGGCGGACCTGCTGGTCGCGGCCGGCGATGGTCTCCGAAAGGCGCGACAGCCCTTCCAGAGTGCCCCGCACATCAGCGGGGGTGCCGCGAAATGTGTCGGCCAGCGTCTGCAGGCTCTGCTCGAGCTGGGCGGTGTCGACTCGCTGGAGCGTCCCGGATAACCCGCTCAGCGCCTCGATAACGTCGTAGTGCGACGCGGTGCGGGCCAGCGGGATGGGTGTACGGGGGTCCAGGGCATGCTCGCCGCGCGGGTCCAGGCTCACCGACTTCGCGCCCAGCAGGCTCTTGATCTCGATGGCGGCGTTGGTCTGGTCCCCGAGCCAGGCGTTGCGGACGCGCAGCGACGCCCGCACCCGGTCACCGGCCAGCTCAACGGCGGTGACCCGGCCGACCTCGACCCCGGCGATGTACACCGGATCGCCGGCCTGTAGCCCGGCAGCGTCGCCGAACTGCGCGGTGTAGATCGTGCCGCCACCGATGAACGGCAGCTTGTCCGCGTTGTACGCCGCGGTGGCCAGCAGCGCCAGGATGACCAGTCCGGCGATCCCGATCGCAATATGGCGGCGAGAGCTCGACAACATCACGGCGAGCACCTCGCCGCGGGCGGCGGCGTGGTCAGCGGGACGACCAGCGGCGCGTTGGCCACAGGCACCGTGACAGTGCCTTCGACCCCACAGAGGTAGAAGTTGAACCACGAGCCGTAGCTGCCAGCCCGGCTGAGCTTGGTTAGTTTCTCCGGCAGGAACCGCAGCACCCGGTCGATGACCTGCGCGCTGTCCGCCAGGTTCGTCGACAGCGCACCCAGCCCGGCGATGTCGTCGCGCAGCGGCGGGCGGGCGTCGCGCAGCAGCCCGGCGGTGGTGCCGGCCAGCTGGTCGATCGAGACGATCGCCTGCCCGATCGGCTCCCGGTCCGCGGCCAGTCCCGACACCAGCCGCTGCAGTTGCAGGATCAGCGCGGACAGCTGCTCGTCGCGGGCGTTGACGGTATCCAGCACCACGTTCAGGTTCGCGATCAGGTCGCCGATCACCCGGTCCCGGTCGGCGATGTCCCTGGTCAGCGAGGAGGTACTGGCCAGCAGGCTTTCCACGGTGCCGCCCTGGCCCTGCAGCACCTGCACGATCTCCCAGGACAGCTGGTTGAGCTGTGCCGGATCCAGCCCGACCAGCAGCGGCTTGAAACCGTTGAACAGCACGGTGAGATCCAGCGGTGGGGTGGTGTGCTCGATCGGGATCAAGCCGCCCGGCGGCAGGCTCCGGCCGACCGGGCCGGGACCCCGCGCCAGCGCGAGGTAGCGCTGCCCGAACAGATTGCGGTACAGCACCGCGGCGGTCACCGACACCGGCAGGTGCTGGTTCGCGTCCATGCTGAAGCCCACCTGAGCGAACCGGCGATCGATCAGCTCGATGGAGTCCACCGAGCCCACCCGGACCCCGGCAATGCGTACGTCGTCGCCCACCAGCAGACCACTGACGTCGGTGAACCGGGCCAGGTACCTGGTCGTGGCGGTCAGCGTGACGTTGGCGATGGTCAGCGCGATCAGGCCGGTGGCCAGCGCGACGACAACGGTGAACACGATCAGCTTGGTCAGTGGCGCGAGCACCCCCCTCACCGCAACGTCACCTCCGTGCCGCGCAGCAACGGGCCGAGCAGGAAACTCGTCCAGCCGGGCATTTCCGCGCGCGGCTGCCCGCTGGCCGGGGCCAGCAGCGCCGCGAGGAACTGCTGCTCAGCCGGTGAGTTCGGCAATCCCATCGCCACCACTTGAGGAGGGGTGCTGACCGGCCCCACACCCGGTGAGGGATCCCCGCGGCCGGTCGGGGGCGACGTCGAGCCGTCGTGGATCGGACCGCCCGGGTATTCGGGGAACTTCGTCCCGTCGAGCACCGGGTAGCAGCGCGGGCCGCGGTCCTCCTCGTACCGCGGCTCGTCCACTCCTGGCAGGTACTTGCCGCGGTTGTTGGTGACCTCCAGGTAGATGTGCAGCCCGGGCTGCGCGGTGCCCACCCCGAAGGCGCGGTCGAGCTGGGGCACCAGCCCGGCGATCTGGTGCAGCAGGCAGGGATACTCCGGGGCGTACCTGGCCAGCGATTCCAGCGTCGGCTTGCTGTCGGCGGCCAGCGCGATGAGATTGTCCCGGTTGTCCTGCAGGAAAACCCGTAGGTCGTCGGACACGCCGGTGACCGACGTCCACAACTGCGCCAGGTTCTGTCGCTGCTCGGCGACGGTCCGGGTGGTGGTAGATAGATCGGCCAGGGCAGCCAGCAGGTCAGGCGCGGCCTGGGTGTAGGTGTCAGCCAGATCAGCGATGCGGCTGATGTCCTCGGACAGTTGCGGCAGCGCCGGCTTCAGCCCGCTGACCAGTTGCTGGAGCCGGACCAGGGTGTCACCGAGTTGGTGACCGCGACCGCGCAACGCGCCGGAGACCGCGCCGAGGGTGCTGGCCAGATCCTGCGGGGCGACGTCCTGCAACAGCGGCAGCAGGCTGTCCAAGGCAGCGTCCAGCTCCCGGGCCGGCTGGCTGCGATCCTGCGGGATGACATCGCCGGCCGCCAGCGGCCGCCCTGACGGGTGTGGCGGCAGGACCAGCGCGACGTACTTCTCCCCGAACAGGGTCTTGGGTAGCAGCCGCGCGCTGACGTTGTCCGGGATCAGGCGGGCCATCTCGGGTTTGAGGCGCAGCGCCACGGTGGCGGAAGGGCCTGAGGTACTGAGGTCGGTGACCTCACCGACGATCAGCCCGCGGACCTTGACGTCTGAGTGCTTGTCCAGCTGGAGCCCGGTGTGGTCGACCCGGAGTGTCACCGGTACCCCGTCGGAGAAGGCGCCCTCATATTTCGCGATGGACAGTGCGACCAGCGCGACGACCAGGGCCAGAAAGGCGACGCCCTGGATCCGGCGCCGGATCACCGCGCTGGTCATCCGGCCACCCGAACGGTGGTGACCGTGCCGTAAATGGCCAACGTGACGAAGAAGTCGATGATGGCGACGATCACGATGCAGGCTCGCACCGCGCGTCCCACCGCGATACCCACCCCGGCCGGCCCGCCGCTGGCCCGGTAGCCGTAGTGGCAGCACACCAAGATGATCACGAAGGCGAACGTCAACACCTTCACGTAAGACCACAAAATGTCACTGACCGGCAGGAACAGCGAGAAGTAGTGGTCGTAGGTGCCTGCCGGCAGCCCGCTGATCACAGTGGCGTTCAGCCGGGCCGCGGCGTAGGACATCGCCAGCCCGATGGTGTACATCGGGATGATGGCGAGGAATCCGGCGATCACCCGGGTGGTGATCAGGTACGGCACGCTGGGCACGCTCATCGTCTCCAGCGCGTCGATCTCCTCGGAGATCCGCATCGCACCCAGCTCTGCGGTGTAGCCCGCGCCGAGCGTGCAGATCAACGCCACCGCGGCGACCAGCGGGGCGATGTCGCGGGTGTCGAAGTAGGCGATGAGCAAGCCGGTCAGCGCCTGAGTGCCCATCGCGTCCAACGCCCGGAAGCCTTGCAGGCCCACGAGGCTGCCGACGAACAGCGCCAACGCGGCCATCACGCCGGCAGTGCCGAGGATGACGATCAGAGCCCCCGCGCCGAAACTGACCTCCGCCAGCAGCCGAGCGATCTCCCTGCGGTAGCGCCGCAGGGCCCGCGGGATCCAGCCGATCGCCCGACCGTAGAGCGACAGCTGGTCGCCGAAATCATCGAGTGCATCCAGCGGGGCCCGCGCGGCTCGCCGCAGGGAAGTAAGCAAGCTCAGCCCCCCTTCGGCGGCATCAGCTGCAGGTAGATCGCGGTGACCACGAAGTCGACCAGGAACACCAGTACGAAGGAGATCACCACGGACTGGTTGACGGCCTGTCCCACACCCTTGGGCCCTGGTGCGGGGTTGAGCCCCCGGTAGGCCGCGACGATCCCAGCGACCAGACCGAACAGCGCTGCCTTGATCTCACTGAGCCAGATGTCGGAGACCTGCGCGACGGTGTTGAAGCTGGCGATGTAGGCCCCGGGCGTGCCGCCCTGCACCACCACGTTGAAGTAGTAACCGCCGGCAATGCCGACCACGGTGGCCAGCCCGTTGAGCACCACCGCGACGAGGATCATCGCCAGCACCCGGGGCACTACCAGGCGCTGGATCGGTGAGATGCCCAGCGCCGCCAGCGCGTCGATCTCCTCCCGGACGGTGCGCGCACCGAGGTCCGCGCACACCGCCGAGCCGCCGGCCCCGGCGATGAGCAATGCGGTGACGATGGGTGCGGCCTGCTGGACGATCGCGAGCACGCTGCCCGCACCGGTTTGCGACTGGGCGCCGAACTGCCGAGCCAGCTCAGCGAGCAGTAGCGCGATGGTGGCGCCGAACGGGATGGTGAACAAGGCGGTGGGCAGTGCGGAGACCCTGGTGACGAACCACGCCTGCTCGACGAACTCACGCGCGGCAAACGGGCGCTGAAACAGCCGCCGGGTCACCTCCAGGCCGAGCGCGAACAGCCGGCCGGTCTGCACCAGAGCGCCGCGTCCCGGCAACCCGCTGGTCACGGAGCGTCGGTCTTCCGGTGGCCACCTCCGGCTTGGTAACGGCGCCGATCAGCGTCGGTGAGGCGGCTGCTCCGGATGGCATCCTGGGCAGCGCTGGGCAGGGTGTGCAGCATGCCCATGACGCGATCCATCCGGCGGGCCACGGCCTTACGCCCGGGCAGTCCCGGTGAGGGCGCGAGCTGCGGTCTGAGTTCGGGTAACGCCGGGAGCGCGCCCTGCACCTCGGCCAGCTCGCGTTCGGCCTGAGCGGCGTCCTTCTCCTCCGACATCCCGATAGGGCCCTGGCGACGGCCGGTGAGGAACTGCGCGACCGCCGGCTCCGTACTGGTCAGCAGCACCTCGCGGGGCCCGAAGGCGGCCAGCCGCTTGCGGTAGAGCATGCCGATGTTGTCCGGCAGGGTGCGAGCGGTGTTGATGTCATGGGTGACGATCAGGAACGTGGCGTCGGTCTGCGCGTTGAGGTCCACGATGAGCTGGTTGAGGTACGCGGTGCGGACCGGGTCCAGCCCCGAGTCCGGCTCGTCGAACAGCACGATTTCCGGGTCGAGCACCAGCGCCCTGGCCAGACCTGCGCGCTTACGCATCCCACCGGAGATCTGAGCGGGCAGCTTGCGCTCGTCGCCGGTGAGCCCGACCAGCTCCATCTTCTCGCTGACGATCGCGCGGATCTCGCGCTCGGACTTGCGAGTATGTTCGCGCAGTGGGAAGGCAACGTTGTCGTACAGGGTCATCGAGCCGAACAACGCGCCGTCCTGGAACAGCACCCCGAACCGCTTGCGGATCTCATACAGCCGGCGCTCGCTGCAGCGCACCAGATCGGTGCCGTGCACGAGGATCGATCCGCGTTCCGGTTTGAGCAGCCCGATCAGGGTTTTGAGAAAGACCGACTTGCCGGTGCCGGACGGCCCGAGCAGCACGGTGATCTCACCCGCCGGAAGCGTGAGCGTCACGTCGGACCAGATGACAGACCGGTCGAACGACTTCGTCAGCCCCTCCACCACCACCTCAACACCGGCACTGCCGGAGCTCATGGCTCGACCCTGGCCAGCAGATCTCGCGCGCTCATGGCTCGACCCTGCCTAGCAGGTCACGCGCAGGTCTCGCGCGCTCATGGGCCCTCCCGGGTACTGACCTAAAACGACTCCGCGTCGGCGATCTTCCAGCGGCCATCGACCCGTTGCGCGGTGATGGACAACCGGCTGGTGGCGAGCAGGGGCTTGTCCTTACCGACCTGACGGGCCTGCTGATCGACGAAGACCAGCACGATCGCCCGGTCACCATCGAGCGTCTTGACCGCAATGGCGGGCACGGACGCCACTACCACGGCCTGCTGTGGCGGCGCCAGCTGCCGGATCTTGGCGAACTGCTGATGAAAGCTGTCGACGAACGGACCGGTGACGACATCGCCGGCGGCTCGTTCGTTGTCATCCAACCGAGCGAAGTCGTAGGAGTAGACGCGTTGCACGGCGTCGCGTATCTGATCGGAGACCTGGGCGGTGGCGTCCTTATCGACCAGCGCCTCGTTGGTCGCCGCCGGGGAACCGGTCAGCTGGTTGGCCTCGCCGCGAAACCAGGCCCCCAGACCCACGGCCATCACCAGCGCGGCGACCAAGGCCACCAGGGTGGCCACACCAGTCAGACGTCGCGGTGGCGTGGCCACCACCTCCTCCTCGGTATCGGCGATGTGTGGGGGTGCCGGGATAGTCATCGTCAGCGTTCTCTCAATTCGGGGGTGCGTCTCTCCGGGGAGCGGTGGTCGCGACTTACTTGGGCGAGGAAGGCGGCGGGCAGGGTCCGGGCTCCGAGTAGGTTTCGCCGACCGGCGTCAAATTACCGACCTTCCAGCCATGGCCGGTGCGAACCATGTCGACGTGGACCCGCCGGTGCACGCAACCCGGATCGCCCTTGTCCACCTGAGAGGTCACGTCGAGTCCAAGGAGCACCTGTGCAGTGCCGGCGCGCTCATCCAGCGAGGCCACCGCAGCGTCGACCACATTTCCGTTGCTGACCGTGGCCGAGTCGGTAATGGCCTTGGTGTAGGAGTCTCGGTTGGCCCGCAGCTGCGTCAGCAACGACCCCGTCGCGGACTGTTCCCACAACGTCAGCCCGTCCTGCACATGCCGGTAGTCGAGAGTGTTGAGGGTGAGCGTGGCTTGTTGGGCATCCCGTAGTACGGCATCGCGGTCCGCGCCCACGGCAAGAGAGTTGTTGTGGGCAGCCAGGTACCAGGACAGGCCGAACCAGCCCGCGGCGGCGAAGGCGACCACGGCCAGCGCCGCGACTGCGAGGATGGCCGTCCGCAGCGGGCCGCGCTGGTTGGTCTGCTGCGGGGCAGTGGGCTTGGTGGCGATGCTGGTCATTGTCGTCCAAGGTAGAGGGGGCTGTGGCTGCAGCGATGACGGCGATGAGGTGATACATGGTCACCGCGCATGAACAGGGGCGCCGGGCGATCGCCGGCGGACAGTCCGTGTACTGGCAGGCCTGGCTTCCCCAGGACCCGGCTCGGGCGGTCGTCGTCTTGGTGCATGGCATCCATGAGCACTCCGCTCGCTACACCTACGTTGGCGCCCGGCTCGCCGCAGCGGGTTTCGCAGTGTATGCCGCTGACCACCGCGGGCACGGCCGATCCGACGGACGACGGGCCAACATCGAGCGGATGGCGTTGCTTCAGCAGGACCTGAGGTCCTTTGTGCGCTTCGCCGCCGGACGGCACCCCGGGCCGTTGTTCATGGTCGGCCATTCGCTCGGCGGTCTGATTGCGCTGATGTACGCGACCGACGGTGAGGCGACGGAGGGTGCCCTGGACGGGCTGGTGCTGTCCGGACCGGCGGTGCTGGCGACGGCCGGCTCGGCGCTGGCCAAGCGCCTGGCCCCGGTGCTGTCGGCGCTGGTGCCCGACCTGGGCGTCGCCAGCATCGACGCCGAGGACAAGATCAGCCGGGATCCGGACGTGGTGCGTTCCTACCGGGACGACCCCCTGGTGCACCGGGGCAAGATCAAGGCGCGGACCGGAGCCGAGATACTCGCGGTGATGCAGGGTCTGCCCGCTCGGCTGCGGCGGCTGTCCGTGCCGCTGCTGGTCCTGCATGGCACCGATGACCAGATTTGCCCGCTGGCCGGCTCCGTGATGGTGCACGAGGCAGTGTCCTCGACGGACAAGACTCTGCGCCGATACCCGGGCCTTTACCACGAAGTGTTCAACGAGCCCGAGCGCGAGCAGATCCTCACGGACTTAATCTCCTGGCTCAACGACCGGTCGGCGTCCGCATCAGTGGGCGCAGCGGGGTTTACGCCGTGCGTCTAACCCCGCCGCGCCCGTGAACGCAGCTGCCCGGGTCAGCTGAGGGAGACCTTGGCGCCGGCTTCTTCGAGCTTGGCCTTGGCGCCCTCGGCCTGGTCCTTGGGGACGGCCTCGAGGATGGGCTTGGGGGCGCTTTCCACCAGGTCTTTGGCCTCCTTGAGACCCAGCCCCGAGACGATCTCCCGGACTACCTTGATGACCTGGATCTTCTTCTCGCCGATGGCCTCGAGAACGACGTTGAACTCGTCCTTCTCCTCAGCCGCCGGCGCTTCCGCGGCACCCGCGGCGGGACCCGCAGCCATCGCGATCGGTGCCGCGGCGGTGACGTCAAAGGTTTCCTCGAATTTCTTCACGAACTCGCTCAGCTCGAGCAAGGTCATGTCTTTGAACGCATCCAGCAGCTCGTCGGTGCTCATCCTTGCCATGATGGCGGTTCTCCTTCTGTGGTCTTCGGATTCGTTGTGCGTTGTCGTGCGTTGCCGGTGAAGGCCGGTCGATCAGTCCTCGGATTGCTCGCCGGGGGGTTGCCGCTTGTCTCGCAGCGCCGCAGCCAACCGAGCCACCTGGGAAGCGGGCTCGGCGAACAGCCTGGCGGCCTTGGACAGGTTCGCCTTCATCGCCCCGGCCAGCTTGGCCAGCAGCACTTCCCGCGACTCCAGGTCGGCGATCTGGGTGACCTGGGCCACGGTCAGCGGCCGACCCTCCAGATACCCGCCCTTGATGACGAGCGCGTTGTTCTCCCGGGCGAAATCACGCAGCGCCTTGGCGGCGAGCACCGGCTCACCGTGCACGAAGGCGATCGCGGTGGGGCCGATGAACAGCTCGTCGAGCCCCTCCACACCGGCGTCGCGCGCCGCGCGCGAGACCAAGGTGTTCTTGGCGACTCGATAGGTGGTGTCGGACCCGAGTGCGCGACGCAGGTTCGTCAGTTGCGTCATGGACAGGCCGCGGTATTCGGTCACGAGGGTGGCTGTGGCGTTGCGGAATTCTTCCGCGATATCGGCAACGGCATCGACCTTGTCCGGTCTAGCCATGGATCGCCTCCTTGGGTAGGTACGGTACGTCCGGCTGATCGCCACGGGCACTCAGCGCACCCGTTACCTGGACCCCAAAAAGACGAACGCCCCGGCGCAGCAGGCGCGGGGCGAGACCAGCAGGCGCCCGACGGCGCCGCATGGCGGCACGACCACGTCCTCCTGCGCGGGCCGCCCGCTGCTTGCGGGACCTTCGTGGCGTGCCGTCGGCATGCCAGACCAGCGGTCTTCGGTGGAACTGCGGTCAGCTTAGGTCAACCGCACCACTGCGGCCAAACCGGCCCCGTCACGACGTGCTCGCCTGCCGGGCGATCCAGCACCGCCCTGACGCCCCCCTCAGCGTCCCGCTCCCCTTGACGAATGTGACGCCTACCCACGAGACTAGGTCGAACGCTTCAGAAGATTTCTCGTAATGAGACGCGATGCACGCTCGCTTTCTCGGCAAGGATCCGGCATCCCAGGAAGGTCAGTCGCCCGCTCTGTTCACCACCGATCGCACCGACCGCAAGACTTACATCGCGCGGGGCTGGAAGGTCACCGACCCGCAAACCCTTGCGGACATCGGCCCCACCGCGGACCACGAAACCAACATCGAGATCCCCGAAGAGGTGCTGGCGCTCTACGCACGCCGCCCCCGGGAGGAGGAGCGCTGAACCAGCTCATCCAGCCCGGCCCCGAAAACGAGTCGCTGCGGAAGTTCCTCGCGGACGAGCCGGACGATCTGTCCTGGCTACAAGGCTGGCTGACCATGATTCGCGAAGCGGTCAGCGCAGGACGACGCTTCGCCCGGGTGCGGGTGGTGAGCGTGCCGCTCACCGACTACAGCCGCTTCGGCGTGTGGTGCTCTCAGTTCACCAACGGCGCGGGCGAGGACATCCGCTACCTCACCCGGGACCGGGCTGAGTCCACGGGGCTGCCCAGCCACGACTACTGGCTGTTCGACTCTCGTAAGCTGGTACGGATGCACTTCGATGACGCTGACGCCTTCCTGGGTGGTGAGGTCGTCAACGACCCAACCGAAATCGTGAAGCACAACTACTGGCGTGACGCGGCCTGGCATCGTGCCGTGAGACGGGAAGATTTTGCCGCCGAGCAGCACCTCCGGCGCGTCTAGCGTCCATGAGGCGCGCAACGCACTGGGCAAGCGACTCCGCGAGCTTCGCCAACGCGCTGCTCTGAGCGGGCGGCAGCTCGCGGAGTTGTTGTTCTGGCCGCCATCAAAAGTCAGCAAGCTGGAGAACGGCCGGCAGACACCGAGTGACGACGACATCCGAGCCTGGACACGGGCCACCAGTAGCGACAGCGAAACCGAAGGCCTGCTAACGTCCCTGCACACCCTGGAGGTTCAGCACGCCGAGTGGCAGCGCATCCTCCGTACCGGCCTTCGACCACACCAAAAAGAGTTGGCCGAGTGGGATCAGCGAACACGCCTGCTCCGAGGATTCGAGGCGACCGTTATCCCAGGGCTGCTGCAGACCGCCGAGTACGCACGGGCACGCTTCGCGGAAAGCATCCGCAGACTGAAGCTGCCGAACGATATCAACGAAGCGGTGCAGGCTCGCATCACGCGACAAGAGATTCTGTACCGTCCGGATAAAAGGTTCCACTTCGTGCTGACCGAGGCGGCGCTGAGATTCCGGCTGTGCCCGCCGGACGTCATGCTGGGGCAGCTCGACCGCCTGGTCTCCTTCTCCGCGCTACCCAACGTGCGGCTGGGCATCATTGGCTTTGAGACGCAGTACGCCACCTCACCGCGGCACGGCTTCTGGCTGTACGACGACAAGCGGGTGCTGGTCGAGACCTACTCAGCAGAACTGGACCTGCGGCAACCGCAAGAGATCGAGCTGTACAGCAACGCCTTTCAGGAACTCGCCGCGGTCGCCAGCTACGGTCGAGCAGCACGGGCAATCATCAATCGCGTGATTGACGACCTTGCCTCCCAAGTACCGGAAAGTGGCGAGTAATTTCCTTCGAGCATATCGTTCATCGGTCTTCGAGAAATGTTGAGGAGAGAGTCTGGTGAGCGGTGACTGATCGGCAGATTGAACACACCGGCTGGGGGATGCCCCGCAAGGTCCGTGTCAAAGGCACGCAGGGTGTTGATGCGATGGTGTCGGTGACCGTGGTGCGAGGCATGGTGTGGATGTCCATCAGGCCGCCGTTTACCTGGGAAGCCATTATGGAGCCGAAAACGGTTGAGGCTGTGATACGAGCGCTCGAGTTGGCGCGAGGTGATGCGGTGAGCATAGGCGCCGCGACGACGATTCGCGAGATCACGAGGGGTCCAGTTGCCCGGTAAGGCCGGGCAGCCCGTTCCGGGCTGAAAATGCCGAGTTACCATCTGCCCCCGGTATTCTGGTCATCACATGCGCCGGCCGCCGGTCGAGCGCAGTCTTCTACGCTGCGATCTTCCGGCGGCCGGTCGTGGTTCAGGCCGTTCAGGTGGCTGGTTCGTCGACCAGAAGGTTGCGGGTGCGGTTCGGGTCGACCGGGATGCCCGGGCCCATGGTGGTGGAGAAGTTGACCTTCTTCAGGTAACGACCCTTCGCCGTCGATGGCTTGCTGCGCATCACCTCGTCGAGCGCAGCGGCATAGTTCTCCACCAGCTTCTCGGTGTCGAACGATACCTTGCCGATAACCAGGTGGAGGTTCGCCTGCTTGTCCACCCGAAAGTTGATCTTCCCACCCTTGATGTCCGTGATGGCCTTGGCGACATCGGGGGTGACGGTGCCGGTCTTCGGGTTGGGCATCAGGCCACGGGGCCCCAGGATCCTGGCGATCCGGCCGACCTTGGCCATCTGGTCCGGCGCGGCGATGGCGGCGTCGAAGTCCAGCCAGCCGCCCTGGATTCGCTGGATGAGGTCGTCAGACCCGACCGCATCCGCGCCGGCAGCCTCGGCCTCGGCAGCCTTGTCGCCACTGGCGAAGACGATGACCCGGACGGTCTTGCCAGTGCCGTGCGGCAGGTTCACCGTGCCGCGAACCATCTGATCGGCCTTGCGGGGATCGACACCCAGCCGCATGGCCACCTCGACGGTGGCGTCCATCGTCGTAGGGGAGGTCTGCTTGGCCAGTGCCGCAGCCTCCAACGGGCTGTACAGCCGGCTGTGGTCAATCTTCTCGGTGGCCTGCCGGTAGGCCTTGCTGCGCTTCATGTCACTGCCCTCTCAAGGATCAGTCGTGGTGCGGACCAGCGCCTGGCCCTCCCACCCAAACCGGTAATGCTGTCATCCGTGAACTCGACACCAGCGACATTCAAAGGAACCGAAACGTCGGTGGCGTCGAGTTCACGGGCCATGGCAACGCCAAGCCCTAGTCGACCACCGTGATGCCCATGGATCGGGCAGTCCCAGCAATGATCTTGATGGCGGCGTCGATGTCGTTGGCGTTGAGGTCTTCGCGTTTACGCTCGGCGATAGCCCGGACCTGTTCGCGGTTGACCTTGGCGACCTTGATCTTGTGCGGCTCGGCCGATCCCTTGGCGATCCCGGCGGCCTTGAGCAGCAGCACCGAGGCCGGCGGGGTCTTGAGCACGAAGTCGAACGAACGGTCCTCGTAGACCGAGATCACCGCAGGCACGACCTCGCCGCGATTGTTCTGCGTCGCCGCGTTGTAGGCCTTGCAGAACTCCATGATGTTCAGGCCGTGCGGACCCAGCGCCTGCCCGACCGAGGCCGGGTTCGCGGTACCCGCCTCCAGTGCGAGCTTCACGGTGGCCGCGAGCTTCTTACGTCTCTTGGGGGGCATGATCCCTTCCTGTGGATACCACCGGCGTTAGGCGCCGGTCAGATCTTGGCGACCTGGCTGAACGACAGCTCGACCGGCGTTTCCCGACCGAAGATCGATACCAGCACTTTGAGCTTCTGCGCGTCGACGTTCACCTCGTTGATCGTCGCCGGCAACGTGGCGAACGGGCCGTCCATGACGGTGACGGACTCGCCCACCTCGTAGTCGACCTCAACGGTCGGCTTGGGGCCGCCGCCACCACCCGCATGCTTAGCAGCGCCGACCGGCACCTTCGGCTGCGCCACCCGCGGCGCGAGGAATTTCAGCACCTCGTCCAGGGTCAGCGGGGACGGCCGCGAGGTAGCCCCGACGAATCCGGTGACCCCTGGGGTGTTGCGCACCGCGCTCCACGAGGCGTCGTTGAGGTCCATCCGGACCAGGATGTAGCCGGGCAACACCTTGCGCTGCACCTGCTTGCGCTGGCCGTTCTTGATCTCGGTGACCTCTTCGGTGGGCACTTCCACCTGGAAGATGTAGTCCTCGACGTCCAGGGTCTGGATTCGAGTCTCCAGGTTGGCTTTCACCTTGTTCTCGTAGCCGGCGTAGGAGTGCACGACGTACCACTCACCGGGAGCGGCGGCCAGCGCGGATCGCAGCTCGTCGACCGGGTCGACCGGGTCGACCGGCTCGGCGGGGTCCGCCTCGGCCACTGCAGCATCCGGCTCGGTGTCCTCAACCGTCTCGCTGATCTGCGAGCTGTCGAGATCAGATGGGACATCACCGAACAACCCCGTCAGCTCTTGCCCGTCGTCGGCGGAAGTCCCTCCGGTGGAAGTCCCTCCGGTGAAAGTCACTGTCTATCTCGCTTTCTGTCCTTGCGTCTTGCCGTGCTCGTGTCCTGCGCCGGCGCTCGGGTACCCGACATCAGCCGAACACAGTCAGCACTACCCTGCCCAGCCCCATGTCGAGCAACGCCACGAAGGCCACCATGAAGCTGACGAACACCAGTACGACCGACGTGTAGACCACCAGCTCCCGGCGGCTCGGCCAGATAACCTTGGTGAGCTCGGACACGACCTCGCGGAGAAAGCGCATGAGCCGGGCCGGTGCCGCCACCTTGGTGTCGGTAGCGCCCCGGGCCCTGGTTGGCTGGCCCTTGCCGGTGGCGGGCCGGACCTGGGTGGGTCGTTCCCGGCGCACGGCGGCAGCGGTGTGCGGAGCGTCGGCTTGGTCCAGCCGGTCCTCCGTCTCGTGGGCGCGATCGTCGCTCACGCTGTAATCCTCCGCTCCGCCATACCGCCGGCGGTTACTTTGTCTCGTCGATTCAGGTCAACGCAGGGGCGACAGGACTTGAACCTGCAACCTGCGGTTTTGGAGACCGCTGCTCTGCCAGTTGAGCTACACCCCTTTACCCAACGTCTCCCCGAGACGCCGCACTACGGGCACGGGAGATCCGCTGGAAGCCCAGCCGCACAGAGTGTAGGCCACCACCCCCGCTCATCTCCAACCGCCATCCGTCCCACCCTCATTCCCCCCGACATGGAGACATATCGGGGTGGGATGGGAGTGATTTACCCCGATATGTCTCCATGTCGGGGGGAAGCGGGGGAAGCGGGTGAGGTGGCAACGGTGGCGGTGGCGTTGCCTAGGACGGTCTGGCCAGCTGCGCGGGCGGTGATGGCGATCACGATGGTCCCGTCGTCGCGGCGTTTCGCCACCTTGCCGGACACTTCGACGAGCGCCCCGTCAGCGTTATCGGGCACCACGACCGGACGGGTGAAGCGCACCGCGCACTCCACGACGGCGCCCGGGTCACCCGCCCACGTTGTCACCAGCCGGGTGGCCAGCGCCATGGTGAGCATGCCGTGCGCGATGACGTCGGGTAGCCCGGCGTCGCGGGCCGCGCGATCACTCCAGTGAATCGGGTTGAAATCGCCGGAAGCCCCGGCGTAGCGGACCAGGTCGGCGCGGGTGAGACGGACCTCCAGCGAGGGAAGCTCGTCGCCCTCGGCGACTGTGCCGACTTCGGCGCACCGGCGCCGGCTCACTGGTCGTTCCCGCGGACGACCAGCATGGCCCGAGCGGTCGTCACCGGATCGCCGGCGCTGTCGGTGATCTCGCAGCGCACCGTGAGCATGTCGTTGCCCCCCATCGCGCGGATGCCGTCGACGTGCAGCGCCGCGGACAGCTCGTCGCCTACCGTGATCGGTCGATGGTGGATGAAGGACTGGCTGCCGTGCACCATCCGGCGGTAGTCCAGACCGAGCTTCGGGTCGTTGATCAGCTCTTCCTGGGTGCGCAGCACCAAGATCATCGCAAAGGTGGGCGGGGCCACCAGATCTGCGTATCCCGCGGCTCGGGCGGCATCGGGATCCCGGTAAAGAGCGTTACTGTCCCCGATGGCCTCGGCGAACTCCCGGATTTTCTCCCGCCCCACCTGGTAGGCGGCCGCTGCGGGGTAGCACCGTCCGACGAACGACGCGTCGAGTGCCATCTACAGCCGGCGCGGCTCAGCGGGTCTCGCGGTGCGCCCGGTGGGTGTTGCAGTTCGGACAGTACTTGCGGATGGTGAGCCGGTCTGGATCGTTGCGCCGGTTCTTCTTGGTGATGTAGTTGCGGTGCTTGCACTCTTCACAGGCCAGCGTGATCTTGGGCCGGATGTCGGTGGCGCGTGCCACGGGTGCCTCTCTCTCGCCAAAGCTTCACTGATGCAGTAGCGGTGGCCGGACTCGAACCGGCGACACAGCGATTATGAGCCGCTTGCTCTTCCGACTGAGCTACACCGCCTCCGGGGACCTCGGTCTGACCGCCGGCTGAGCCGGCAATGTCTGACTGCCGGCCCGGCCAGCAGTCCCTCCCACGCTTGACCGAGCCCCAATACGGAATCGAACCGTAGACCTTCTCCTTACCATGGAGACGCTCTGCCGTCTGAGCTATTGGGGCAAATACCAGCGACGACTAGCGCCGACCACAGTACACCGCGCCCGGCCACTCAGCGCTACGGGACCAGGGTGAGCACGGTCTCGTCACGCGCTCCAGGGGCGCGGACGGTCCGGGCTGCCAACCACGCGTCGAACCGGTCCGATCCGAGCGGCCGGGAGATCAGGTAACCCTGCGCGATATCACAGCCCATCTCCACCAGCTGGTCCCGGGTGGCGTCCTGCTCGACGCCCTCGGCGACAACGCTCAAGCCGAGCGAATGGCCAAGCTCCACGATCGCCCGGACCACCGCGAGGTCGCCGAGGTCACTGGCCAACCCCAGCACGAAACTCTTGTCGATCTTGACCTCATCCACCGGAAGGCGCCTCAGGTAGGCCAGCGACGAATACCCGGTACCGAAGTCATCCACCGCAATGCGCACGCCCAGCGCGTGCAGCTCGCGCAGCACCGGCAGTGCCCGCTGCGGATTCGTCATCACCGCCGACTCGGTGAGCTCCAAACCCAGTAGTGCCGCGGGCACCCGGTGCCGCGCCAACGCGTCGGTCACCCGGCGGGGGAATTCGGCGTCGGCCAGGTTGCGGACCGAGAGGTTGACCGACACCGAGAGCGACAGGCCGCGGTCCAGCCAGCTACGGCACTGCGCCAGCGAACGATCCAGCACGTAGTCGGTAAGCGGGTCGATCAGGCCGGTGGTTTCGACCAGAGTGACGAACTCCGCCGGATCGAGCATCCCGAATTCCGGATGCTGCCAGCGCACCAGCGCCTCGACCCCGATCACCTGGCGGGTCGGCAGCGCCAGCTGGGGCTGGAAGTGCACATCGACCTGCCCGGTGTCCAGGGCCTGCCGGAACTGGGTGACCAGCTGGAATCGGCGTCCCAACAACTGCCCCATGCTGGGCAGGTAGCTGCGGACGGTCCGGTCTGTCCGGCGCGCGCAACGTAACGCCAGTTCGGCGCGTTGCAGCAGGACGTCCGCGTCTCGGGTCGGTTCGACGCCGGTTAGCGCCACCCCGACCACGGCGGTGCATTCCACGGCGAGCTTGTCGACCGGGTGAGGCTTGCTGAGCGCTGCCTGCACCCGCTCGGCAACCTGTTGCGCCTCCTGCGCGCCGACCCCCGCCAGCAGCACGGCGAACATGTCGCCCTCCAGGCGGGCGGTCAGCGCCTGGTCTGTCAGGGTGCGGCACAGCCGCTGACCCGCGCCCAAAACAACCCGATCGCCCCACACCTGACCCAGCGCATCATTCACTACCGACAGCAATCCGAGTTCGATCACGACCACCGCGCACGGCCGGGTATTCCGGCGCAATATCTCCGACGCCATTTCCCGGAAACCAAGCCGATTACGCAGGTTGGTGAGGCTGTCGTGGTAGACGTCGTGGCGCAGTTGTGCCAGCAGGCGGCAGTTGTCCAGCGCGGTGGTGAGGTGGCTGGCCAGTGTCTCAACCAACTGCACGTCTGAGGCGCCGAAGCCGCGCAGCCGGCTGTGCCGGTCATGGACCTCGATGACGCCCAGGAGCTGATCAGATCCGTGCAGCGAGGCCACGAGTACCTCAGAGGCGCCCCGCGCGGTGAGCGCGGCGGCGACCGCCGGGTCTGGATCGCTATCCAGTAGGCGCATCACCTGCCCGGTCCGCGCCCGCGGACCCACCGCCAGGACGTCGTGCTGGGTCAGCGGGCGGGGCAGCGGCAAGCCGGCGACCACGGTGTGCAACGCGGTCAGTGTGGTGGCGCCGGGAGTGGGTAACCGGTGCAGGACGACCCGGGTGGCGTTGAGCTGCTCGCGGGCCAGCTCCATGGCGGCGCTCCAGGCGCCCTCATCGAGTTCCGGCGCTTCGCCATCACTGCCCCGGCCGACCGCGGCCACCCCGAGGCTGAAGTCGTTGAGCACGCCGAGGTCACGATGATCGCGGAGTAGCCCGTAGTAAGCCCGGTACACCGCGGCCAGCGTCAACGCCGACAGAATCACCAGCACCGAGCCCCCCGGCACGGTCCGGATCAGTTCCGCAGCGGTGACTCCCAACGCGGCGTTGAGCAGGCCGGTGAGGTAGAGGTGCACCACCGGGCGCGCGCTCTCCCCAGGGCGCCTGCGATCCAGCAGCACGATGAACAGCCAGGTCAGCCAGGACGTCACGGCGTGGGCAATGACGAATCCGGCCAGTACCGCGGCCCATTTCGGCAGCCCGTGCCAGGCCGGCTCGAACACCAACCGGGCCAGTAGATCAGTGCCCGAGATGGTGAGCGTCGCGTACGAAGCATTGAACAGCAGCTTGGATATCGTGTCGCGGCGCACCAACCGGGCGATCACCACAACGCCGACGTAGGCCGCCAGCACGACGGGAGCCGGCAGGTACAGCAGACCGAACACCAATGGGATCTCGGTAGGAGTGATCCGTGCGCTGTCCCGGCGGACCTCGACCTCGATAGCCAGTGCTCGGGCGACCCCGAAGGCCGCCGCCAACCCCAGACCGCCGAGCAGCGTGCTCAGATCCGGCCGGACCGTCGAGGTGATCATGACAGCGCCCCCGGCCGCGCCGGCGATGACGGTGAGGATGGCCACGAAGGCCTCCGACGCCACCGCTCGTCCACGCGGTGCCGCGGCGCCTGTCAGACGCCATTTCGCACGCACACGAGCCTCCAGCGGTGGCTTAAGGGCTGCATCCTCTCCCGCCTACAGCCCCGATCAGCGCGTGTTCGGTGGATGGGGCGGGGTTGGCGGGGACTCAGCCGACCTCTACCCCGTACTGGTCTGGCGCATACTGGCCGATCTCGACACCGCCGGGGTCGGCGGTGGCAATGGGCGCGATAGTGCAGACGGGGGTCATCTTCACCTCCAGTTACTGGATATACCGGAACGTACAGTGACGTACAGTGAGGAACTCATTAACTCACTTGGGTGTAGCTTAACCGCCTTCGTGTGGTGTCGCCACTCAAGTCATCCCGATAAGCGACCAACGGTCCGTCGGAGACTGCCAGTGGAAACAGGCTTCGCCCAACGTCACCGATCGCTGCCAGGCCGTGATCAGCTCGGCTGACTGCGCCGCTTACCGCGCCGAACCCACCGCTGACAAACCATCACCATGCAGGCGGAAAGGGCCGTGCCCATGATCGCGGTGTGGCTGTCGAGGACGACACGACATGTCGCCGTAGACACACATTCCGTGATCATGAAGACGGGACCGTGGTGGGTAATCCGGGTCCGTCACCCTGGTGGACTACTGGCTGGGTTACCGGGGTGCACAACCAGGGCGCTGCCGCCGCCACGGCGGGCCGGCTCCGCCGCGGCGAGCAGCTTGCCGGATTCGAGGAACTCCAAGCCGGTCGCCGCGCCGATCTCCGAATTGGTCGTGAATTGCTGACCGCGAGCTTTCAGCGCCGTCTCGTACCGGTGCAAGAACTCCGGCTCAGCCTCGGTGGCGACGGTATTGCGTTGGCTGGCCCGCGGTGCCGCGATGGCGTCAGGCAACGTCATGCCGAGATCGAGCCGGTTCAGCAGGATCTGCAACACGGTCGTGATGATCGTCGCGCCGCCCGGGGAACCGACGGCGAGCAGCGGCGCCCCGTGCCGGAGGATGATCGTCGGGGCCAGTGAGCTGCGCGGTCGCTTTGCCGCCGCGGGCAGGTTCGGGTCCGGTTGCGCGCCTTGGGTGGGAGCGAAATCGAAGTCGGTCAGCTCGTTGTTCAGCAGGAAACCGCGGCCGGGTACCACGATCCCGCTACCACCGGTCTGCTCGATGGTCAGCGTGTAGGCCACCACGTTGCCCCACCGGTCGCTGGTCACCAGGTTCGTGGTGTTCGGGCCTTCGGCCGGCGCCTCGCCGGCCGATCCGCGCGGTCCCGGGCAACCGTGGTAGTCGCCGTCCGGATTACCCGGCGGTACCGGGCCGGTCGCCGCGTGCCGCGGGTCGAGCAGGCAGGCCCGCTGCGCGGCGAAACCCGGCGACAGCAGCTGGCCCAGGGGCACCGCAACCTGGCCGGAGTCTGCGACGTAACGGTTGCGATCGGCGAAGGCGAGCCGGCTCGCCTCCAGATAATCCTGCAGTGCACCCACCGGATCGGCCGGGGACAGCTGGGCATGGGAAAGGATGTTGAGCGCCTCGCCGACCGTTGAGCCACCTGACGAGGGCGGCCCCATGCTGTAGACGTCCAAGCCGCGGTACTGGACGTGGGTCGGATCCCGCGCGATCGCGCGGTAGGCAGCCAGATCCGACGCTGTCATCAACCCGGGGCGGGCATTGTAGTGATCACCGGTGACCAGCGGCGGGTGCCGCGCCGCGTTCACGATCTCGCCGGCAAGCGCGCCGCGGTACAGCCAGCCCACCCCGTGGTGGGCGATCTGCCGGTATGTCTGGGCTAGATCCGGGTTGCGCAAGGTGCTGCCGACCACCGGCGGGCGCCCGTGCGGCAGGAACAACGCGGCCGTGGAGCTGAAGTGGGCGAAGCGGGCGGCGTTGTCCTGAGTCTGCTGGGCGAAGGTGTCATCGACCGCGAACCCGCGGTCGGCGACCCGGATTGCCGGTTGCAGCACTTGGGCCAAGCTGCGCGTGCCCCAGCGATCGAGCACCTGCGCCCAGGTGGCCGGCGTGCCCGGCACGCCCACCGACAAGCCGCTGGTGACAGCATCGGCGAAGGGCAGCGCGCGCCCGGTCGCAGGATCGATGAACGCGGTGGGGCCCATCGCCGCCGGTGCCGTTTCCCGCCCGTCCAGGGTGACGACGCGATGCGTGGCGGCCTGGAAGTAGACAAAAAATCCTCCACCGCCGATCCCGGCGGAGTATGGCTCGGTCACGCCTAGGGTTGCGGCGGCCGCAACCGCCGCGTCGACGGCGTTGCCGCCCTCGCGAAGCACTTCGATGCCGGCCCGGCTCGCGTCAGCATCGACGGTGGCCACCGCGCCGCCGAAGCCAGTGGCCACGGCGCCAGTGGACAGCGGGGCGGCGCCTGCAGAAAGTGCCCCGGGCGAAGCGCCGGACAGGGCCGCGACAACTGCAGCAATGGCTATCACGGCGATAGCGCGAAGGGCCCTCACGACGGCTCGACCGGACTCCGGAAACGATAGCGGAGCTTCGAGTATGAAGTTGGCACTCGCCGGCACACAAGAGTGAGCTCCAGGTGCGAGCGCAGCCCCTCTCTGTAACCCGGATGTAACAATCACGGGCATCGGGTGACATCAACCGGTCGACAATCGACGGAGTGCACCGCATTTCACCCGTCGAAGCAGGAATGATTCACCCCGTCGGGGTGCACAGACTCCAAGTTGCCTACGCAACGGAGCAGTTGCGACCGATGCAAGTCATGGAGGTCGTCCTGGCCCGGATCGCGGCTCGCGGCGACGACGCGGTGTGGATCTCGCGCTGGCCCGACCACGAGTTGCGGAACCGCGCCGTGGAGCTGGACCGGATCCGGCAGGACCGCGGCATCGCGGGAATGCCGCTGTTCGGCGTGCCGTGCGCGGTGAAGGACAACATCGACGTAGCCGGCTTGACTACCACGGCTGGCTGCCCGGCGTACAGCTACCGACCGAGCCGCAACGCCGGCTGCGTGCAGCGCCTGGTCGACGCAGGCGCGATCGTGGTCGGCAAGACCAACATGGACCAGTTCGCGACCGGGTTGACCGGCACGCGGTCGCCGTATGGCGTCGCCCAGAGCGTGTTCGGGGGCGGCCTGATCTCAGGCGGGTCCAGTTCCGGCTCCGCCGTCGCGGTGGCCGCCGGCCTGGTCAGCTTCGCGCTGGGCACTGACACGGCCGGCTCGGGACGCGTGCCGGCCGCGATGAACGGGATCGTCGGCTGCAAGCCGACTCGCGGCCTGGTCAGCACCGCCGGTGTGGTGCCGGCCTGCCGGTCACTGGACTGCGTGAGCATCTTGACGGCCGATGTCGCCGACGCCGAGATGGTGTTGGGCGTGATCAGAGGGCCTGATCCGGGGGATCCCTGGTCGCGGCCGGCGCCTGGGAATCGCTCGCATCCGCACTCACGGCTGCGGTTGGCACGGCCGACCGATTCGAACTTCGAGGGCGACGACGCGATGCGCGACGCGTTCGACGCCGCGGTAACCCGCGCCGCTCAACACTCCGGCGGCCTGGTGCCGACTACGATCGACCCGCTACTCGAGGCCGGCGAGCTGCTTTATCACGGACCGTGGGTCGCCGAGCGGCTGGTCGAGTTGGAGACGTTCTTCGCGCAACATCCCGATGACGTGCTGCCGATCACCCGTCAGGTGATCGAGGAGGGTCGGCGGTTCACCGCCGCGGACACCTTCCGGGCCTGGCACCGGCTGCAGGAGTTGCGGAACTGGACCGATCAGCTCTGGCGGCGCGCCGACCTGCTGATCATGCCCACGGTACCGACCACGTTCACCACCGACGAGATCGCCGAGGAACCCCTGCGGCGCAACGCGGTGCTGGGCCGGTTCACCCAGTTCGTCAACCTGCTCGATCTCGCAGCGATCACCGTTCCGGCCGGCCAGACCACCGATGGGCGACCGGCCAGCATCACGTTGATCGGTCCCGCGTTCTGCGAGCCGGCGCTGCTGTTCGTCGCAACCGGGCTGACCGACCCGTAGGAGGACGACCATGACCCGCACTCTCGCGCGCCTCGCGGCCATCGGCCCGGTCGCCGCCGACCCGTACCCGTGGCCCTACGACGGCACCGTCACCACCGACCGGGTCGCGCTGATCTGCATCGACTGGCAGGTCGACTTCTGCGGTCCCGGTGGATACGTCGACCGGATGGGCTACGACATCGAACTCACCCGGGCCGGCCTGCCCGGCGCCGCGCAAATGCTGGCCCACGCCAGGGCCACCGGTATACAGGTGATCCATACCAGGGAGGGTCACTGCCCCGACCTGTCGGACCTGCCGGCCAACAAGCGGTGGCGCTCGGCGCGGATCGGCGCTGAGATCGGTGGCCCCGGGCCGCAGGGCCGCATCCTCGTGCGCGGCGAGCCGGGCTGGGAGATCGTTCCCGAGGTGGCGCCGCTGCCCGGTGAAGTGCTGATCGACAAGCCGGGCAAGGGAGCGTTCTACGCCACCCAGCTCGACCTGGTGCTGCGCACGAAAGGCATCACCCACCTCGTGCTGACCGGCATCACCACCGACGTCTGCGTGCACACCACCATGCGCGACGCCAACGATCGGGGCTACGAGTGCCTGGTCCTGTCCGACTGCACCGGGGCCACCGAGCTGGGCAACCACACCGCGGCGCTGCGGATGGTGACCATGCAGGGCGGGGTCTTCGGCTGCGTCGCCACGTCCGAGGCGGTCCTCGCCGCCACCACCAGCGGACAACCTGATGCCGGCTGACCGGCTCACGGTGCCCGCCGACCCCGGCCCGTTTCGCTTCGAACCGGCGCACACCGCGCTGGTGATCATCGATATGCAGCGCGATTTCGTCGAACCAGGAGGCTTCGGCGAGACGCTGGGCAATGACGTGAGCCTGCTCCGGACGGTGATCCCGCCGCTGCAGCAGGTGCTGGCGGCCAGCCGCACGGCCGGGATAACCGTCATCCACACCCGGGAAGGCCACCGGCCGGATCTGGCCGACTGCCCGCCGGCCAAACTCCACCGCGGCAACCCGACGCTGCGCATCGGCGACACCGGTCCCAAGGGCCGGATCCTGATCCGCGGCGAGTACGGCCACGACATCATCGACGAACTGGCTCCGCGCGCCGGCGAGGCGGTCATCGACAAGCCGGGCAAGGGTTCGTTCTACGCCACCGGCCTGCACGAGCTGCTGGTGGCGGCGGGTATCACCAACCTGGTCGTCACCGGCGTGACCACGGAAGTGTGTGTGCACACCACGGTCCGGGAGGCCAACGACCGTGGCTACGAGTGCCTGGTGCTGTCCGACTGCGTCGGCTCCTACTTCCCGGAATTTCAGCAGGCCGGACTGGCGATGATCGCCGCGCAGGGGGGCATCTTCGGCTGGGTCGCCCCCTCGGCGGCCTACCTGGACGTCCTGACGAACGGAGTTGGTCAGCAATGAGCATCCAAACCGGCAGGCGGTTGCCCTGGTGGGTCGGCGGCGACCTCAACGCGGCATTCGGTCTCGGTTTCAACGTGCTGGTCAACGTGCTGGTGTTGACGTCGCTGTGCGTCGGTGTCGTGCAGATCCCGCAGGCCGCGGTGTTCGGGATCATCCTGCCCGCGCTGGGGATCCAGCTGCTGATCGGCAACGGCTACTACACGTTCCTGGCGCGGCGGCTGGCGCGCCGGGAGAATCGCAGCGACGTGTGCGCGATGCCCTATGGCCCCAGCGTGCCGCACATGTTCATCGTCACGTTCGTGATCATGCTTCCGATCTTCTTGACTACCAGGGACCCGATCCGGGCCTGGGAGGCGGGGCTGGCCTGGTCGTTCATCATCGGGCTGATAGTGCTGATCGGCGCGTTCGTCGGTCCCTACATCCGCCGCTTCACCCCGCGCGCGGCGCTGCTGGGAACGCTGGCGGGCATCTCGATCGCGTTCATCTCGATGCGCCCGGCGGCGCAGATGTGGCAGGCCCTGTGGATCGCGCTGCCGGTGTTCGCGATCATCGTGATCGGCTTTTTCACCGGCCGCAAGTTGCCGGGCAACATCCCGATCGGGGTGGCCGCACTACTCGTCGGTTCCGCGATCGGCTGGATCGGCGGCTACATGTCCGCGCCGGACGTCGTCGCGGCCGCCAAGGACGTTGCCATCGCTGTGCCGACCTTCAACTTCCGGCTGCTGGTCAGCGGCCTGTCGGCGGTGGCACCGCTGCTGGCCACCGCGATCCCGCTGGGTATCTACAACTTCTGCGAGGGCATGACCAACGTGGAAAGCGCGGCGGTCGCCGGGGACAGCTACAACCTGCGCAGCGTGCTGCTGGCCGATGGCACCGGCGCGGTGGTCGGTGCCGCCCTGGGCAGCCCGTTTCCACCGGCCGTCTACATCGGGCACCCGGGCTGGAAGGAGGCCGGCGGCCGGACGTCGTACTCGCTGGCGTCGGGTGTGGTGATCGCGCTGATGTGCTTCCTCGGCCTGTTCGGGCTGCTCGGTGCGCTGATCCCGCTGCCCGCCATCGTGCCGATCCTGCTCTACATCGGGCTGCTGATCGGCGCGCAGGCCTTCGTCTCGGTACCCAAGGCGCACGCGGTGGCTGTCGTCTTAGCGATCATCCCCAATGTCGCGGCCTGGGCCAGCGGTCAGATCGACAACGTGCTCAGCGCGGCCGGCACCAGCGCGGCCAAGGTCGGTTCTGATGCGCTGGCCAAGGCGGGGGTCGTTTACGACGGCCTCAAGACGCTGGGCGGCGGGGCGATCCTGGCCGGCCTGGTGCTCGGCGCGATCGCCGCGTTCGTCATCGACAAGCGGTACTACTGGGCGGCCGGGTACTGCGCGGCCGGGGCAGCGCTGTCGTTCATCGGCCTGATCCACGGCGAGCAAGTCGCCTGGGCCGCGAGCCCGGGCATCGCGCTGGGCTACCTGTTCGCGGCGCTGGTCTGCCTGGCCTTCTCAATGGGCAGTACCCCGGCACCCGCGGAGCTGCCCGACGAGCACCCCGCAGTACCCGCCACGGTTGCGCCGCACACCGCGCCCGCAGAGGTCACCGCCGAGCCAGCCCGCTGAGCGCGTGTCGCGCCCCCGTGCACGCTGTGTCGCGCCCCTGTGCACGGTCACCGTCACGTGAGCAGCTACGCCGAAGTGGTATCACCGGCGGGCTCCGCCGACTCTGATCGGGCAGGGTCATCTCGCCGTGGTGACAGGGCGGATGTCGTGCCCGGCAGCTACGGGAGCAACCATGAGTTCGATCATCGTGTGTGGTGGCGGCATCGTGGGACTGTCAGCGGCGATGATGCTCGCCGCCGACGGGCATGCGGTGACCGTGCTCGAGGCCGACCCGGACCCGGTCCCCAGCTCGCCAGCGCGGGCGTGGGAATCGTGGCGGCGCAAGGGGGTGGCCCAGTTCCGCCAGCCACACGGCATACACGCCCGGTTCCGGCACATCTGTGATCAGGAGCTGCCCGGGCTAACCCGGCGGCTGCTCGACGCCGGCTGTGTCTGGGAGAACATCCGGCGTCCCCTGCCGCCGACGGTGAGCGACCAGTCGCCGCGCCCGGACGACGACGCTGCCCGGGCCATCACCGGCCGCCGGCCCATCGTCGAAGCTGTGATCGCGACCGCCGCGGAGGACCAGGCCGGGGTGGTGGTGCGTCGCGGGGTCCGGGTCAGCGGGCTGTTGCCTGGGCCGGCGGCGCTTCCCGGGGTGCCGCACGTCGCCGGGGTGGTCACCAGTACCGGCGAGCAACCCGCCGCCGACCTGGTGATCGACGCGATGGGCCGGCGCAGCCCGTCACCGGCCTGGCTGGCCGCCCTGGGCGCCCGCCCACCCAAGGTGGACACTGAAGACCACCACTTCGTCTACTACACCCGGTATTTCACCGGGCCTACCCCGCCGCCACGGCGAACCCCGCCGTTGACCGCGATGGGCAGCTTCTCGGTGCTCACCCTGGCCTGCGACAACCACACCTGGTCGGTCACCCTGGTCGCCACCACCGCCGACCCGGCGCTCAAAAGCCTGCGGCACCCGGAGTGCTTCACCCGGGTGGTGGGCGCATGCCCGCTGCAGGCGCACTGGCTCGACGGCCAACCGATCACCGGGGTGCTGGCCATGGCCGGGATCTCCGACCGGCACCGCCGGTTCGTCGTTGACGGCCAGCTCATCGTGACCGGGTTCGCCCCGCTCGGCGACGCCTGGACCTGTACCAACCCGTCCGGCGGACGTGGGCTCAGCATCGGGCTCATGCACGCCCAACAGCTGCGCCAGGTGGCCCGCACCGACCTCGGTGACCCGGCCGGGTTCGCCCGCGTCTTCGACGAGCACACCGCCGAATTCATCGCCCCGTATTACTGGAACAAGGTCGCCGAGGACCGTGCCCGCCTCGCGGAGATGACCGCCCACCGCCACGGCGTGGTCCCGGACCCACCCGACACTCCGACCGCCCCGCTGTTCCCCGCTGCGGCATACGACCCGGACGCCTTCCGCGGGCTCATCGACACCATCGCCTGCCTGGCCCTGCCCCAGGAGGTCCTCGCCCGGCCCGCGGTGAAAGCCGCCGTGCACCGCGAACGGCGCCCCACACCGACCGTGCCCGGCCCCGACCGCACCCAACTCCTCGCGCTCCTCGCCGGCACGAATGCACCGGGGTGCGCTTCGGTCTCCATCGGCTGCTGATCCGACCTGTGCACGAACAGGCCGATTCAGCGGCAAGCTGCCAGCATGGCGAGATGGACACCGCACTGGAACGGCTTGCGGCAGCGCATGGCGTCGCCACCTGGTACCGGGATGCGAAGCGCCGGCGGGTGGACGTCGACCCCGACGTGGTACGCCGGGTGCTAGGGCTGTTGGGCGTCAGTGCAGACAACCCGGCGCAGGTCCGCGATGAGCTGGCCGCGGCCCGGACCCCGAAGACGCCGGGCACCGTGGTGCTGCGGCAGGGCCAGCGCCGCGATCTCCGTCAGCCCGGCGTGCTCACCGACGAGGACGGCACCGAGCGACCCGTCACAGACGCGATCCCGGCAGACCTTGCGCCCGGCTGGTACTCGCTGACCTGCGGTGATCAGCACACGACTGTCTTGGTGGCCCCACCGGCGTTGCCCGAGCCGCCGCGCACCTGGGGGTGGATGCTGCAGCTCTACGCGCTGCGCTCAGCGAAATCGTGGGGCCTGGGCGACCTCGGCGATCTGCGCGAGTTCATCACCTGGACGGCCACCGCGCACGGCAGCGGCGCGGTGCTGGTCAACCCGCTGCACGCGGTGACTCCGACCCACCCGGTGCAGGCCTCCCCGTACAGCCCGTCCAGCCGCCGTTTCGTCAACCCGCTGTACCTGCGGATCACCGACATCCCCACGTACCGCAGTGCGGATCCGGCCGTGCGGGCCGAGGTGGACGAATTGCGGATCGAACCGGCGACGGAGCGGATCGACTACGACGCCGTCTGGCGGGCCAAACAGGCAGCGTTGCAGCTGCTCTGGAAGTCCGAAGGCACCCCGTGTCCCGGGATGTCAGCAGGGTTGCGCGATTTCGCAACGTTCTGCGCGCTCGCGCAGCGTCACGGCCCGCGGTGGTCACAGTGGCCCGCCGAGTTACAGCACCCTGCAACAGCCAGGGCCGACCAGCATGAAGTGGCGTTTCACGCCTGGGTCCAGCAACAGTGCGCCGAGCAGCTGGCCGCCACCAGGCACGCCGCACGGGAAATGGCTGTCGGGGTGGTGCACGACCTCGCCGTCGGCGTGGACCCCGAGGGTGCCGACGCCTGGGCCCTGCAGGACGTGCTGGCTATCGGCGTCACCGTCGGCGCCCCGCCGGACACGTTCAACCAGAAGGGGCAGGACTGGGGCCTGCCGCCATGGCGGCCGGATCGGCTCGCCGCCACCGGGTACGCCGCCTACCGTGACATGCTGCGCGCGGTGCTGGCGCATGCCGACGGGCTGCGCATCGACCACGTCGCCGGGCTGTGGCGGCTGTGGTGGGTGCCGCCCGGGGCGTCCCCGGACCAGGGCACCTACGTACATTACGACGCCGCCGCCATGCTCGCGGCGCTGGCGTTGGAGGCGCGCCGGGCCGGAGCAGTGGTGATCGGCGAGGACCTGGGCACGGTGGAACCCGAGGTCACCGAGACGCTGGCGGCGCAGCAGATGCTGGGCTGCGCGGTGCTGTGGTTCGCCCGCGACGAGGACGCCCCCGGCACACCGCTGCTGGCGACGCGGCGCTGGCCGGCGCGCGCCGCGGCCAGCATCTCCACCCATGACCTGCCCACCGCGCTCGGTTTCCTGCGTGCTGAGCACGTGCGGGCCCGTGCCGAGCTCGGGTTACTCAACGATGAGGCCGCGGAGTGGACCCAGGCGCGAGCAGAACGCGCCGAACTGGTGTCCCTGCTGCGTGCCGAGGGTCTGCTCGGGAACGGCACCAGCAGCGAGGAACAGATCGTGGTGGCGATGCACGCATTGCTGGCTCGCACTCCATGCCGGCTGCTGCTGGCTTCCCCCTACGACGTGGTGGGAGAGACCCGCCAACCCAACCTGCCCGGCACCGTCGATCAGTACCCGAACTGGCGGTTGCCGCTGCCGGTGACCCTGGAGCAGCTGCAGCGCGATCCGCGGGTCGACAAGGTGCTGGCCGCGCTACGACCGGCTGCCAGCGGGATCGCCGGCAGCATGAAACCATAGGCAACAAGGGGCGCGGCTTTCGCTTCGCCAGGAGGTGCCATGAGCGACGACTCTCTCGAGGAGATCCGGCAAACGCCGGAGGGATGGGCACTCGAACAGGAGATGGAGGTAGCGGCGGAGGTCTACGGACCCGAGCCCAAGGGCATCCGCACGGATTGGTCAGAATTGAGCGACGAGGAGCTAGTCGATCGGTACAAGCGCTTGCTCGGTTTCGACCTGAAATGGGAGACCTAGTCACCGCACCGGGTGTTCCTGTACCGCGCGGATCACGCGCGCGCCGCAGCGTCTGCACGGCTTGCCGCCCCGCTCGTACACCCAGTACTGGTGGCCGCGGGTCAACTCGCCGGTGGTGGACTGCTGGGGCCGGTCGGCATTGACCAGGAACAGCCGCCGGGCCGGGGCCACCACCGCGCCGGCATCGACGTCCCGGACGGGAGTCAACGCTGAATTAGTACCCCCGACGTGACGTGGGAGAACACCACAAACGTCGACCTAAAACAACGGCGATTGTCGGGGCATCATCCTGCGCTCTCCTCGCAGGGTCTGGCTGCGCCGATTGCCGGTATCTCCCTTGAGCATTCTTCGACGGCCACCCAGGGCACTGCCACCCGGCTCATACACTGGCCTAGAAGGGAGGCAGCCAGTGTGGAGCGCCCGCAAAGGCCTGGTCGCGCTGGCTGTGATTGTGGTCCTGGTCGTCGGGACGGTGGTCGCTTGGCCGTTTTTCCACACCCTCGGGCGAACGCCGGGCTGCACCGTCACTGCAGCCGCGGATGCGACCTCTGGCGCTACTGTGACGTTTCCGCTATCAGGCGAGCAGGCTCAGAACGCCGCGACCATCGCCGCGATCGGCATGCGGCTGGGCATGCCAGATCACGCTGTCACCGTCGCACTAGCCACGGCGCTGCAGGAATCCGGCCTGCGCAACGTTCCGGTGGGCGATCGGGACTCGGCAGGACTGTTCCAGCAACGCCCGAGCCAAGGTTGGGGGACGCGGGCGCAGGTCCTCGACCCCATCTACGCATCCACCGCCTTCTACCAACACCTTCGCGCGCTACCCGAGTGGACTCAACTGAGCGTCACCGACGCGGCCCAGCTCGTCCAGCGATCCGCTGCTCCGCAGGCCTACGCGCAGTGGGAACCGCGGGCTCGAGCCGCCGCGGCCGCCCTCACCGGTGAGGAACCCGGGGCCCTGACCTGTCTCGGCCTAGCGATCGGCGCGCCGGCCGCAGACCTGGTGAGCACCGCGCTCGCCGAGCTCGGTACCGCCGTTCTCAGCGGAGCGCACCCCATCGCCCGCGGCTGGTCGATCAGCAGCTGGCTCGTCGCTCACGCATCCGGCCTCGCCGTCGACCGGGTGACCTTCGACGGGCGCACCTGGACCATGGACTCAGGCACCTGGTCTCAGACCGGGCCGGCTGACGGCGTCTTGTCCCTCCACCAAGCTCGTAGCGCTGCCTGATGCCCGAAGGCGACACCGTCTACTTGGCCGCCAAGCGGATGACCGCGGCACTGAGCGGGCAGCGCCTCACGCAGGGGGAGCTACGCCATCCCCGGCTCGTCGAGCATGATCTCTCGGGACTCACCGTGCTGGGCGTGCACAGCGTCGGCAAGCACCTGTTCACCCGTTTCGACGATGGGCGAAGCCTGCACACACATTTCCGGATGGATGGCTCCTGGCACCTCTACCAACCCGGACAGCGTTGGCGGCGGCCAGGCCATCAAGTGCGCGCCGTACTGACCACTCAGGAACGGGTGGCAGTGGGTTTCCTCCTGCACGACATGGCATTGTTGGCCACCCAGGACGAACACCAGCTCGTCGGGCATCTGGGTCCCGATCTGCTCAACCCCGACTGGGACGAGAAAACCGCCACGATCGCGGCGCAACGACTACGCGAACATCCCGACGTCGAAGTTGGCATCGCCCTGCTCGATCAACGAATAATGGCCGGCGTCGGGAACCTGTACAAGACAGAGATATGTTTCCTATTGGGGGTGGCGCCTTGGGTTCCGATGCGCGAAGTCGATCCCGACGCCGTGGTGGCGCTGGCCCGGCGGCTTCTCGTGCTGAACGCCGACCGTCCCGAGCAATCCACCACCGGTGAGCTGGCCCGCGACAAGCAGCACTGGGTGTACGGGCGGGACGGGAAACCGTGCCGCCGTTGCGGAGCGCGAGTGATCCGCGCTGTACAGGGACACGACATATATGCCAGACACACCTATTACTGCCCGCGCTGTCAGCTGGGACCACACCCGCCTCAAGCAACGCCGCCGAGAGTGTAGGACCCACAAAAACTCAAGTCCGCTGCTATTTCAGCGAAGTGTTGGCTCAGGAGTCGCCCGGATCCGTTGCCAGGTAACGGTCGGGGCCTATTTCATTGCGGTGGCGAGTTGGTCGTGGGAGGAGATGTTGAGTTTGCGGTAAGCACTGGTCATCAGATGGTCGCTGACGGTTTTGGTAGTGATAAACAGTGCCTGGGCGATCTCCCGGTTGCCCATAGCCTGTGCGGTTAGCCGAGCCACCCGCAATTCGCTGGGAGTCAGCGCATGCACGCCGCTGATCCACGGCCGACGCGGTCGGGCACCGGCGGCCACTGCCTCCTCACGTTCTAGTTCGCTTGCTCGCGCGGCCAGCATCTGCATGCCCTGCTCGGTGGCGTGCTGTCACAAGACGGGTAACAGGGCGCTTGTGCCGATCCCGGCCGTGCCCTGGATGATCAGCACGCTGCCGTTGCCGCTCTCCAGCGCGGTGACCCGGCCTCAACCCGGTAGCCGGGACCGCACACTGCCGATGAGCGTCGGCAACTTGTGGGTGAGCGCCGCGAACACCAGGCCGAAGCAGACCAGCGCCACCGAGCCCATGAGCAGGCCCGTCATCACCTGCGGCGCCCGAGCCCGCACCAGGTGCCCGACCATCCATGAGCCGAGCACGGACGCCGGCAGCATCGCCAAGGTGGACGCCCCGATGACGGCCAGCCTGCGCGGGTCGACCATCCGCTCCGGACGGATCGCGGCGCGCACCATGAACAGCCCGATCACGGCTGCCGTCACATCACCGAGCAGCACAGCACAGCACAGCCCGACCAGCCGGTCGCCGTCCGCCAGCAACAGCAGCGCACTGAGCGCGACTACGATGCGGACCGCCATCATCGCGGTGCTGGCACGGCGTGGCCCGCGGGTATCCAATCGAGCGAACAGTGTCTGCCGGGCCACCTCGTAGCCCGCGTTGGCGAACTGCGATACAGCGAGCACCACGAGGCAGGCGGTCAGCCAGCTCACGATTCTCGGGCCGTGCAGCTCACCGTTGACCAGGGTGGACGCCACCGGGCGGGCGAAGGCGAGCAGCAGGCACAGGGCGGGCAGGCTGGCCATCACGCTGTAGTTCAGCGCTTGCCGCCAGGCCGCGCCGACCGGCCCGGTTACGCCATCCCTGGCCGCTGCGCTCATCGCAGGCAGCGCAGCCACGGTAACTGCTCTGGCGCCGAGCGCGCCGATCACGGTGTACACCGACAGGGCGGCCTGGAACACGAAAACTCCGCCGGGCACCGTCGCCGCGACGGCCAGCATGACGAACATGGAGGACACCGGGAAGGCCGCTACGGCCACCGAGTGGCGCAGCCGCTGGCTGACCTCGCGGGCATCCGGCTCGGTCGACCAGCCGCCTCGCGCCCGGATCGGCAGCCCGACCCGGTAAGCCCCGTAGAGCTGGACGGCCGCGTGGGCCGCCACGGACAGCGTGGAACCTACGCCGAGCACGAGCACCATGCCGACTGAGACGTCCGGTACGTCCACCCCGGGTCGGTACCACAGCGCGACCACGCCCATCACCGTGATCATGCCTAGGTTCTCCACCGCTGGCGCCGCAGAGGCCAACGCGAATCGGCCCTTGGTTTGTTGCACGGCGGTCCCGATCGAGGCAAGGATGTAGCAGAGCACCTGCGGTGCCACGAATAGCACGATCAGGATGGTCAGCTGCCAGGCCCGCCAGCGCGTGGCATCGTCCGGAATGCCTGCGGTGACAGCCAGTGCTACCAGCGGGGACGCTACCGCGATGGCGCCGGCCAGGATCGACGCCCAGAACAACAGATAACCCGTGACCCTGCCGAGTAGCCGACGGGAATCGGCTACTCCGCGCTCGGTGAGCGCACGGGTGAGCGCCGGTACGAGCACCAGCGCCAGGACCGGTCCGGCCATCGCTGCGAAGAGCAGGTTCGGCACGGTGTTCGCGGACAGGAACGCATTGGCGAAGAAGGTTGGGCCCAGAACTGCGCCGATGACGACCACCCGCAGCAGCCCCGTGATCCGGCTGATCAGCGTCCAGGCGGCCACCGTGATCGTGCGGCCCGCGGTGGCGGACACCCGCGCTACATCAACGGACCCGCCGGCCAGCGCCCCGGAGCGGGCCTCATCGCTTTCGGACGCGGCATAACCCTCAGCGAATGCGCGGCGCTCGCCGTCGACCTGGCCTTCCAGGGCGTCGAAGCTCAGCTCGCCACGGTGACGGCGCGAGCGCGCCGAGCAGCCTTCGCTCATGACCCGAACATTAGCCCTGAGGGTGAAACCGAGATTGAGGCTCGCGGAGCAATACGCGGTCCCGCTTGAGCACGCCGGCACTCTGGGCGCTGCGCGCCTATCGTCATTGCGGCCATGGAGGAGCCGTTGGGTACCTCGGCGAGGTTGCTGCGCGTCACGGCGGGGACCGTAGCCGCTGCGGCCAGCCGGGTCCGGGAGCCCGCATTCGGCTCATCTTCCGCTTATATACGGCAGTTCGTAGAAAGCTCCCAGCACCGCCAAGGATCCTAGCTCGGACGCCAACCCGCCGAGCCCAGCTGCCTGAGGATTTCCGAGGGCGCGGTAGGGTCGCCCCGAGGAGGAGCCGATGGTTGCTGGTGAGCTGACCGGAAATATTCGACTTGTTGCGATAGGGGCTGAAAGCAGGGAAAGATGGGAGGCCGTCGTACGCACGGATGCTGATGTAGATATTCTGCAGACACCGATCTGGTGCGACTGCATCTGCCGTTCCGAAGGCCTTGAAGACGTTACGCGGTCATACGAATCGTCTGACGGGCGTCTTATTGTTTTGCCACTTGTGCGTCGCCGTAGGATCCCGATGCAACTAAAAGTCCAATCCTCCTGGCCTGGCCCCTGGGGTTTCTGCGGTTTGCTCGCCACTGAGGGTCGTATTACTTCCGACGACGTCAGCCACATTATTAAGGACTTGCAAGCCTACAACGGACTGAGGACCAGCATCCCTGTGCCTCGGATGGCTGACGCTCAGTTATGGGAAGCGCTTGTTCCCTCAGATGTTATCAGGGAATCTCGCACGACACACGTGTTGGATCTTTCCGGCGGATTCGAAAACGTCTGGAGAAGTCGCTTCGCGGGTGCGGTGCGCACCGCGACCCGAAAAGCCGAGCGTTTAGGGATTACGGTAGAATCCGACACAACCGGGCGGCTACTGCCGGTGTTTGACGCTCTTTATCGCATGTCAGTCGACCGCTGGGCTAAAGCTCGGCGCCACCCGCTGGTCATTGCTCGCTTACTTGCCTCGAGGCGTGAACCATTGAGCAAGTTCCGGATCGTAGCGGACCTTCTGGGTGAGGCATGCGAGGTACATATCGCATGGCTTGATGGGAAGCCTTTGGCTGGGACGATCGTTCTGACGCACGGCGTCGTTGCAACCTACTGGCGCGGCGCGATGGACATAGAGCGGGCGGCAGGAACGGGCGCGAACGAGCTGCTTCATCGAGTCGCGATTGAAACCGCATGTCGGAGAGGATGTCTGCAGTACGATATGCAGCGATCAGCTTCTCAGAGTCTCGGACGCTTCAAGTCCAAGTTCGGGGCCCAGCCCAGAACTTTTCTCGAGTATCGATTTGAAAATATCCCTGTGACGGTGCTCGACCGCCGAGCTCGAGTATTCGCCAAGCGCATGCTACGTATGCCAAAGGCCGAGATCCCCTGTTAGTAGCGCAACGGCAGTTGCCTCGTGCCATGAACGAATTGCGCTGACTGCTCCGGTGACACCAAGACCATCGACGCGCCTTGGCGACGAAACCAGGCTGCCACCGGCGCCCGCCGCCTCGACCATCCGAAGGCGCCTTTCATCAGCCACCCTCGCCTGGTGCGCGGCCTGGCAGGCGATGCTTGCTGCGCGCGGCCCGGTGGCCAGCTGGGATCCCGTCGGCTAGCCGCACCCGGGCGGCCGAGCAACCCCTGGCGGATCGCCGGCCCGACACGGTAACGCTATGTACTCGGTGGGGTGGTCTCGGCTACACGATTGGTGATCCATGTAACACTCTCGGAGAACTTACGATGACAATACGTACAGGATCCCCCGGGGATCCGGGGAGTGGACCCTCCGGGACCACTCATAGAGCGACAGGGGCGTGGTCAACCGCCAGGGCTAGGGAGGCTACAGCGGCGGTCCCACGTATAGGGGGGATCCCGATTGTTCACGGAGAAGGACACCGATGTCGACCGAAGCGCCACAGGGGGTCTGAACGCGTTGCTGCCGCCGGGGCTGATCGCAGGTGCCGGGACCGCCATCGGGCTGGCCATTGCTCGGGGCCTGCGCGGCACGGGAGTGCCCATCGTCGGCGCCTCCCTCACCCCGACGGCGCCAACTTGCCGCTCAAAGCTATGGCACAGCGTCCTGCGGGTCAGCGCACCGACCACGGAAGCATGGCTGGCGACGCTGCGCGCGGCTCACGCGCGGTACGGCCCGATGGTGCTGTTCCCTGCCGATGACACGGTGGTGCGCATCGTCGCCGAGCACGCCGGCGAACTGGCCACCCAGTTCCACTTCGTGCTGCCGGACCTGCCGACCGTTGATCGATTGCTGGACAAGTCGATTTTCCACGAGTGGGCTCTAGCTAATGACTTCCCGGTTCCACGCACCGCGATTGTCCACAATCTTGGCCAGTTGCGCGCAGCCCTGGGCGAGATGGCCTTTCCTGTGGTGTTCAAGCCGGTCGAGCGGACACCACATTGGCAGGACTTCAGTAAGTTCGGCACAGCCTACCGATTCGAGACCGCCGACGATTTCGGACGGCTTCCGTTCGCTCCGTTTGATGCCGCTGACCGCTTCCTCGTTCAGGAGTGGATTCCGGGCCGCGACAGCGACGTCTACTTCTGCCTGACTTACCGCGACCACAACGGGGAAGAGTTAGCGGCGCAAGGCGGGCGAAAGATCACCCAGTGGCGCGTCGACACGGGCAGCACTGCCCTGGCCATAACCCATCAGGACGCGGAGTTGCACAAGCTGACCCGGCGGCTGCTCGACACCGCTGGCCACGTCGGCTTCGGCTCGCTCGAGGTTCGGCGCAGCACTCGAGATGGGCGAATGCTCATCACCGAACCGACCGTGGGCCGGCCGGACCTGCAGACCGCACTCGCCGCCGCCGCCGGGGTGAACCTGGTGGATATCGCGTATCGCGACGCACTGAAGCTGCCAGCACCACCGAACCGACCCAGCCGAGAGGCGATCTGGATTCACGAGACCGCCTTTCCGCGGTCGGTACTCGTCGCGGCACACCGCCGCCGCCTCGATGTCCACACGCTCCTTACCACGTTGCGGACCAGGCGGACGCCCACCGGCGCATTCTTCTCGAACCGCGATCCGCTCCCACTCGTACTTGAGACGGCCAAGGTCGCCAACAAGATCCTCCGGGCGGTACGGATCACCGGGCGGAGACGCGCTAAGCCACCCCTCATCACCCGCCGCAGCGGATTGACCTGGTTGTCTTGGCGCGCGCGGTTTTTCAGTGCGACTCGAACACATCCCGTTGGGTGGGCGCAGACCGACGGTGCGGGCCCACAAGATCGTGGATCGGCGCCGGCAGGTTTCGAAGATCATCACGTCCAACCGGGAGTCAACGGAAATGGCGACCATGATGGCCAGCCGGTCCCGTTGCGGGCGAACTCGCCATCGAAGGTGACAGTCACCGGCAACGGCACAAACCCCTCCTCGCCGGCTTCCCCACCGAACACCACGGCAATGACGACCGGACCGTAGCTGTTCACCGCCCAGTGCGCGGGCGGAGCACGTTCTGGTGAGTGCGGTGGAGGAGAAGTGCGAAAGAGATAGAAGCGATGATGAGGTAGCCGTACCAGGTGTGAATGGCGTCCCAGAGGGTGTGCAGGGCCACCACTAGCAGGAAGGTGCCGACCGCGGCGGCCAGCCCCCGTAGCCTCCACCGCTGCGCGTGTGCCCACCACAGTGCCGCCGCGGCGAGGCCGGTCCAGGCGGCGTGCCCAGCCGGGCTGAGCACGCCGCGCAGCAGGATCTGGGTTTCGGCGTCGCTCAGGTCACCGCCGGTGGCCAGCAGGGTCACGAACCCGTAGCCCAGGGTCTCCAGGACGGCGAAACCCATGCCCACCGCGACGCCGACGAGCAGCCCGTCCGCAGGGTTGGCCCGGTACCGGGTGAAGATCAGCACCGCGATCGGCACCAGCAGCTTGGCGGCTTCTTCGATCAACCCGATGTATATCGTCGGCAGCGCGCCCAGCTGGCGCATGATGTCGAATTCCGCGACGCTGGCCAGCGCGGCGCCCAGCACCCCGCCCATCACGGCACAGCTCACCAGCACGCTCAGCGGCAGGTCGAAGGCCGGGTTGCGACCATCGATGTAGACGACGAAGCTCACCGGGATAACCAGCGCCCCCAGCAACAGCAGTGACGGCACCAGGGCGGGGTTTCCGGTGACCACCAATGCCTGCTGGACCGCGATGAACAACCCGATACCCACCAGCAACACGGGCAACCATGCCCACCGGCGAGCCCGCGCCGGACGAGACCGGCTCTCTGGTCGTGTCCCGTACTGCACGGTGGCCATGACTCCCCTTGTACTCCTTCGGTCAGACGTGGGCACCACGTGGCATGTAACACCGCAGCTAATGTTTTTCCCGCCAACCACTCGGGCACGCTCCTGTCGCTGAGTTCGGCTACCGGGCCGTGCTGGATCGACCGGACAGCCCTGTGGTCGAACTCGGCGACAACACGGCGGGGCAACGGACCGACCGCGTGGCGGGGTGCACGGTACTGGGAGCAGCGCGGGTCAGCGCCGTGCGGGAGAATGTGTCGGGAAAAGCCTGACGCCGAAGTCCATCCCCCGTGCGCTCATGTCACTTTTGCCGGAAATTGACCCGCTTGGTCGGCCTCTTGCCGCCTTCGAGTTTGGCGGGGCGCAAGACGTCGTCTTCGGTCAGTGCCCTTTCAGTGCCGTCCCGCAGGTTCTCCTCCACAACCTGCGCCCCCGTGGGCATGTTGGCAAGCTCACGAATATCGCGGACCGAGAGGGTGTCCTTATTCCACGGATAGGCTTTTCCCTCGATCAGCACCTCGTAGTCAGCGGTCTGCGCCATTGTCGATCCAACCTCCTCAGACGCCGAAGCAGGTCCGGCTCATCACTGAGCCGGACCTGCTTCGGATACCCGCTGCGGGCCGATTCATGCCCGGGCTGGCGCTCCGGCCACGGTCGTGGCCGGTTCCAGGGCCAGGTCGATCACCTCACGGATGTCGCCGACCAGATGCACGGTGAGCTCCTCGCGCACCGACTCCGGCACATCGTCGAGGTCGGGTTCGTTGCGCCGGGGTAGCAGCACGGTGGTGATGCCGGCCCGGTGCGCGGCGAGCAGCTTCTGCTTCACGCCACCGATCGGCAGCACCCGCCCGGTCAACGACACCTCACCGGTCATCGCGACGTCGGCGCGCACCGGCCGCCCGGACAGCAACGACGCCAGCGCGGTGGTCATGGTGATCCCGGCGCTGGGCCCGTCCTTGGGCACCGCCCCGGCCGGCACGTGCACGTGGATACCCCGCTCGGCCAGATCACCGACGGGCAACTCCAGCTCGGCCCCATGCGAGCGCAGGTAGGACAGCGCGATCTGCGCGGACTCCTTCATCACCTCACCGAGTTGGCCGGTGAGCGTGACGTTGGTCGATCCGGTCTCCTTGTCGGCCAGTGAGGCCTCCACGAACAGCACATCACCGCCGGCACCGGTCACCGCGAGCCCGGTCGCCACGCCCGGCACAGCTGTCCGCTCCGCGGACTCCGGAGTGTGCTTGGGCCGGCCGAGGTAGTCCCGAAGTTCGTCCGGCCCGATGTGCACGGGCAGCTCACGTTCGTGCAACGCCAACCGGGTGGTCACCTTGCGCAGGATCCGGGCGATCGAACGCTCCAGCTGCCGCACCCCGGCCTCGCGGGTGTACTCGCCGGCCAGCCGGTGCAACACGGCGTCGTCGATGCGCACATCGTCCGGACTCAGCCCGGCCCGGTCGAGCTGGCGAGGCAGCAGGTGATCGCGCGCGATGGCGACCTTCTCGTCCTCGGTGTACCCGTCGAGCGTGACCAGCTCCATCCGGTCCAGCAGCGGCGCTGGGATCGACTCCAGCACGTTCGCCGTCGCCAGGAACATCACGTCGGACAGATCCAGCTCGACTTCCAGGTAGTGATCACGGAAGGTGTGGTTCTGCGCCGGGTCGAGCACTTCGAGCAGGGCAGCGGTCGGGTCGCCCCGGAAGTCCGAGCCGACCTTGTCCACCTCGTCGAGCAGCACGACCGGGTTCATCGTGCCCGCTTCGGAGATCGCCCGCACGATCCGGCCGGGCAGCGCGCCGACATAGGTCCGGCGGTGCCCCCTGATCTCGGCCTCGTCGCGCACCCCACCGAGCGCGACCCGGACGAACTTGCGGCCCATTGCCCGGGCCACCGACTCACCCAGTGAGGTCTTGCCGACCCCAGGCGGCCCAACCAGCGCCAGCACCGCGCCGCTGCGCCGGCCACCCACGACACCCAGCCCGCGGTCGGCCCGCCGGCGGCGCACCGCCAGGTACTCGATGATGCGGTCTTTGACCTCGTCCAACCCATGGTGGTCGGCGTCGAGCACCTCGCGCGCGCCGGCGATGTCATAGCTGTCCTCGGTGCGCGAGTGCCACGGCATGGCCAGCACGGTGTCCAGCCAGGTGCGGATCCAGCCGACCTCCGGCGAGGCTTCCGCGGTCCGCTCCAGTTTGTCGACCTCGGTCATCGCCGCCTTGTGCACGTGCTCGGGCAGCTCCGCAGCCTCGACCCGGGCCCGGTAGTCCTGCTCCTCCGTGGCGGGCTTGCCGTCCAGCTCGGCCAGCTCCTTGCGGATCGCGGCGAGCTGCTGGCGCAGCAGGAACTCCCGCTGCTGGCGCTCCATGCCTTCCTTGACGTCCTTGTTGATCGTCTCGGCGACGTCGAGCTCGGCGAGCTGTTCCTGGGTCCAGGTGACGAGCTTTTCCAGCCGCGCCACCACATCCGAGGTCTCCAGCAGCCAGAGCTTCTGCTCCTTGGTCAGGTAGGGGGCGTATCCGGCGAGATCGGCCAGCATGCTGGGCTCGTCCACCTGCCGGAACGAGTCGATCGTCTGCCAGGCGCCGCGGCGCTGCAGGATCGTGATCACCAGACCCCGGTATTCCTGGGCCAGTTCTTGCGCGCGGTCCGGCGCTCCCGTCTCATCCAGGACGGTGGCCTGCACCCACAACGCCGCGCCCGGACCCGTCGTACCAGCCCCGATCCGCACCCGGTGAGTGCCCCGGATCACCGCAGCCTGCTCGCCGCCGGGCAGCCGGCCGATCTGCTCGACCAGACCCCAGGCACCCACTGAGGCGTACTTACCGTCCAGCCGCGGCACCAGCAGGATGCCCGGCTGAGCACTGGCGTCTACGGGAGCCGCACGAGCTGCTTCGATGGCTGCACGGACCTCGGCGTCGGCCAGCCGCATCGGAACCACCATCCCGGGCAGCACGACGACGTCATCGAGCGGCAGAACCGGCAGTTTCACAGTCTCGGTCAAGATTGCCACACTTTCGAGCCAGAAGATTGAGTTCAGTTGGCTCAACTACGGCGAGGGCGGCCGTATTCCGCGACAGGAGGTAGCCAATGTGCTCCCAATGCGGTAACCAGGCGGGTAGCGGACCTGGAATTGATCATCCGTCCCGGATGGCCGACCGCGTCGGCGGGAGGAGGTCGCCGCGATGGGGGGCCCAACGGCTTGCTGGCCGCGCTGGTCGACCAGCTCGCTATCGGCGTGGTCGCGGTCGACGCGCAGCGGCGGATCACGTTGTGGAACGCGGAGGCCGAGCGGCTGACCGGGTTCTCCACCGACGAGGCGGTCGGGGCGCTGGCGACCGAACTCGGGGTGGCACCGCAGGATCGCGCGCAGGCGCAGCAGCAGGCGGCCCGGTTGCTGGCGGGCGAGTCATGGGTGGGCGAGTTTCCGGTACGGCGCAAGGACGGCCGGATCGTGACGATGCGGTTCCGGGCCACCGGCGTGACTGATCCCGACGGCTTGCCGGTCGCCGTGGTGGGCGCCTTCGACGACGCCACGCAGGCCCAGCGGCGAGAGGAGGCGCTGGCCCAGCTCGACGCGCTGTTCGAGGCGACCACGTTAGGGCTGGCCTACTTCGACACTGACCTGCGGTACCGGCGGGTCAACGCCGCGGTGACCGAGATGGCCGGTGGCACCGTGGCGGATCGGGTTGGACGAAGCATGGCGGACGTCCATGGCGAGCCGGTCGGAACGGCCGTGGTGACGGCACTGCGGGAGGTGCTGGCCACTGGGCAACCCCGGCGCAACGTCCGGATCTCGGGCCGGCTGTTCCACGGGCGGGGCGCACACCAGGAGTGGTCGGTGGACTTCTACCCGGTGCGGGCTGCTGATCAGCGCCTGCTCGGCGTCGGGGCAGCCTTGCGGGACGTCACTACCGAGCAGCGCACGCTGGACCGCTACCAGAGTCTCGTCACGGCGACCAGTGCCGCGGTGTGGACGCGGGATGCCGAAGGTCGCGCCGTGGAGGACTCCCCGAGCTTCCGGGCAGTGACGGGTCAGGATTTTGACGATTACATTCGGCCTGCAGTCCACCCTCATCGCACCGGTGTTCTCCGAAGGGCGGGTGGTGGCCGCGCTGGCCTTCGCCGCCTGCCGGGACCGTCCCCACTACACGCCCGAGGACCTGGCCTTCGTCACCG